>Ga0214542_1002842_pt1 | contig 35668 bp, 22 predicted proteins | sample CNSS1metaG_FD_160096 | JGI IMG/M metagenome (GOLD analysis project Ga0214542, IMG submission 160096) | Root nodule microbial communities from cowpea collected in UCLA plant growth center, Los Angeles, California, USA - CNSS1 | ecosystem: Host-associated > Plants > Roots > Nodule | place: USA...
TCCCCAGTTGAAAATTTCGGGTATTACCCATACCCATACCCATACCCAGTCAAAGCGGGGATTCCCCGTCAAAACGGGGACGGGTTCGGGTGATACCCACGGGCACGGGTTTATTTGTCATCTCTACTCGCGACCGAACGACCTTCACGTTCATTCCAATTGAACTTTGTCTCCACATTTATGGAGACAACCGCCAAGACGCACGGTTCTCCGGTCGAGCGGCCGAACCAAAACTGAATTAGTAAGTTAGAAGTAAATTAAAGTAATACAAGTCAGTAATCAAGATTAAAAAACAATTGGGCCATGATTAAGAAAAATGTAATCACGGGCCCATGCCAAAAACTATAAATAGAAGTCCAAGATAAGTTGGTGAAAACTTTTACTTCGCATTTATTACAGCATTAATTGCACTCTTCCGATCGGACTTGAACTGACTTAGGCTAACCACCGAACGAGTGGAAACTAGAAGAAATCTAACGGGAGAAAGAACGAAACAGCACACGGTATAAAGTGTTTGACAAAAGGACTTAAGAATAATTTGAGGATTAGAGATAGGTGTTTGTTCCTTTTACTCGAAACGATAGTTTTATAAATAATTAAAATATATTTTTAATAAACATTTTTTTTTACTTTACCGGATATATCTCATGGTAAAGTCTTAATCTTGTGATAATGAAATTCTTTTTAAAGTTTCATTTTTCTGAGCATGTGTACTCCAGAAACAAACCAACCTATCAAACCTCTAACCATTCGTATACTTAAGAGAGACACTCTGTTTTTTTATTTATAAAATTCAATTATCTAACTTACTGTGTTTCGGAAAAAACATTAATTTAGTACGTAGTAATAAATTATCCTAAATTTAGTTATTTTTTATCAATAATCTTATCTCTGTTTTATCATTATAATTTTTTTAATTAAGTTTTAGTATAAAAACAATTAATACTAAAAATATTATATATTAAATCTTATAAAAATAAAAGATTTTATTTTAATTTATAACTTACATTACAAGAAAATAGATGTTTAGCAAAGATTTTTTTACAATAGCATCAAATAAAAACTTATTATAGTTAGTCAATAACATTAATTTTGTGTCACTCGTATGCATACAACTCTAAAATAATATACAATAATTCATTTATATCAACTTTTGAAAGTTGACTCTAAGCGGTGTCAGCTAAACCAACACTAATTCATTCACTAATTTTTAAATTTAATTTAATTTTGATTAATTTACCTTAGGTCAAGTTTAAATTTAATAAATTTTATAATGTATACAAGAAAGTTGTCGACACTAAATAAAGTCTATTTTTAATATTAACTTAACTTATATTGGTTTGAGAAGCTTTAACGACAACAATTTTAAAAGGAAGCTTATCATACAAAAGATCTTTGTTTTCAACAAAATAAAGAAATAGAAAATAATTATAAAGGATGATGAGACGACTCTAAATGAAAGAAATGAGTGTAAAGAGATTTATATAAAATGTGAAAGAGAAAAACTGTAAATGAGGAGATTTATCATCTTTAAAGATGAGTTTTTGAATTAAAAGTAATTTATAGTTCTTATTCATTATGATGAAAGTACATGTACCTGTCAACACTAATTGTTAGCATTGGATGTTGGAAACCTCATTGGATGAGTTTGAGAATGAATAACTTTTGATGATAACAAAATGTATCGTGAACTCCTGTACTGTTTGATCTTTGTATTTTTTTAAATATTTGTTTTAGTCTCTATTTTTTGTTTTAATAATATCAAAATTTATCTTACATGACAAACGGCCTTCACATATTATTTAATTTCTCTATGAAATAAAATACTAGTGTCTACTTAGCTCACAACTTTTCACAATTAATTTATAAAGAAAATAAAAACAGTTAAAAGTCCAACATGTAGAAGAGTAAATAGTGAATATAGGATGAAAAAAAAAATAAATGGACTAACCTAACCGCAACCTTATTATTATTATTATTATTATTATTACTATTATTATTATTATTATTATTAATTTTTATAATGAATATATAACAATAATAATATACAATGATGAAGATAGTAGAAAGGTTATGGTAGGGTTAGTCCATTCTTTTTTCTCCACCCGATATTCACTATTTGTACCTCCATGTGTTGGGTTTCTTAACTTCTTTTTTTAATTAATCATTAAAAGCATGGGTTAGACCACACTAGTATTTTATTTTATAAAAAATTAAATAATACGTGGCATACCATTTGCCTTATAAGATAAACTTTTATGCCATTAAAAATATAGGAACCAAAACCAATACTTTTAAAAGTATAGGAACCAAATGGTATACAAGTTTCGACAAAGGACTATTTCCAATTTTACATAAAATTTCAGAAACCAAAAACATATTTTTTCCTATACTTTTTAGCGAGAAAAGTTGAAAACTCACTAACTATCTCACTCTTCCTTCGAAACACACCAAGTCAACTTTATAACTCCAAAGTATTAGTGGGCGAGTTGAACCCAAAATCTCTCTCACCCTCCCTTCCAAATTTACTATTAAGTCAACCTTATACTAGTGATGGTAAATAAATTCGCCTCCATGGATATTATCGGAACTAATCTCCATTTTGACAAGAATTCTCACATTGACTAGGTATGGATATGAGTATTAGTAAAATTCATTTTTTTTTCAATTAGGCATGGAGACAGGGATAAATATGTACATGTTTCCTATGTCCCCGTACCTGTCTAATACACATCCTCGCCCTTATCATCCTTTCCCGTTTAAATTACTAAAATATTCGTAATTTATTAGGTATGTTATACATATATATATATATATATATATATATATATATATGTATATTCTATCTTTTTTAGCTCCACGTTGTTTTTCTCTTTTCTAATGGTTTCACTTACCATGACATAATTTACATCTTCAAGTACCTTCTCTCTTACCAAAACTTAGTCTAGTTATGTTCAAATGATGTTTGTAATGTAAATATTTGTTGTGTCTCATTTGAATATTTCTATTTCTTTTTAGTATTTTTATTTGTTGTTTATTATTTTGAGAAAAAATATGTTTTTGTCCCTAAATGAAATATTATGTAAGATTGAAAATTGACCTTGATTAAAACTTGTATACCATTTGGTTCATTTACTTTTAAAAGCATTAGTTTTTGTCTCTATTTTCTCAATGACTCATGTTAAAGTTTATCCTACATGACAAACAACATGCTACATGTTATTTAATTTTCTTATAAAATAAAATTCCTGCGTCAGTCCAACCCACGTTTTTCATGATTAACTAAAAAAATAAAAAGTTAAAAGATCCAACAAATGAAGGTGGAGAAAAGAGAATGGACTCAACTCAACTACAACTTTTCTACTATACTATTATTATGACTATTCTTATATATTATTATTAATATATAATATTTTTCTTTTGATATTATTATTATTATATAATCTTACTATTATGTTATTAATAATAATATTATTATTATAATTGTTATATTAATAATAGAATATAATAATAAATGTATTAATATAATAATAATAATAATAATAAAAAGGTAATAGTAATATTAATAATGATATATAATAATAATAATAATAGTATATAATAATATTATTATTGTTAATAATAGAATAGTAATATTATTATATGATAATAATACTAATAATAATATTAATAATAGTAATTGTAATATATATATATATATATATATATATATATAATAGTAATAATAATAATAATAATAATAGAAACGTTGCAGTTGGACCGAGCTCATTATTTTCTTGTATTTTCATATTTGCTATATGCACATTCATATATTGGGTCTTTTGACTTCTTTTTTATTCATTTTTTAATTAATTCTGAAAAATGTGGGCTAGGTCGACACAAGGATATTATTTGATAAAAATAAAAAGTATAATTATTGATATAGTTTCCTAATTTTTTAGTTTGGTTCAATTTGATCCTTCTATTATTTGTTGGTTGGTTTAATTTAGTACTCTAATTATTTAAAAAGATTCAACTTGGTCTTCTCCGTTAAGTTGAAGTTAACACTACGTTCATACATGTCACGTGCCAAGCCGTGAAATTATATATATATATATATATATATATATATATATATATAAACGGTCACGTGTCAGGTTACCATCGTGTCACGTGCAGTTTACAGTCGTGACACGTGACAGTGGTAGTAGTTGTTTTCAATTTAGTTCTATATTTAAATTTTTGGTTCAATTTAGTACTCCTATTTTTAAAAGGATTCGTTTTTTTCCTCACCAATTTGAGACTAAATTAGTAAGTAAGCTTAATTACAACTTATATATACATGTTAAATTTTTTTTTTTTAATTTGTACATCAAACAATGGCGGATCTTGACCAAAAATTTTGAAGGGGCCAAAATAATATACTCAAATTTTTTATATTTAATCATTGTTATTAATATAACAAAAATATGTATATTGTAGTATTGAAATATCCTTGTATGTTTCTCGTTAGAAAGAATGATAGTTTTGAAGTTGTATTTGATATGAAACTCATTTTACATATGAAGAGCTAAATTTGTATTGTTTTCACTTGTACATTTGTAGGGGCATCTTTCCTTTTATCATTTGAAAATATATATTATTTTATTCATCATCAATATACCTAGTTTTTTAAAAAATTAAGACTAAACAATAAATTTATCAAAATCTAATAAAAAATTAAGAGAGTAATTAATAAAAGAAAAATATATGATAACCAAGTCACAATTAAATAATGATTATGAAGAAACAATAATACATAATGTTTCCTTCTATATTCATAAAAAAATAAATATACAAAATACTCATGAGATGAAAAAATATTAAATATTAAATTATTGTTTCACTATCAATAGATGAGAGTTACTTTTTTATCTTAAAAAATAGAACAGAATTAATGCAAAATGAGAGCAGAATAAATTTGTGTCTAACTTTCTATTTTTTTTTTCAGAAAGAAAAAAAAAAACATACAAAAGTGAAATATGAATATTATGAGAAACTTAAAAGAGAATGAACAAGAACAAAAAGTATATCTCAATAAATATTTTTATTTTTTATTATATTTAATTTTATATTTTATTATTTATTATTTATTAACATTAAATATTATGCTTTATAAAAAAATAAAAAATCTATCTAATTTAATATATAATATATACTACATATATTTTAAATAAACTTATAAATTTTGGGGGGCGCCATGGGCTCGTACAAGTAAAGATCCATCTCGTACAGGTGTAAAAAATAAAATAATTTTAATATTTAGGTGTAGTGATTTGATGTATAAATTAAAAAAAAAATAATATGTATATATAAGTTATAATTAAGTTTATTTACTAATTTGGTCTCAAATTGGAGAAGACAAAATTTGATCATTTTAAATAGAGGACTAAATTGAAAACAACTACTACTATCACATGTCACGACTGTAAACTGCCATGTGACACAACGGTAACCTGAAACATGACAGTTTATATATTTTTAGAAAAAAATTAGAAAATTAAAAAAAAATTTAAAAAAATTGAAAATTTAAGGGCTTGACACGTGTCATGTAAGAATACGATGTTAACCCCAATTTAACATAAATAACCAAATTGAACCTTTTTTTTAAATAATTGGATGGTTAAATTGAACCAACAAATAATAAGGGGACCAAATTGAACCAAACCAAACAATTAGAGACTAAATTAGTAATCATACCAAAATCAACTAACATGTGCCATGTCGTTAGCCATGTAGGATAAACTTTAATGTCGTTGAGAAAATATGGAGCAAAACCAATACTTTGAAAAGTATAGGAACCAAACGGTATATAAGTTTCGACCAAGTACTATTTACAATTTGACGTAATACTTTAGGGAAGAAAAACGTATTTTTTTCCTATTTTTTTCACATGAAAATGTTTAACTCTCAATTTAAGTGTTCAATAGTATAAATTCGTCATTAACTAGGTAATATAAAAAATTATCTTTTTTATTCTCTTTTTTTTTTCATTTAAAGAACTCTTTTTTTTATTCCATTAGTTTGATATCTAAAATGCTTTTTTATAGGTTATAAAAGACTCATATTTCCTGTCAACTTTGTTTTGAATTTTTTTGCTAGAAAATACTTATAAATTTTTTTATGAAAAAAAAATAGGAAATTGGTGTCAATTTTTGCAAAATATTTTGTATAAAACACTTTTCACAACAAATTTTGTAAGAAATACTGACGAATTTTATAATTTTGTAGGAAATAATTACCCACAAAGGAATTACCTGCCAATTAAGATTATTAGAAAAAATAGCAGGAAAAAGAATTTTCTGACAATTTTTTTTTAACAAATTTGCAAGAAAAATCCTATGTAATATAATAATTTTTAGTAGTGTTAAGGATATTTTTAATATTATCATATTCTTGATTATTCATTGATTTCATTCAATGGTACATCAAATTGTTTCCATAACACATATTTGATTATTTTTACTTCTTTTAATAGTCTTATTTGTTGTTTATTTTTATCATGTAGAATATTGTTTGATATTTTTTATATAATTATCTTTATTTTCTGACTTATTTTCATAATTAGAGTAATTTTATCACTACAATTATATTAAAAAATTTCATTTACTATAATATAATAATTTAGTGTCATTGTCATGAATCTTCTTTCAATTAATATTAGTTTAATATTCTTTTTTGTGTGGTTTCATTCAAGTGATGTATTATAATTTTTATTAGTGTATAAAGAAAAAGATTTCATTAAAGTTTAAATAATGAAAGTAAAAAGACATCTAAAATATTTTTAATATTTTTTTATTTTTATAATTTTCTTAAAATATTTTTAAATTTTATCAACTTTCTCATCCAAACTTAAAACTCCTCTTGTACGTCTTTTATGTACTTGTTTCATTGATAACAAAAGAAGAACAAAAACACTTGAAACGGATTTTTAAGCTCAAAAAGTATAACCATATGTTTATCAATGGTTTAAGAATTGAAAGGTCAATTTTCTTTAGTATAAGAAACTCTCCCATATTAAGTAATATCTCAATTACATAAAGTTTATAAGTATATACATGTTACAATAACTTTTTCTAATATATACATCAAATCATTTCACGTATATACTTAAATTATTTTATTTTTTACATTTTTTACCTTTGTAATTTTTTACACTTGTAAAAAATAAAATAATTTGAATATTTAGGTGTAGTGATTTGATACATAAATTCAAAACAATTATTTTAACATGTATATATAAGTTATAATAAAACTTAGTTACTAATTTGGTTTCAAATTGAACAAGACGAAACTAGATCATTTTAAAAAATTGGAGTACTAAATTGAACAAAAAATTTAAATAGAGTACTAAATTGAAAACAACTATTACCACTGTCACGTGTCATGATTAAGCTGCCACGTGGCACGATGATAAATTGACACGTGGCAGTTTTTAATTTTTTTGAAAAAATTAAAAAATTTTAAATCAATTTTTTTTAAATTAAAAAAAAAATTAAAAATTTCATGGCTTGACACATGTCCTGTACGGACACGATGTTAACTCCAACTTAACGGAGATGATCAAATTGAATCTTTTTAGATAATTGGGGTACTAAATTGAACAAACCAAAAGTTTGGGGACCAAATTGAACTTTACCAAAAAATTAGGATACCAAATCAGTAATTATACCTAAATTTTACAAAATTTGATTAAAATGACTAAATCTATGTATTTCGAAAGATGAAAGACTAAATTGGTCCAAAGTTTCAAAATAGACTAATTCCAAAATTCAATGAAAGTTAAGGGACCAAAAACATATTTAACCGTTATTTTTTTAAAATAAATATCAATTTTCAAACTTTTCATTTTTGTTTAATCTATTTGGATGGAATTTGTTTTTGTATTTTTTCTAGTATGAATTTTGGTTTGTCTCTCATGTATTTTATTTTTTTAATAGTAAATGAATAATGAATTTTGAAGTATCAGTCTAACTTAGGGATGTAAAAAAAATCTGTATTTGCGGATATCCGCAAATAAAACTCGCAACGGGTAGGAAATGAATATTAAAAATGGATACTCGCCGGTAACGACTACGGATATATTTTATACCTGCATGTTAATGGGCAGTACGAGTATCATAGTATCCGTACCCGGTATACTCTAATTTAAATTAAAAAAATATTAAAACATTAACACATTGATTTTGAATGAGTTATTTTTTATCAATTGATTTTAAAAAATCTCTATCTATTTGTAAACTGTCATTCAACATCATTTGAATGAGTTATTTTCACTTTGTTTGAAATTTATGAATGTTATGCATTGTATTTTTATTTAAATTTATGGTTAAATTTTTTTTTAAATATTAATTTTTTTTTTTGTAAATACCTGCGAGTACCCGTGGATATCCGTGGATATTAAAAAAATATGCGGGTACCCGCATAACGAATACCTGCACGGATATGGGTACGAGTACGGGACAGATATTTATCTAGCAGATAGGGTATAGGAGAGCTACTGCCTAGTCTAACTCATATGTTGAGGTTTATAATGACCCTTAACATAATTTTAATAAAGAAATAAGCTCACTAAAGAAACATTTATTAATGTCATATCTAGTTCAAACTAAAGTAAGGAATTCATTCAATATGAAAAGTTATTATTTTTCTATCATTCCAAGTATATTATTTTTCTATCATTCCAAGTATAATTTCACTACATGAAAAATTTTAAAGAATTACCAATTTTAGTGACAAAAAAAAAATCAATATAGTGACTAATGTAGATATCAATTTGTAAACTAAAAGTTATTGGTAATTAAAATAGTTTATAAATTGGTCACTGTAGAAAATTGGTCTCTAAATAACATTAGCTACCAATGTTTTGGCTATGAAAGGAATTGGTCTTTAATAGTGACCAGTTTAAGGATCAATTCATTATAATGATCAATTTAGATACCAATTTAGAAACTAGTTTACTCACCAATAAATTTTAGTTTATAAATTGGTATCTAAATTAGTCATTATATTGACTAATTATATTGTTACTGAATTAATTACTGTTTAGGAATTCTTTTGTAATATTTTAGTTTATGTACTTTGGTAAATTAATTATATTTTAATATTATTATAGTTACTTTCAACATAAACCAGCGGGTTAATTAAGCGGAGTTACGTCTTTAATCAGCAGTTAGATTGGTCAACCACATTTTAAAAGGTAAAACAATGTGTTGGTCGTCGAAAATATAAATTTTTTTCATAATCCTTAAATCTAAAAGAATTCAAAAGAAGTCACTAAAATATCACATAATCAGTCTCTAAGCTTATTTATTTATCACTTTATTTTTCAAACACATGTTAATATGCATACTTAAGTTACACGACTTTTTGGATTTTAGACTAAAATAATTGACAGATTACTTTTTCAAAAACTTTTTTTTTTTATCTTTTAAAAAATTTACCATGTAAGATCCTTTGACTATGAGTTTTGCTGAAATAAGTTTGTTTCTTATAGGCGCTGTGTTTCAAGTAACTTTCTGTTTATTTTCTTAAATTACTAAAACTAGCTAATTTAGAAACTACTAGTTGGTTTTTTTTTTCGTTTTTTATCCTCACTATAATTTATCTGACACTTAATTTGTTTCAGAAAGCTACAATATGTTATTTTATATTATTTATATTTATCAACTAGTGTATTCATCAATTTTATTAAATACGTTTAATTCACTCTACTTAGATTTTCTTTTTTAAGCTCGTAGTGTATAATTTTCCTATAGCGTATAAGCTTCAGCTTTAATTATTTCTTAATATAATATAATTACACATATAACCATACTTAAAGCAAGTATTATTGAACAATGTATATATAAAAAATACAGGCAATTCAATTAATTTCTACCCTTTTGTAAACAAAAAGTAAAATAAATTTAACATTCTATAACTGGTTTACTAAAACATGGAAATATGTTAATTTTGAACAAAAATGTTTACCCCTAAGTTATATATTTTTACGAAGAGGGTGTGTGAAGAAAAAGATGAGGTGAAAATGGTGTTTTGTGTTTGTGTGTGAGTTCACAGAAGACGATGAAAAAAAGTTGCACAGTGCAGAATGGTGGAAGGCTGAGAGAAACATTGCCCTCGTTTCGTTTATTATAAAAAGGTTGCAGAGAAAGTGTTTGCTTAGGTTCACCACTAATAAATTATTGCACCTACCCTTTGGATTGTTCCCTCTTTTTTTATTACTTTCTAACATCATTTTTGCTTCATCCTTTACTGCGACCCAGCTTTCCATGCATATCATCACATGCACTTCCTTACCAAACAAACAAACCCTAGCTTCCCCTTCACATGCTTCTTTATTTTGTTGCATTCACACCCTTTTATGATCATTACCATTTTCTTTTTTTCTTTTTTTTTTAATTTGTAGTTTTAGGGCATACTTGCTCAGGCTATTCATAAAATGTTCAATGTACTTTACGGTTTTATCTTTGTTATGTATAGACCCTAGAAGAACAATCTATAATTTCAATAGTATTTTGTAATGTTTTAATATTTGAATGTTGTTGATAAAAAGCAATTCTAATCACATTATTAGAAATAAAATAAGGACTTAGAAAGATTAGTTTTTAACATGCGGGGTTAAAAATGATTGAAGTATTTAATTCAACTAATCCTACAGTAAAATTGTAATTCAAAATGACCCCATCTTTTACTATTTGACATTATTAAAGTTTACCAAAGTTCCACCCACCAAAGATGAGTAAAGAAAATTTATAGGTAGCTAGGGCATGCATGTGGCAGATAAGAAAAGAAGTGGTTATATTATTTGGGTGAATCAAAAATGGTCAGAAAAGAAGTAACATGGTCGGAATATATGTTTCTAGGATCCACACTTGCACACGGTAAGTATGTCTGGATCAGAAGTAACATTATAAGATGGTGAGGAGAATAATAAGAGTTACATGGTCAAATGCACCTTTTTCTCTTCTTCCCTAATTATAGTGTTCCTGAAAACAAGCACTCTGTTTTTCATTTTTCAATTATCAATTATCACGTAGCCCACATATAAAGCATCTTCATCAATCATGCTGAATAATGAGAAGCCAAGTTTCCAAAAATCTACCGTCTCACAAGAATATTATTAGACAAAACATTCATGTTCATTCTCATACATAAATAACTCCCGGATTTGTGTTTTATCTTATAAAGTTGCATGCAATTTAAACCAGATTCAAACATTCAAATTTAAATGGGTTTGTCTTGTGAGGAACGAGTGTTGGAAATTTATGTTTCGTATCAAATCATGTTTATGTTTTTACCACAATTATATTAATAGTGAACTTCTTCACATTATATCATATGAACTTCACGTGTGATAAAAAAACACGCACTACCATTAAACGTAGAAGTTATGTTTGTTGACGACCTATAGAATATATAAGATCGTTCGTAATAAGAATTATACATCTTTCACACAGAGTGAATTATGCATGAAAATAAGAAACAAACCATTAAAACGTTATTATAGAAGATTAAAATTATTTGTTTCCTAAATTTTAAATTAACTTATAAAACACAAGTTAATTTATAGTAACTTATCATATAACTCTTCAGTATATATTTTAGTTCATATAGAAGCTAATACCTTTTATACCATTTTTCACCTTATTTCTCTTTACAGCTTTTGTAACGCATAATATTTTACTATTATATGGTTATCTCTTTCTATCACAATAACTGTTTCATATGATTTTCTCTATATCTTTTTTCTTATTCCTTTACTGTAAAAAACTTTGGAAAAAAATGAAAACCGTACAAATGTTATTTTTTATGTGTGTTTGGGGAAGAGAACTGTATTTTCTTAAAAAGTAATAAAAGAAAATAAAAATAAAACATGGATTTAGCACTTAGTTTTATAGTAATTATTACCTATTTAAAATTACGAGTAAAAGTGTATGACTGAAAATAAACACAAAAATGAAATATAATATTATAATATGTTGGTAAAACTGGATCTCTCCCACGGGACAACTTTGATACCAATTGTTAGTACTTATCACTAGACAAAAAACTATAGCTTTTAGTCAGGACGCAACTCTTTTTATTTAAGAGCGTAACCGTCTAAGCGTCACGATTCAACTGTGACCCAGTCTACTTAGTCTCTGACATGAGACAATTGATGTTACCTGCAACATAATACACTATTACTAGAAAATTATTAAATAACAACCAATTTTAGAGACCAAAATAATTAGTCACTATATATATTGACTAAGTTAGACATAATCTTTTAAATTAAAAATTATTAGTATTTAAAATAGTCTCAATTATGAATAAAAAATTAAAGTGATTGTGAATTAAAAAAAATCCATATCTGCGAGCATCTGTAGATAAAATCTGTAACGGATAAGAAATGGATATTGAAAATGGATACTCGCGGGTAAAATGTACGAGTATTTTTATACCCGCATGTTATCGGCATGGGTACGGGAATTATATAGTATCCATACCCGTGGACACTCGTACTCGCTATACTCTCATTTAAATTAAATAAATTACTAAAATATTAACACATTGATTTTGAATGGGTTATTTTCTATCAATTTATTTTAAAAAATCTCTATTATTTGTAAACTGTTATTCAACACTATTTAAATGAGTTATTTTATCAATTTGTTTTAAAAAATCTTTATTTATTTGTAAACTGTTATTCAATACTATTTAAATGAGTTATTTTCATTTTGTTTGAAATTTATAAAGGTTATACATTGTATTTTTATTTGAATTTAGAGTTAATTTTTTTTATTAAATATTAAATTTTTTTTTTATAAATACTCGCAAATACTCCGTGAATATAAAAAATATATGCGGGTACCCACATAACAAATATCCACACGGATATGAATACGGATCCGAGACAAATATTTATGTAACGGATAAGGTACGGGAGAACTACTATCATATCCTACCAGCCCATTCACATCCTAAATTTCAAGTATACTTTATATTAGGATATACCCCTCAAATTGAGGAAAAAGAGTTATATGTTCATCTATATCCATCAGATATCGTCGTATATAATTGTTTTCATCTTAAAGTTATTATTTTTAAGAGTAAAACGAAATACTAATAAGAAGTTACATTTCACAGATAAAAACATATTTATGAAAACTTTCCTATGACCTTAAAATGAATGTCCATTTTTGTTTTTTTGTCCTAAACTAAGCAGTTCTCTTACCATATACCTAAATAATAAGGAATAGTATATTGAAATATTTTATGTGAGAAAATGTGTAACATATAAAAAAGAGTGTACCTTGAAGGACTTCCATATGAAAAGGGAAAGTTTCGACCTTCTCAAAAGTAATGAGTCTATGACCTGTTATGAAGACTGTCTTAATGATGTTACGGAAATTCGCTTTGAATACGGAATTTCTGGAATTCTGCGTTACCATCTTTAAAATTATCATTTTTATTTATTACTCCTACAAGAGGAAAACTGATATTCAACGAGTGAAATTCAAGCTAGCTAGAAGGAAAAAAAAACTTCATTTTAATGGATGGTTTATCATCTCAAATATTGTGAGAGAATGTCCTTAACATTTTCACGGAATTGGAAAATAAATTAAAAAAGAACCAATATTGAGCCACAAAACTAATAAAGAATATGGAAACATGAATAAAGGTAAATATAATTATTTACTACAAAAAAGTACCTAATTTATAAAATAAAAAATTATTAATTACTAAAATAATTAATATTAAAAAATAGAAAATTATAATTGATCGTCAAATTGGTAATTATCAATTAGAAATTAATATAGAAATTATTTTCTTTTGTAAAAAAAGCCATCTTGATCGTTAATTTTAATGGTTAATTTCTTTTAGTAGGTAAATTCTTAATAGTTAAATTTTAAAAATTAATTTAGAGAAAAATTATAATTTTAGTAGTGACTATTTTAGTTACAAATAATTTTTTCTTTATTGATTGATATCTATAGTGATTAACAACTTTTTGTCACTAAAATTAGTTGTTAAATGAGATTTTTTTTTGTAGTGATTAAAAAAATAAAATAAACATTTATTAATAAAATATGTAGTAATATTAAATTGTTTATCTTTTTTTAGAATGTTTTCATATTATTATTATTATTATTATTATTATTATTATTATTATTATTATATATAATTAATTAATTAGTATCTTATAGCTAGGTTAATAAAAATTAGGAAAATAAAAAGAAATATCTGTTAATTAAGATTCTTAGAAGAAATAGCAAAAAGAAATTTTTTCTTGTAAAATTTTTTAATAAATTTACAAAAAAATATTTCATGTAATACGAGAATTTCTAAAAGTGTAATTTGCACAATTAAATTATATGTCTTCTAAAAGAATTTTTTTTGGGATGCATGCTAAACCGATATATATATATATATATATATATATATATATATATATATATATATATATATATATATATATATATATATTTTTAAATTAAGAGAATTATTTCATCAATATTACTTTTAAGTAACCGTTTTATTTTTAAATTTAATTGTTTTCTATTTAACTGTTTTTCTAAATTTAACCATTTTTAAATTATAAAACTTCTTACAAAATAAATAAAAACTATTTACAATAAAATAAAAAAGTTATTTATATTTAATTTTATAATTATAACAATAACAATATAATAATAATAATAATAATTTTATTATCATTAAAAAATATAACACACATACTATACTATATTTATATATAAACAATTTAACACACTATATTATATTATATTTATATTTATAACATATATAAAGAAATTCTCTGATTTGGTTTTATATTTTATAATTCTAATTTTATCTTTTAAAATATAATTATTTACTAAATTTTTAAAAATTAACCGATACTTTTATATAATCTTTATAAAAATGTCAATCTTTTATTTTTTTTCTTATTCATTAACAGTTATTTTTCATCTTTTCTCCCTTCATTTTAATTTGTTTTGATAAATATAAATGTATTTTATATATTAACTTAATAACATTACAATATCATTATCTACTAACATAATATCATTCATATTTATAAAATATGTATACATGGCCACGATAACACATATGTTTACGTATTATAAACAAAGAGATCCTCTTTATTAGTCCACATTTGTTCACCATTTTTACCCATGAAAAAAACATTTAATTAAAATTATTATTTGTCAATTCTATTCTTTAAGAGACAAATTCTTTAAATTTAACAGTTATTTTTAATTGAACAGTTTTTTAAAATTAAACAATTTATTTTTTTAGTATAAAACTACTGTCAAAATAAATAAAAATTTAAAAAAATTATTTGCATTCAATAATTTACAATAACAAAAGTAATACTAATAATGATTTTATTACTTTTTATTATAATAAAATCAAAAAGTGAATACACTTGCTTACACGCATGTATTTTCATCAGTATATATGAATGTAATTTCTCTTTTTTGTCTATATTTATTTTTCAATTTAATCATTTAAATAAAAAAATTTCCTTTAAATATTTTTTAAAATTAAAATAATTATTTTACAAATTTATCCTTTAACTAATATTTTTTAAAATTTAAATGTTTTTTCCATTTAACCATTTTTTGGACTTAACCAATTTTTGATTATAAAATTACCTATAAAATAAATAAAAACTATTTATAACAAAATTATAAAAAATATTTATATTTAATTTTATAATTAAAATAATAATTTTATTATTTTTTACTATTGTAACAAAAAGTAAACACACATACGCATGTGCTTTCACTAATTATTATACATAGAAGATCAAGTTGTTTGGTGTATATTATTTTATTTATTTTACCTTTATTTGTAAGTAACTATTTATCAACTTTACCGTTTGAATTTTTTTTAAATATGTTTTTATCCTTTAACTTTCAATTAAAATTGAAATTACTTCTTACTTGAACCTTTGGCCCAATTTAATTCTCCAACTCTAGAAATATTTGGATTTAGTCATTTTTAACCAAATTTTGTTAAGTTTATTTAATGTTTTGAAAATGTTTCATGATAGCATTTGAGTTACTTATACTGTTTGACACATTTTCGTTTCAATGTTAACTAAGAAACTGTCTTGAAACACGTTTGAAATTTCAAATAAACTTAATAAAATTTAGTTAATTGATTATTCACTTATATGAATACTACAAAAAAATGTATAAATAACAATCAATCTTAAAGATAAAAAGTATTTTGTCTTCGTAGTAATCAATTTAGATACAAATTTGTAAATTAAATATTATTGGTATCTAAAATAGTTTTTATAATAAGTAACAAATTATAATTAATTTATGAATTAGTCACTAAATTTATATCTAAGATTAACCATCACAGTGGTGACTACCATCACTCTATCATTACTATCATTACATGCGTCCCAAAGAAATTTGAAAATTTCTTTTAGAAGACATAAAATTCAATTGTGCAAATTACAATTAAACAATATATTTATTTTCCTAATTTTAACCTACTTATATTGTAAATATAGAACCGTCTAACAATGAAAAACCTTGAAAAGTCATATAATATATATTTTTTAATTGCTAATTAACTCAAAATGCATTATACTTAATTTTGTTGAAGTTCAAATTTTTGTTTTAAATGGATTAATTCTTACTTGTAAAGATTAACTCCTCTCTTGTGAAAAACATTCGGTTAACATTGATGGTAGGGGTAAAATAATGAAAAAAAAAAGTGAACATTTTGTATTTCTATTTGTAAAAAAAAAATAAAGTATGTCCAAGTATTAATGACTTTGCTAGAAGGAGTTCATGGTTTAACCAGCAGTCATTTGAGTGTGATTCATATGCATCATGAAAATAGTATCCACATCTTCAAAATGTCTTGCTAACTTGCCATTATTATAAGCAGGGTGTTTATGTAGAACTATAATAAATAGATTGAAGGATCCTATAACGGTAATTTCACTCCTTAACATTCACCACCTCAACTCTTACATAAACTATGACCCTGTTTGTTTTATACTGGGAATCATTTTCACACACATTCTAATCCCACAACATATTACAATTGGACACACATTCCCATCACCAGCATGTTTGGTTACGAGGCTAAACGCATGTTTGACGTGAATTTCTGCATATAAACAAAGCTCATTAATTGCATATAGCTTCTGTATTTATTTTTTGACCAATTTAATACATCTTCTTGCGTTACAAACGCGTGTCCCAAGTCCAAATAAACGCTAGTTCAACCAGTCAAAATTAACTCTAAGCAATCAAACATTAAAACAAAAGGAATAAATATTATTTGTAGAATTATTTTTCCACGTAAAAAAACAAAAAAGAAATATGAGTGCATTAAAGGAGTTCACTGTGTTGAGTGTGGTTTATTTATATATATATATATATATATATATATATATATATACACACACACACACACACACAGAGAGAGAGGATATGTGTAATAGTATTATTATTTTACCTAGGTTTCAGGTTCGTGAATCATTTTGATATTTGTTGGTGTGTTGTGCATTGGAATGGAAGATGAGAGGCAGAAAGAGGGAAAGAGTCCAAGGCATGGCCCCGAGAAGAGTGAAGCGGTTCGGTCAAGGTGGACTCCCAAGCCGGAACAAATTCTCATACTCGAATCCATCTTCAACAGTGGCATGGTGAACCCTCCCAAAGATGAAACCGTCAGAATAAGGAAGCTGCTTGAGAAATTCGGTGCTGTGGGTGACGCCAACGTCTTCTACTGGTTCCAGAACCGCCGCTCCAGATCCCGCCGCCGCCAGCGTCAGTTGATGCAGCAGGCGGCTGCCACCGCCGCTGCGGTTAACCAGCCTCTGCCTCAGCCGCAGCCGCAGCCTCAGCCTCAGCCTCAGGTTCAGCATCATGGTCTTGTTGGTTCTGGTGCAATTCAGCATGATCATCATCATAATCAGGTTAACCTTGTTGCAAGTGAAAGTGCTACTCCAAACATGGGTCTTGGTTCTTGTGTTTCTTATGATCTCCTAGGTGGTTCCTCTTCATCTTGTAGTGGTGGTGGACAACAAGGCATGGGTTGTTTCTTTTCTGGTTCTTCTCCTCAAATGTGTTTTCCTGAAATGATTGATCACACCTCACCTGCACCATCGGTTTTGTTCCCTCCTTTTGATCCCAATTTGAGCTTCCACACTGGTAATTAAATTGCATGCTTTTTTTATATCATTATTAAGATTTTTTTTTGTTTGTTTGGATTAATTCTCATCCCTGTGGGTGTTTGCGACTCCTGGATTTTTTAGATTTAAAGTTTTTTTTTTTTGGGAGCATTTTAAATTTTCCTTCAGGGATTTTCTTCCAGAAATTAACCCTTTTTTTTTTTTTTGAAGTGTAACAGGAGGCTTAAAATGGGTGCTGTGAAATGGGAGTTATAATTAATTGAAGTGTTTATTACCTTAACAGTATATTTTAATGAGTTTTGTTTGTAAAAGTTCTTATTTTTCGGCTGACTGGGTTTGGGGTGGGCTACAGAATAAAGTAGCAACCTTTTCCCTGATTTGACAGTTCTGTGTTTGAATTGCATGAAAGTTGTACTTTCCGGAAAAACATGAGGCTACTTTCCGGTTGCAGTTTCTGCTCCTTCCTTTTTATTCTCTCACTTCTTTTTCTGGTTTCTTCAAAACTTCTGTACCAAGATTTCCAAACCCTAGATTGTTGTTTTTTACCCTCATTTTCATCTTCTCTCTTTCTTTTCCCCCTTTCGCTAATTTGGTTTCTTCTTCCCTGTATATGCATCTCTCACGCCATGTTACTAGTTCAAAGGAATCTAATATGTTCATCATATTCACTCTTCTTTATCTTTTTCATTTACATCATTTATATCATCTCATTTATTTCTCCCCTATTTCCCGTGTGCATCAATTATCAAAATCATTACACACAAATATTTTTTTTTTATCTTTTTCTATTACTACCGACAAAGCGTAATCTTTTATATAGTTTATAATATTGTGTTTTAATGACTTTTTTTCACCTCAATTTTCATAATTCGCCTAAAATTTTGAGGAATGTATTCAGGTTCAAAGCGTTTGCTGAAACATTCGTAGGATCATCTTGCTTTGTTTTACCATCTGAAAATTAAAATATCCTTATTTTACGTGATCAATTAATGGTTGAGGTTCAAATATTAATAACCCTTGTTTTATTTTGTGGACTAGGATATGGAGGCACCAATATCTCAGCATTCATCACAGTTTTCATCAATGGGATGGCAACAGAACTTCCAAAGGGACCAATAGACATGAAGACAGTGTTTGGAGAAGATGTTATTCTGGTTCATTCCTCTGGAGTGCCAATTCTCACCAATGAATTTGGATTCTTAATGCACAACCTTCAGCATGGAGAAAGCTACTTTCTGGTAGGCAGAATATTCAAATCAATTGCTTCTTTTCCAAATCATTTTTCACTTTTAATTAATTTTTTGTTTTTTTCTTTTACCTCAGATAAACTAATTTTTCGATTTTCTTATATATCTGAAAAACCCTTTTCCTGTTTTTCTTTTATTTATTATGCAAATTATTAATTCATAAACTTTTATTTTCTACAGGTATCAAAGTCAACATAAGTATGAAAAACATCAGCCATAGCAGCAACAGAAGCTTCCTTTTAGAGTTTATCAGATTGGCCTGGACTGCTCCTCTTGTTTCCTTTAAACTTTTGTTAATGTCGTAATTTTATATATGTTCCTCAAATAATAGACATAATTTATTGTGTGATTATAGGATTCAATATCTATATATCTATATATATCTATATATGTACCTTAGAAAACATATAAACATATATTATATATTTATATATACTGTACCTTCTTGGTTTTAGTACAAACATGCGTTTAGAAACTTTATATATATGTAACGCATATTTGGTTTAGGAAAATTATATTTTAAATTTCATTCTTTGACTTTACGCTTTATTTTTTATATAACTTAGTGTGGGTTATTAATTCTTTTAAAAAAAAAATAGTGATATATTAATCGATGATTCATATTAAATTATATTAAAAAATAAATAATAAAAATCATAGTATCATTATCTTTTTGTTTTATTCGAGAGTTGCGTTTCATACATGATTTTCTCAGAAAATAAAAAAAAAAAGTTTTTGCCGTTGAAGGGATATGACGCCATATATACTTACGTTTCAGATTGGACTGAAACACATATGTCATTAATGCATCTTCCATGAATTTCTCAAAAAAAGTTCTTTGGCATGCATCTGAGTACGTTTTTGTGATATAAAATAACAAGGTTGAAATTAATCAGAAGTTGATTGAAATAAAAATGGATTTTCTGAGGCGGTGTGATAAATATATTGAAAAATAATGGAAGAAGAAATAATGAAGAGCACATGGAATGTTACTTTTGATCCTTAAAATGGTGATAGAAACAGAGACAGGGAAGTGGCGGTGGGGAATTAACAAACCAAAGTGAAACATTAGTACTCGGTTGGAAACATATCTAACTTTGTTTGACTTGTGTTGTCTATCTTTTTCCCATCTATTCCTTTCTTGAGGAGCAAAAGAGGGGAATTCAGATAATTGTTTGTTGACGATCACATAGACAGCAACAAAGTCTATGTTCATTGAATTTCATTCAGCTTCAGTTTACAATATTCTTTTCTTTTCATGCAAACATCAACACTCTACACTTTCTAGTGGAAAGTGACGAGACATGGTGCTGCTCCATGTTCGTTTCATCTTCAAAACAATTCATAAAACTTGGCTCGCTTCACAAATTTTATGTTACAAAATTTTGATGGATTTTTTCGAGAAGACATACTAGAATTATTAGATGAGAAAGTTTATCAGAATTAACATGGTTAATTTTAAATTTTGTTTGTTGCTTAAAGAGATAAATCTTTAAATAGTTTATTAAGAGAATGATTTTATTATTCTGAACTGTCTTTCAAGAGAATTGCTATTGCTTTTGGTGTGCACGTGACATTGAAAATTAAAAGGCACTAATTTATTAAGAGAGAATATTCTAACAACATTTTAAGGCCATTCCAAGCGTGTAAAGGCTTCTTTTATCATATGCTACATTCAAAATAATTCAAAAGAACTAATGAAGAATGTATTGCTAGAATTTTTTCAATTTTTCATATTTTATATCAAGTTAAAAAATAGTCTATCTTATGATATTGCCTCCAATAATTTAGCATTTTGTTTAATGAAAAAAATAAAACAATTATTAATATAGAATGTCCATGTAAATAATCTTATTTATCATTTACAGAGACTTTCATAGGTATAAAAAGTAGATTTTGCAATGTTTATATATATTACTTCGATGGTTTCCACTTAGGGTTAATACTAGTTAAAAAAATGGTTGTTAAAAATAGACATGTTTAGGTAGTCATTACCTATTGTATATAGGTGTCTCTTTCCATTTTAGGCCATAGTGTCAAATAACCAGATTTGTAACTTATGCACCAATTTATGACTTTTGTCATGGTAGTAGAAAAACATTTCTTAAATATTTCCTATTATAGTTATTTAAAATGAGTTTATTAGTTCTGCTTAAACCATGTTGTATAGTCAAATTAGTTGTGCATTAATCTCATTATTAGACATCTATTTCATTGTATACCACTATAATTAGTGTACCAAATAATGCATTAAACATTTCAATAAATATTCTCATTAGTAAAATGTGCTATAAACTATAACAAAATATGAATATTTTAATATTTTTATTGTTTTTACTCTCAAAATTATTTTATTATAAATACAATTATACTTTTTTTTTTCAAATGTATTAAATAATTCAGATGAACATTTTAGCACTTAAAAATTGTGGTCCAAAAATATTATATATGTTTTATGTAGCTGTAAAATCATCGTTAAAATCAGTTGGGATTTATTCGTAAGTTATGAAAATAAATTGGTAAAGACATTTTATTTGCTGCTATAGAGGTAAGAAAAATATAAATGCTTAAAAATATTGTTTCTTATAATTTTGTTGTAATATTTTGTAACAATTGTTTATTAAGAAAAAAAAATTCCGTTAACCCAACATATTTAACCAGGCTGGCCTATTTGATCTTTTCAAGAGTTAGTATCATTATTGTATGTTTTATGAAAAATTTACAATCACTGAAAAATTATCCTAATTGGGAAAAAAAAAATCCGTTAATATTTAAAATATTTTGCATATTTATTTAAAAATAATTTTATAATTGTTGACAAAAGAATTGCCAACCATTTAAAACGTTTTCCATATTTCACGTTCTCGAAACGGACAATTGTTAATAATTAATAATTTCCAATATTTAAAGCAAATGTTTTTTTATTCTTTTAAAAAGCAAATATTTCTTTCTTTATGGTATAAAAATATCCATGTACAAGATATTTAGAATCCGAAAAAATTGTATATACAACTTTATTTTATACATTAATATCTAAATTACTTATTATAATAACTAATTATTTTTGTAATTAAAATTAATTATTAATAAAAATACTTCTCATTATAAAATAAAAATATTAAGCTTAATTTTAATAGAATTTTAATTTTAAGCAAAATTTTTATTATTATACTTTGAATTTTCAATTTAAAATACTCAAGTTAATATATATATATATATATATATATATATATATTATATATATATATTTATATAATTTTTTATATTTTATAAATTTTTTTTGTAAATTTATTATAAAATTTTGGAAGATTTTTTTTGTTATTCTTCTTATAAATATTTTTTAATAAAAAATTCGTAAATATGTTTTACAAAATTTTTTAAATAAAATATTTTGTATAAAATATTTAAAAAAAATAGAAATAAATTTTTGCAAATCATTATTCTTAAAATCTGTAAGTGTTTCTTAAAAAAATTCAAAAAAAGAATTGACAGAAAATATAAATATTTTTTCAGTCATGATATATATATATATATATATATATATATATATATATATATATATATATTCAATTTATTTATTTCTAATTTCTTTTATTGTATATTTTTCTTGTTTTGAATGGAATTACTATTTTTCCTTAAGTCTAGATTAGATTTTCGTCGTATATATGCATCATATATACGTTAAACAATACATAAACTAAATATTCGTCGTATATACATCATATATACGTTAAATAATATATAAACTAAGTTTTCGTCGTATATACGTAATGTATACGCTAAATAATATATGAACCATACGTTCATAAATGCAAATTTATTGCATTAATTTGTGAAAGTTAACAATAAATAGAGTCAGTGGAACCCGATAAATAGAGTCAATGAAACGGATATTCAAGCCACGAAATTCAGTTAACTTTTTCAACTTAATTAATCACAAGTAATGTCTACTCATTATCTATCCCATCTTAAAAGAATTACCTCATTACTAGTTTCACTAGTTATTAAAAAAAAAAAAAAACAATTTGTAGATTTTTTTTATACATACACGGTAAATATTCTTATTATGAGATTTGTAATTTCTACAACATCGACTAAATTCTTTCCATTAATAATGTATACATTTGATTCACTTTAAGTAACCATGTAGTTGTCCCATTAGCTCTTTCAACTGCATGCTTAATTTCTTGGCACAGTGTCTCAAGCACAACTAGTTGTTGTTAGGTATGATAAGTGTTAGGAGCTAATAGTGATTCTTAAATGAGGTATTGTAAGGATTTAGAAAATTGTTTAAGAGCAGAAGTGATATATCTGAGATGAAGTATAAATATTTATTAAATATTTGTTAAAAAGCTTATAAATAAGAATGGTTAATATTCAAACTTCATTACAAAATAACCATTATCTCTCTAAAATACTTTTTCTTTAACTTTTTGTCTTCTATCTAGATTTATGAAGAAACTATTATACTAGATGCTACAAACCTCCTTAGATGCTAATGTTGATAAAAATAAAATTCATAATGAAATAAAAGACATCAGTTTGAATGATTCAAGTACTTAAGTCCTAATTTAACCCATGAAATAAGTAAAATATAGTCATAAAAGACTTGAATAGACTTGGTCATCAATAGACTATGCTAAGTACTTAGACAATGATTTGGACGGGTCCAACGATCCGAACAAGTGTGACAACTCGAATGTGACCGACAACCCAGACGGATCCGGCGAATCAGACGAGTTCAATGACCAGAACGGAACTGACGAGTCAGACGAGCCCAACGATCAGGACAGTCCCGACAATTCGGACGGGCCCTACGACCTTGACGGGCTAAATGACCTACAGGGGCCCGTCCGTAAAGTCGAGCTTGTCCGGGTCGTCAAACCCGTCCGTGTCAACGGGTTTGATTCTTCGGGCCCGTTCGTGTCATCGAGCCCATTCTGGTCTTGAACCCGTTTGGGCCGTCAGGCCCGTCTATATCGTCAGGCCTATTCGGGTCATCTAACCCATCTGGGTCGTCGGGCCCATCTGGGTTTTCGTGCTTATCTGGGTCGTTGGGCAAGTTCAGGTTTTCAGGCCCGTTCAAGTCGTTGGGCAAATTCAGCCTAGTACCTTCTATTTTCTCAAAAAAATATTCAAAACAATATAATATTTTCAAAAAAAAAAAATTATCACTCAAATCCTTTTTAAGAAAGATATATGTAACCCTAATTCTCTATTATAAATAGAGATACGTAGGAGCGAAGATTCATCCTTGTCGGATCCCCTAAAAGCTAAAAAATATTTTTTTTTCTTATCTATATTATTTTCTTATTAATTTTAGGAAAAATTAAATATTTTGAAAACCACACATCTTTTTACATATTTGATTAAAGGTATTATCTTTAGACGGACGTTGTAGGGTGCTAACACATTTCCTACACGTAATCGACTCTTAGACCCAAAATTCGGTTTTTGTAGACCTTACTTTATTTTTATAGCTTCCATAAATTTTTAGAATAAATTATGGTAACGACTTCAAACTTTATTTTTTAAATATTTATTTTTTGTTCACCATCCTATCATGATTTCGGTTGCTACAATGCTCTATGAATGACAAAAAATCAATAAAATAGTTATGATATGTACAATCATATATAACATTTTCAAAGGAAGGAAATGAACTAAAATTCCATCAAGATATCAAAACATGATTGGTAGTTGAAAACCTTATAAAAACATTTTCTTTCCATTTATCCTTATCACATTATGTTTAACTTAAACATAAATAAGAGAGGTATCCCTTCCATCTGTCCATGAATCTTTACTATTTAAAATGTTAAAACCTATATATGAGTTTTCACATGAATAGATGATAACCTAATTCTAAGAGTCTTGACAACCCATGATTTTGATCATGGCAATAATATTAGTGTTTTGGTTTATTTTATCGAACTAATTAGTGTAAAACACACAAATATAAGTCTATATGACATAAGTAAGACAAGCTTCAAAGACCGGTCATTATATTATTCAAGCACTAGACGAGTGATTTAAGGATTAGATGAAAATATGTAAGCAATAGACAAATATGGGAGAAGCACTATAAGAAGTCAAACAAAACACCAGATGAAAATAAAAGGGCTAGACACACTCAAAATATATTTCAAAAATTAAGAAAAAACGAATTTTGATATATTAAATGATTTTATTATATTGTTAAATCAATTATTATCAAAATAAATAATATTTTAGTAAATTATGCTATTTTAATAAACTGTGTTACTATTTAATCAATTAAATTGATGAAAAATACATACCACTAAGTAATCGATCATTTTTATTTTTAATCAATTATTACAGACGTCCAGTGAAAACAAAATAAATCTAACATGAAATAATAGATTATGTTAAAAGCTAATCAATTATGTCAGACAAATAAATCATTATTGGACTAGATAATATATTGTTTTAATTTTTCTTTTCTAGAAACAAAGCATGAATAATATAATCAATTATTTGATATCTTGATTATTATTGAATTAAAACCATTCACAAACATTTTAGAGACCATAAAGACTCACGTTCATTTACGCATACAGTGAAAATTTTAAACACACAATACATTATTATTATCAACATCATATTCCAAACTATTAACCTGTTGTCCTTAATACTATTAACCTGTTGTCCTTAATAGGTGTAACTTGATTTCTCTTTTCAAGTCGAACAATTGTTTCAATTAAAAAAGTTTTTTTTATTGGCAATGGTTAGCTGTTAGATTTTGTTAACGAGAAAGTTGAACTCACAACCTCTCCCAACTTTTTTTTTGCATCCCATCAAATCAACTTTACTTCTCTAAATTATTAGCAGGAATGATCAAACTTACGACCTTTCCTTCCCTCCCTTCCCACGACCTTTAATTAAGAAAGTATTACATATGTTTCGATCACTTACGAAGAACTTTTAGATCTAATAATGAACATTAGAAAGTTATACAACATTCATATTTAACTAGCTTATTGTGTTATTTTGCAACTTTATATATATAATTTGATATATAGCAAGTAAGAATTGTGTTGAAGCTCCCAAAGAATGAGAATATAAAAACCAATCAAAGGAGCATGTCGAAACAACCTTGAAAATACAGTGAATATGTCAAACTAAAGACAAAAAAAAAAAACAAGAGAGCAATAAAGAGAAATGTGAAATACTATTGTGAATGTATGATCAAACCATTACAATGATAGTGGAACATTTCAAAAGAACGAAAATAGTATGAGGACTAAAATTGTATTATATATATAACAACTAAGAGGTATGCTCCTTATTTTCACTTATACATATTTTAAGTAAATTAATTTCCTTGAAAACATCTTGCAACAACAAATTTTTAACTTTAACAAGAATAGGTACACCTCTATGTTTCCTTCTTATACCTCCAATATACAATGACAAATATTAAGAATATTCTTTCATGGAGCTCCATCGAGAAGATTTTGGGTTGGATGATTTACAAATATTTATATCATGCAATTTAAAAGTTAAAAAACTGGGTGAGTTTTGGATTGCATCTTAAAGTTAAATAAATAATTTTATATTAAATAATTTAAAATTAATTTTTTTTCTTTGAGATTGCATAATCCGAAAATATATTTTAATTATATAATACAAAATTATTATTTTTATTTCCTCATTGTAAAATTTAAAAATACATTTTAAGTTGCACCGTATTAAATTAAATTTTTCTAACACCTGAATTATATAAAATTCGAAAATACATTTCAGATTTTGTTATTCTTGAATTCGAAAGTTTATTTCCTTTAGTTTATCTCAAAGGGTGAAAGATGATTACAATAATTCACAATAAGCAAAATGGATATATAAAGAATTGGCGATGTAGGAGAAAAATGTAGAGGTACATATAGTAAATGCCCACTGATTTCCTTGCAATTGGACTCCTTCAAAGTCCAAATATTGGCCCAAAGAATGGTTCAAATCATTTTGGCAAATCTTATCATTTGATACATTTTCTTCTACATTAAAATTTATTAAAAACTTTAAAATTATGCCAAATTATACGCTCTATCATTCAATAATTTTAATATATTTAAAATTTTTAAAATGTATCAAAACTTTAGACAACAATAAATTTTAAATCTGTGTTAAAATTTAAAAATTAAAAACATATTTAATCTTTATTTTTCATGCATCTTATTAACATATTAATAACAAAATGACACTATTTTTTAAACTTTGTCGATTAATCGTGGTTTTTAAAGATATATCATCAGGATGTTATGCATATAAAGAAGCAGTAAAATTTAAAAATATGATAACGAAACGCATCAGAAAAATTAAAATTCATAAAATAAGAATGTTAAGTGATAAAATATTAAATTATGAACGAATTCACCACAAAATTATATAATGTTCAATAAATTTTAGAAATGCATTAAAAATAAATTGAAAAGCATGATAATAGCATTTTTTTTAGTTAACTAGATTGTTTTGACGTGACAAACATGGTCTAGCTAATACTAAAACGGAATGGAACGTATCTAAAAAAGAAAAATAATTTTTTGACTATTAATTTTTAATAAAACTTTTTCTTATAATCTTAGGTGTCATTTTTTAAGTGGTTTTTTTTTTCTCATTTACAGTAATCAAAAATCACTTAAAAGATGACACATATATTATAAAAAAAGTTGTCAAAACTCAGTAGTCAAAATATTATTGTCTTCTGAAAAATTAAACAACAAAACACATTTGATATGATAAAAAAATTTAACATATAAATGGATTAAAAAAACTATACCGAAGATTTTAAAATTAAAAATAAAAATATATCAATTTCAAAAAAAATAAATTACAATCTTACATTTGATATGATAAAAAAATTTAACATATAAATGGATTAAAAAATTATACCGAAGATTTTAAAATTAAAAGTAAAAATATATCAAAATTTCAAAAAAAAAAAATTACAATTTTATATTGTTTATATATTTAATTTTTCTTTTTCTTTTCAATTTGAAAACACGGCCATTTCAGATGACAAGAATACATTGCATCCATACATATTTTGTTTGAGTTCATCCTCACAGTCATAATGAACTCATAACACGATTTTCACGATATAAATAGCTATGATTATATCACGTGTGTCCATTCTCACACCAAATATTAATAATTAGATTTCACTAATATTTTAATTTGTCTAATCTACAGGATAAATATTGATATATATATATATATATATATATATATGTAATTATAATTATTATTTATATGAAATAAATGATTTTAAATAAAATCATTATTGGAATTCATAGAAAATATTAACGTTCTTTATATTCATCACTCCTTTTTTTTTTCTCTAAAATCCTTTTAGACGAATTTCAAATAAGAGAAACATGAAAATTTCCAATTTTTAACAAACATAAAATTTTCGATTCAAACTAAATGATAACAAAACATTTTTTTTATTATTATATTTTTTACTATCTTTCTCATCTTATTTTCTCAAAGTTCTTGTTTTTATATTAAAAACTTTCTTTTGATCTTTTTAATTTTTCACCTTTTTACTGTATACATTAGTTAATAATTATTTTCTGTATTCTTAATTAAATATCATCTTTGACAAAAATTTCTAAGTTCTTGAACAAAACTAATCACTTATAATGATTCTTTAATAATGAAGAATTTTAATTATCAAAAATATGTTTAGAGATTAATTTTCTAACTAGAGATCAATTTAGAAATCACTTTCTTTGATAGCCAAAACGTTGATAGCTAATGTTAGTGACCAATTTAGATACCAAATCATGATAGAAATTATTTTAGTTTTCGATTTAGAGACCAATTATAATTTTTTGAAATTATTTTAGTTATCAATAATTTTAAGTTTATAAATTGATATCTAAATTAGTCATTATAGTAACTAATTACTTTTTGTCACTAAAGTTAGTTATTATTCAAAAAAATTCTTTTCGTGATTGTTCTTTGCAATGAGAGGAATTGGGAGGTGCAAGTAGGTTTAGTTGGATTAACTATAGTTACTTAATGAGACAATAAGTAAGAAAACTAACTATGAGAAAATTCTAGGTTATCAATAAAAGTGGCTCAAACCCTAAAGTGAATATGGAATCATTTTAATTTTATTTAAATAACTTTTATTTTGATTGAATGAAAGCAAAGAATATTATTGATTGAATGAAAGGTTATAGAGCAGGAAAGAAACTACAAAATATATAGAAAAGAGGAGTTAACCCATATAAGAAGAATCAATTACTTTGTTGTGTTATCAATCCCCTTTAAACCTAAAATTAGGAAAAGAGAAGGTAGATATAGGTTTTGCTAATATGTCTACAACTTGAAAACAACCAGGGAGATGAAGAAGACAAACATGCTTTTGTTGAACCCAATCACAAACAAAGTGAAGGTCTAGCTCAAAGTGTTTGTTGCAGGAAATGCATGCTAGGATTAGAAAATAGGAGAACAACAACTTGATTGTTCGAATAAATAGTGGCAGAAGTAATATATAGCTAAAGTTCTTGAAGAAGGGAGGCAATCCATAAGATGTTAGTTATGGTGGCAACAATTTTGTGATACTCCACTTCAGTGTTGCTGCTAGAGACAACTCTTTGTTTGTGTGAACCCTAAGAAATAAGGTTGTTGCCCAAGAAAACATAAAAGCTTGTTGTAGCCTTTTTATCATCTAAGTCTGGCCCTCAGTCTGCATCATTAAAACCAATAATAGAGAAGTTAGGAGAAGAATGAAATGAAATACTAATATGAATTGTACCAACTAGATAACAAAGTATGCATAGTGATACTTGTTATGTTGATGCATAGACTAACACACTTTGTTTATTGAAAAGGATATCTCAGGTCCGATAATGGTGACATATTGGAGGGTACCAATAATGGATCTATATAAAGTACGGTCTTCAAAGGATGTTAAGTCGTCTTAGATAAGTTGAAAAGAATATACCATTTGAGTTGGGAGAGGCTTAGTGTCATGCATGTTGGTGTTGTGTAGAAGTTTTCATATATATTGAGTTTGAGAAAGATGAAAATAAGCAGGTGAAATCCATGTAGCTTCAATGCCAAGGAAGTAGTATAATTGGCCAAGATCCTTTAAAGCAAATATGTTAATTAATGAAGTGATTAAAGAATTGATGGTAAATGGAGAGGAACCAATAATGATGATATCATCAACATAGATTAAGATAAAAATAGTGGAAGATTTATAAAATCAAGTAAATAGAGAAGGATCACTCTTAGTAGAGTTGAATACCATCTGATTTACAGTATTACTTAGTTTTTGAAACCAAGCATGTGGTGCTTGTTTAAGACCATATATATCTTTTTGTAACTTATAAATGTGGTTAGGATTGGAAGAAGCAAAACCAGAGGGATGTTGCATGAACATTGTTTCTTCAAGTTCTCCACGAAGAAAAACATTATTAACATCAAATTGTCTAATAGACCAATTAAGAGAAAGAGCAATGGTAAAGATAACCCATAGAGTAGTATGTTTGACTACAAGACTGAAAGTTTCTTTGTGTCAAGACCAAAGATTTTATGAAAGCCTTTAGCCACTAAACAAGTTTTGTATCATTTGAAATGTGTCATATGTATTAAATTTCTTTCTGAAAATCCACTTGTAATCGATAAAAGGAACAACTTTGGGAAGGTTCGTAAGCATGTATGTGTTACTGTGGAGAAAACCATTGTACTTAGATTGCATGGCATGGAACCAATTAGGATTAGATAATGCTTGCTTAATAGATGTTGGTTCAAGAGAAATAGTAACATTTAAAACTTTATGTTTGTTAATACTTGCTTTTGAGTTTGTAAGCATTAAATGAGTATTAGGAGGAGGCACAACTTAAGTATTTTTAGGGGACATGTTATGAAGAGTGTTAGATAGAGAAATTTTGTGGTGAGGTTGAGAAAATCAAGACATATAGGGTGAGTTAGCCTTGTACGAGGATTAAGCCAAATGATAAAAAGGAAGTTGTATGTGTGAAATAGAATGTGATAGCAAAGATAAAACATATGTAGCAAAAAAAGTTAGTTTGATAGCAAAAATAGGTATATTGGTTTGTGCAATAGGAAAGTTAACTTTGTCATTTGTAGCAAAAGGATTATTAGATAAAGTAAAGGGAAATATAGTTTCACTATAAAGAACATTTCTTCAAATGTAGATTTGGCTAAAAAGACCTAGCCTTTTGTTTGTGAATTATAACCAAGAAATAAGCACCTTGTGGAGGAAAAATCATTTTTTTGTTTGTTATAAGGCCGAATTAAAAGATAACATGCACAACCAAAGAGTTTTAGAAAAGTATAATTATGTGTTTTATGAAAAACTTTTTCAAATGGTGGGCAATCATTTAAAATGGATGTTGGAAGAATGTTAATGATATGAACAACACGAGGAAAAGCTTACCCTAAAATCATCTAGGTAAGGAAGCACCAACAACGAGAAACAAACTAGTGTCAACCACATGCCTATGTTTTCTTTCAATATAACCGTTTTGTTGGCGAATGTGTGGACAAGTTAGCATGCAATAAACCTGGGATTTTATGTTAAGTAGATACATCCCTGTATATTTAGAATAGGTATCTAAATGTTATGCAATACTTTGCAACACATGTACTAGGCATTGGAGCAAGGTCCCATATGTTAATGTAAACAAGTTCTAAGGAGTACGATAAGAGGAATCAAATTTAGAAAAAGGAAGTTGATGCCTTTTAGCTTTAACACATATATCACACAAAAGATTGGAAATAATACTATTACGACTAACACTTTAAGACTTTATGATGCATGGTTAAACCTAGAATGCCATAAAAACAAAGTAGGTTTTATAGTAGTCTAATTAACATTGAGAACATAAGAAGAACAAGTCACATAAAAAGCATATAACCCATCCTCTATGACCATTAGAATGGATTCCAAAATAAACATTATTATCTTTAGCTAATTTGTATACAATAGTTAATTTTTTTAATATATGAGAAATATACAAAAGATTTTTTAACACTAGTGGTGTTGATGTTTAAGGACTGTGGAAAAATAATAGAACCAATGTGAGAAATGGACATACCCATGTCATTACCTAATTTGACCAAGTTAATACTAGTGTAGGATTGTTAGGTTAAAAACTTGTTTTGATCATGTGTGATATGGCGTGTTGTGCCGTTATCTAGGTACCACAAAGGATCACTTAGGGTGTATTGCAAAGTGCACCAATTGTCCCGTGACTGAGGTCAAGTGGGTCGAATCACAATCGAATCATGACGTTTGAGCTCTTACGCTCATAAGTATGAAGACTTACGCCTTGACTAATGGCTATAACTTTTGACCTAGCGGAAAGCGCTCGATCCAACAATTGGTATTAGAGCCCAATTATAAGTTTGATTCCCATTGAGACAATTGCTAAGTGAGAGATGGTTGTAGGGTGCATCAATTGTCCCGAGACGGAGGATGAGTGGACCGAGTCACAATCGAATCATGACACTTGGGTTATTACTCTTTTGATCTGAGAAACATGAAAAACATGCAACTTGTTCCTGATCTGAGAAGCGATAATGAGATCAACCATTTAGGTAAGAATAGACGTATCCATAAAAGCAAGGAGCCAAGCAAACAAGAGTTTATCTTTGCTCATACTAAATGTAGACATGATTAACAATGTTATGAATAGTATCTCTAGAAGATTGGTATTTTTGTTGTGTGTCTTGACCATCTAAGAAATGGAAATGTTGTAATTCTTTAATGGTGACAAGCACTTGTTGTCAAATCAAGAAATTTTCAGTAGTAAGCTTGAGAGGGATAAGTGTATGAAAAGTTTGTGGGTGATAGGTGAAGGAGTTCTTGCTACCATGTAAGAAAGAAGAACAAAGACAAAATCAGAGAGCAAAACTATATAAAGGAAGGAATATTATTAATTAAATGAAAAGTTACATAACAAATAAGAAACTACAGAATATATAGAAATGAAGACTTCATTGATATACCTAGAATCAATTACTCTATTGTGTTGTCACATTTTCAATACTATTATTTTCTTCTTTCTAGTATCTTGTAATAGTATTATTTGCAAAACTAATAATAAGTATTGAGATGCAAAGTACATCCCTTTTTCTCAATAATAAAGAATATATATATATATATATATATATATATATATAAACTAGCAAAGACATAAATGTGACATTTTTTTACTAGCAAAGACTAAAATAAATAACAAAGAGTATGCGTACTTGAAAACAGACCTCACGAAATTTCCAAACAGTATAATAATAGTATACATTAATCAGATCACATTCTTCCTAATACTAATACTTCAATCGTTTGAACACGTCCTTCACCTTATCGAAGGAGGATAGATGCATCCAAATGTTCCTCCAAGAGAACAAGAAAGATTAAAGTACACTTAATGCATTTCATTCTCATTGCATTTGTTAAACTGGGAAATTTCACTTCTGTCCCAAAGGAGATTGATCAACATGTACTATTGTATTTATGATTTGTCTGGGTCTCTTCGTCAATAGTGACCTGTACAAGCTTGTCTGACACACTTAAACACGCAGCAGTTAATCGTATCACAAAGATTATAAGTAGATGGGACTTTTATGTTTCATCCAAATCCAAGTTGTTACTTGAGCAAGAGCAAATATATCTACTGATCAACTTTCTTATGTTTAAAAATTACCTCATTCCTATGTTTCCATATTTTCCCTACTATTCCTAACTACATTCCTTGCCAAATCTTATTTTGTTCTCTATTAAGGTTCACTAGATGGAACTGTTGAAAATTAGCCCTTGCTTTAACATGATGCATTGAGCTCACCCCCATCCATCTAGCACACATATTCCACACCTTTTGGGATACACTACATGAGAAGAATAGGTGTTCTACATTCTCTTCACTTGCTAAGCACATCTCACATAGGTTATTTTGTAATTGAACTCCCCTTGCTGCTAGTTTATCCTTTGTAGGTAGCTTATCCAGGAACAACGTCCACCCTAATAGTTGTGCCTTTGAAGCCACCCTAATACTCCACAATGTTTTAAACTCTTTACTCCCTTCCTCATCAAAGGTACCTTGTAACTTATTATAAGCAGACTTAACCGAAAAAATACCATTGTCTTTATCCTTCCACTTCCAAGAATCAAAGCTCCCCTTTCTAAGACTATGTCCGTTTAATAATAGGATAAGTTGTTCCTCCATAACTACCTCCCAGAAAAGTCTAAGCCTCCTCCATGTTAGGTCCCAAGCCCAAACATTCTCTTCCTAATGTCATACCTCCTCTATAACTCTTTCTTTACAATTTGATATTAAGTACAACCTAGGAAACTTGCATTAAAGTGGTTCTTCCCCAATCAAATTATCTTCCCAAAATTTAACTTTTTCCCTCCTCCAACCACCCACTCTATGTAGTTGTCAAACTAGACACCTTGCGTTACACTCCCACAGACTTTTTGGATGTCTAACCACCACCTCGAAGCTGACCAAGATATAATGGAGTCATTAAGATTCTGCCAAGACCCATACTTTGAGTCCAGAACCTGTTTTCACAAACCATAATCCTTCACTCCCAATCTCCATTTCCACTTAGCTAAAAGTGTTGTATTGAAGTTTCCAATGTCTCTTATCCCCAAACCCCCAAACTCCTTTGGTTTGCAGATGTTTTCCCACCTAACCCACGCTATTTTCCTATCTTCAAAACCCTACTCCCTAAGGAAGTTTCTTTAGATTTTTATAAGTTCCCTATACACGCTTTTTGGCGCTTTAAAGAAGGAAAGATAGTATAGTGGTAGAGCATATAAAACAGATTTTATAAGAAAATCGACCAACCATATGTAGAAGTTTGCCTTTCCATCTAGATAACATGTTTCTAACTTTATCGATCATAGGCTGCTAGAATTGGTTATTCTTAGGGTTCCCTCAAATTGGAATTCCAGGATACACAAATGAGATTTTCATATGTTAACAATTTAAAATGTTAGAGAAATCTTTTAACAGTGTTGCATCCAACCCCTAATTCTGCTTTTGGAGAAATTTACTCTAAGCTTAGACGCTAGTTCAAAACTTCTTAAAATAGTTTTTATAGCCCATGCATTTTGAACTTTTGCGTCACACATGAATAAAGTATCATCTGCAAACTGTAGTAGCTTTACATTGGTTCTGTTAGTGCCCACTTCTATTCCATTATATATATATATATATATATATATATATATATATATATA
>Ga0214542_1002843_pt1 | contig 35665 bp, 17 predicted proteins | sample CNSS1metaG_FD_160096 | JGI IMG/M metagenome (GOLD analysis project Ga0214542, IMG submission 160096) | Root nodule microbial communities from cowpea collected in UCLA plant growth center, Los Angeles, California, USA - CNSS1 | ecosystem: Host-associated > Plants > Roots > Nodule | place: USA...
GAATGGAGATATGGCGGGGACGGGTATTATGGCGGGTATATGTACATCCCCATACCCATCCCCATACCCAACTGAAAAAGTCGGGGATTCCCCATACCCATACCCATACCCAGTCAATGCGGGGATTTCCCGTCAAAACGGGGACGGGTTCGGACGATACCCACGGGGACGGGTTTATTTGCCATCTCTACTCATTACATCTTTCACTTTCCTTTTAAACTCACAAACCAACCTTATTTCTATCATTATGAACTTTGATATCTCGGTTATGTTGACATCCCAAAGTTCATCAATCATTTGTCATCACATGAAAATTTATTAAAAAGAAAATAAAAGAAAAGAAAATAATATAAAGCATGAGGGACCACACCAAACTTATGATAAAATTTATTTACACGAGACATAAGCAAACTATACATAGTATGAAAAAAAATCTAAATAAAGACATGGAAGCAAAACATTAAATCACTTATGTTGTTCTCTATAAATGAAAGCCAAATTAGCTAATTTATCAGCACAATAATTTCTTACACGAAAAATATGAGAAATCTTGAAATGCATATGCGTACAGAAATGCAAGTACCAATGTCATCTCCCTCTAAAATTCTAAGGAACTACTCATTGATTCAAAGATTTATGAGAGACTTTTCAACCAAAGCCTTTAAAGGCCCTTTTCCCGAAACATGCTCCAAAACATAAATGATCCTCGTAAACTTAAAATAAATACAAAAGTCTATACTCCTAAAAAAGCTTAAAAACTCCCCACATATTCATCTCGATTTCCGCTAAAATTACCAACACATGAAGTCAAATCAGGACAATATCTACCTATATTATCGATATTCACTTTAAGTCAATTAAAAACTTATAATATTATGTTTGTATTTCAATGTGTTCATCTACCATAGATATTATTGTTTTTTGATTGAATAGATAATAATATAAAATGTTAAATAAAATCAGTAAAAATTATTTACTATATATATATATATATATATATATATTAATAGTTGCATTAGATTACATTTTTAACATGATGTACTAAATAAAACACTCCTTTTCCAGTTTCATTAAAACATTGATTGTCAAAAACTAAATAACATACACAGCATATAGTAGTTGAAAGTCAGATCGCACTATCCGAGGTAATTTTTCAAACTTTGATGGTTCACAAGAGACCGATCTTTTCTTCCAGGTCAAAACATGTATATATAACTTTTCTGAATTTATGCTTCATCGTTTTCATGTTAGTGCCATTTTTATCAACCATAATTAATATAATTGTCTTTATAATGCACGCATAAGAATTCAGATTAGGGATTTTTTTTTATTCACATGGAATTAATATACTAACATCAGTTTACTAGAACTTATTATTACTTAATCTTAATCGGCTTATAAAATATTAGAAATGTCTGGTTAACAATTAATTTTAATAATCAAAAGTTGTTATAATAATCAATTTACATATGTATTTATAAATACAAAATTATTTGTTGTTAAAATAGTTATTATTATGAATAAAAAATTATAATTAGTCTCTAAATTGATTTCTAAAATTTAACTATCAAGGTTTTAGCTACTAAAGGAAATTGATTGCTAAATATTAGTTACCAAGGTTTTTGTTACCAAATGAATTGGTTTCTAAATTAATTGTTAATTAATTAGCGACCAATTTGGCAACCATTTGTAATATTTTATTCATAATAGTGACTATTTTAGTAACCAATAATTTTTTATTTTGTAAATTGGTATCTAAATTGTTCACTTTAGTGACTAACAAGAATAATATATGTATATTTTCTTACTTAATGAACTTATATGTGAATATAAAAATTAAATAAACTTAATTAGTAATTTGGTCATTATATATTTAAACCTATGATTCATTTTTGTCTCCATATATTTAGATTGGGTATTGTGCGTCAACTTGTACATTCATTGGAACCTGCTAAGTGGCGCAATCTCAACGTTCTTGTCTAATGCTGACAGAGAAACCCTTGTCAACCTCCACGCCATCAGAAACTTGCACACCAACATTAACTCCAACATTGCACAAGTGGGACGTAGGATGGAGATGGATTGATGAAGGCAACATGTCTAGAGAAGAAAAAGGAGAAGAAGAGAAATAAGAAAGAACAAGTATACATAAAAAACTAAGAAAAAAATGACATTGTTGTTAATGTCGTTAGCAAATGGAACCAAATTGACTCTATTTAAAAAATATAGGGACTCAATTGTTAGAAAAGTTATAAGAAAAAAAAAATGAATCATAGACCTAAATATAAAGACCATATTACTAATTAAGCCAAATTAAATGTCACTTTATTAAGGAAGGATGTCACTTTGATGATGACTAAATTCAAACACAAACCTCCTTTCAGTAGGTAATAAAAAATGATTAGTAAACATGGGGAAGTTCAAGTTACACGATGATATAAGTAGACCTATCAGTTTGGTCCAACCCATAGGATTTGGTCATGATTCACATTGGTTAGGGTAAAAAAAGTCAATAGGGTCAACAGGCCTATATAAGAAAAAACTCACAAGGTCAAAATAGCAAGAAAAATCCCATGGACCTAGGCCAATCCATAGGTCGGCCTGTGCAAGTTGGTCTCAAGTTCGAGTAGATAGGATTGAGTTGAGCCCCAGTTAAGTAGGTCGTTCAGGTTAGGTCCATATCATTTATGTATAAGTTAAGCCACGATTAATAGAGTTCACATCGTGTTGAGTTGAATCAAACTTACGTTAGACATAGTCGAGTGTGTCCATGTGTGGTCGAGTTGAGTGGGACCAATATAAGGTCAAGTCGAGTTGGCCGCACGTTCGGTTGAGAAAAGTTGAACACACCTCAAACTATGTTGAGTAGGGTCTACTTTAGTCCAATCAAATCAAGTCAAGTCAAATTGGACAATTTTCAAGCTTAGTCAAGTTAGGTCCACACTAAACCAAGTAGAGTTGGGCCCACATAGGGCTCAAGTGAAATCAACTCAAGTAAAGTCCACCTTTAACTTTGTTGAGTCAGGCTTGTCTCTAACCGAGTCAATTCAAGCACACCTCGAGCTCAATTGAGTGGAATGAGTCAATTTGAGCCCACCTTTGGCTTAGTTAAGTTGGGCCATTCTTGGTTCAATTAAATTAGACACACCTCAAGTCGAGTCAAGTTAGGCCCACCTTAGGTTGAGGCAAGTTAGGTCCACATCAGACCGAGTCGAGTTAAATCAAGTCTGACCCATGTGTAGCTGAGTCGTGATAGACCCACATTAGGTTTTGTAAAGTCAAACCCACTTTTGGCTAAGTAAAGACAAGCCCATCTCTTGTTGAGTTAAGCTAGACCACCTTAGGTTGAGTTAGTTTGGGCTCAACCTAGATCGAGAAAGGTTGAGCACACCTTAAGTTGAGTCAAATTGGGCCTATCTTAGGTTGAGCCGGGATGACCCCACTTATGGCCAAGTTGAGTTGAACCCAACTCAGGTTAAGTCAGGTTGGGCCTAACTCAGGCTCAATTGAGTCGATTCCACCTTGCACTAAGTCAACACAGGTCCATCTCATGCTTAGTTAAGTTAGGCACACCTTGGACCCTCCTATGATCAATTCATGGTAGGCCCACCTATGGTCAAGTCAATCAGACCCACCTAGAGTTGAGTCAACTTAACTTCACACCAAGTCGAGTCAAGTCCACCTCATGCTTAGGAAATTAGGCCCACCTATTACCGAGTCATGTTGAACCCACCTTAGACTAAGTTGAGTCACATAAGTTGATTTTGTGTCGAGTCTACTTGAGCACACATAAAATCAAGTCAATTTGGTCCACCTTCAGCCAAGTTAAGTTGGACCCACCTTTGGTTCAGTCTAGTTGAATCGACCTTTGGCTCAGTCGAGTAGTACCACATCGAGTCAAGTTAAGTAAGGTCGACATTAAGTCAATTTGAGTTAGACTCACACTGGATCGATGTCGAGCCAAGTTCAGATCATGGCATGCCAATTTAAGCTGAGATAGGGTTGACCAAGTTTGGACCCATGTCAAACAATGTTGGGTTTGGATGAATCCAAGTTAGGTTAGTTTGGCCTAGTCAGACATGTTGGGTTGGATCCTAACTTTCATGTTAAGTTGTAAACAGTAAAAATTAAGTAAGAATCAATTTATAATTAATGTGAAATATTTGGGGATCAATTTTCAATTTTAAAGTTTTTCTACTTGTATCATTATGAAAATATTTAAGATTTAATTAAGGTCATATAGTGAGATCAAATCCACTTGAGCCTTGACTTTAACCCACTTTAAGAGGGAGCTTTGGAGTTTGAGGCTTTTTTAGCCCATTCATTTGGTGGGCTAATAAAAAGTAGGCTTATTTTGGAATGGGTTGGTGTTGGTCCATGGGCAATGGGCAATGGGCAATAGGTTAAATTGATACCTTTATATGTAAATGACGATCATCAACTCTAATTATAATCTAGTTATCTCTCATACTTCGTGAATTATATTTAAAATAAAATTAGCTCATTCTTCTGGTTCTTCCTCTTAAAGCAATTGTGTCTTGTACAATGGTTTACAAATTCCCATTGTATATACTGAATAAAGCTACATTTCATGCGTCACAAAATGAAGTGTTGTATAACAAGACCATAAAACATGAGGAAACTCATCTATCCTTAATATTTTTCCAAACCTTTCAGAATATTTATTTTCTACATCATATAGTCATTTGTTTAGGGTGTTCTACTAAAGTGATCACTAGCCTAATTCCCAAGATCATATAAATTTGACTTATTTGATCATCTACAAATTATGTATCATTATTAACTATCAAAGTTAAAAGAAGGCCAAAATAACACAAAATAGACTTTTAGATAAATTGTTTTGACTTCTCTATTGAAAGTAATTGCTATTGGTTCAACCTCAATCCATTTTGAATAGTATTCCATTGTCAGAACAAAAACTTTAGTTGTCTCATCACTTTAGAGAAGGGAATGATGATATGAATTCTCCATTTGTTGAATAACCATGGAACAATGGTAAAGTGAAGTTGACCAATGGATGAAGTATAAAATTGTGATGTTGACATTTATCACACGTTTTGACAAATTGCACTTAGTCTTCCTAAAATTGGACAAAGAGTAACTAACATGAAAAACCTTGCTACCAACCAATCACTAATGTGATTACTACAAATTCTTTGTAGAGTTCTCCTACGAATAACTAAGACCGAATGCTTAGAAAGCATAACAATTGAGATCAAAGTACCTGTTTTCATAATTCGCCCAAAAAGTTGTGAATTATGTTGCATTATTTTGTAGTACCTCCTTAAAGCTAGTTGGTTTTAGTCTTTTGGTAAAGCATTAAATATGTGAATTAATCTATGTCACATTTTTGCCCTTCTCTAAATTAACAAATTTCAGAATGAGCTAATGTGAAATCTTTTAATGAAAGTGTCTACAAACACCCCTTCATTATGTTGTGGGATTTTTAAAGTGAAGTTGCAAAACTGTTCCAAGTACTCCTTTAGTAGCTCTTTACTGCATTATCTTATCTAAAAAAATTTTCAAGGTTCAAGTTTAAAGAACAAACATTTTGGAGAAATATTTAAAAGAAGAAATGAAGCAATTGAGTATGCTACTGAACTAAATTAAAGAAATTGTAATAAGTGTTCTCACAAACTTTTTTTATATGGCACTATTTGAGCTGTCATTGATTAAAGTTTGAACATAAAATGTCTTCAAATGACAACTTAGATATTTGAATCATTTAAGAAATAAAATTTTGGCATCATGTAGTTAGTTACAATAAGTTTGTTCATAAATTTTGTCAAGAAAAGTTGAAAATCTCATTATTTTATTAGGAATTGAACCATTATTTTTTTGTTTGATTTGTTTCTAGCTTATTGCACTTCATCAACCTTTCATAAAACCTTTTCAAATTATTGTTACAAATCATTTATGATTCCATGGTTTGCTACACCATAGAACAACTTCCATAATTATCATAGTATAGATTGTATTTCCAAATTGTCTCCTCTTCTTGTGTATCGCATAGCGAATGTCAAAATGTTTTAAACAAAATCTCTATATGGGCTCTTCAAACTTTCACAAAGCATTAAAAAATTCATTGTTTTTTGGGTGGGCATGCCAAATTGATCTACTTTTGCTATGATCCAATTCATTTAAAATTCCTTTTATTCAAAATTCAATTCAATTTATTAAATCTAGATATTAATCTAATATATACTTTATATTTTTTCTAGATTTGATAACTATTCTTTTAATATCCATTTTCAAATAATGGAAAATCTAAATTTTCGATCTAAATTTTCAGTTGGGTTGGGCTAAATATAAAGATGGCCCGACTCGGGTCGAAGATCCAAATGGGCTAACCCAAACTCAAGGTACAGAAAAGTTGGCCCAAGCTAATGATCGAGATGGATCGATACGGGCCAAAGGTCGTGATAGGTCAACTTAGGCTAAAGGTTGAGATGAGTCGACCCAATCCTATGGTCGAAAGGGGTTGGCCAAGGTCGTAGGTCAAGACAAGCAGATCGGATTTGAACATTGAGACAATTCAACTCAGACCGAAGACGGGTCAACCCGGTTTAGGCCTAACATCAAGACAAGTTAACCCAAGGTAAAGTTCAAAATGGGTCGACCCAGGACAATTAAGACAAGCTAGATCGGGCCAAACTTGAAAACGAGCAAGTTTGGGTTAAAGGTCGAGATAGGTCGACTTGTTAGGTTTTTAAGGAGGGAGTATCACTGGAGAGATACAATACCAATGAGACCTAAGTCCAACCACATAAGGCATTGACACCACTCTCAACCCAAAACCTTAAGGCAATGAGTTTATGGATCTTTATCTTTATATAGTGCTCTACTTTCTCATTTCTAGCCAATGTGGAACTTAGAGTCACACTTGGATTCCTAACAATCTCCCCCTCAAGGGTGAGTCCCTTCAACCACATTGGTACACTCTCCCTTTAGCGGAAGCATTCCCAACCACGAGTACTCTTTTTCTGCCCATTTCTATATCGTTGTTCTTCTTAACGGGGCACGCTTACCTGAAACCCTTGCCAAGAAGACTTTCAATATTAGGACCATATTGCACTCGTCTGAGCTGGTTTTAACCATCGACTCTGATACCACTTGTTAGGTTTTTAAGGAGGGGTATCACTGGGGAGATACAACACCAATGAGACTTGAGCCCAACCACATAAGACATTGACACCACTTTTAACCTAAAACCTTAAGGCAATGAATTTATGGGTCTTTATCTTTATATAGTGCTCTACTTTCTCATTTCTAGCCAATGTGGGACTTAGATTCACACTTGGATTCCTAACACGACCTTGACCAAAGGTCAAGACAGGTCAATCCAGATTGAAGGTTGAAATGGGTCGACCCAAGCAAAAGGTCGAGACGGGCACACCCTAACCGAAGTTCGAGACAAGCTTAAGGTCAAGGAAGGCAACTTAGGTCGAAGATTTAGATGAGCTTGCCCATCTGAACATTGATATGGTTCAGGTTGTGTTAAAGGTCGAAATAGGTCAGACCAAGCTGAAGGATGAGACAGGCCGCCTGAGACGGATGTCAAGATGGACTGATCCAGGCCAAAGATCGAGATGGGTCGGTTTGGGCTAAAGGTCAAGATGGGTTGGCCCTAGCCAAACGTAGAGACAAGTTAGGTCAAATGTCAAGATGGACTGACCTAGGTCGAAATTAGAAATACACCAACTAGGGCCGAAGGTCAAGATTGGTCGACTTAGGCGGAAGATCAAGACGAGTCAGGCCTGGCGAAAATTGAAACAGGCGTTGCCGACTTGAAGGTAGAGATGGGTCAAGTTAGGCCAGACCGAAGGTTTAAACGAGGTAAAGGTCCAGATAGATGGCTTGGGATGTAGGTCAAGAAGCGCTAGCCCAACAGAATGTCAAAACGGTCCAAGTCATGCCAAAGGTCGAGATGGACTAGACCAGGACGAAGGTTGAGACAAGTCAAGTAGAAGGTTAAGACGGGCCAGCATGATCTGAAGGTTGAGACAGGTCGAAATGGGCTAGCACGATCTAAAAGTTGAGACAATTCGATACGGGTCGAAGGTTGAAAAAGTAGGCTTAGGCTGATTGTCGAGATGGACTGGTCCCAATCGAAGGTTGAAACAGGCCAACACTAGGCAAAGGACGAGAATGGCCAGCAAGGCTAAAGGTTGGCCTAGTCAGTTGTGACCAAAATTGTGTTGAGTCAGTCTTGTTTTGAAATTGGTCGACTTTTTTCCAACTCAACTTTGATCCAAATTTGGTTGAATTCAGTCAAGTCGCCCCGAACCAAAATTTGATCAAATTCGGCTAAGTCAGCCCTGTCAAAAAATTGGCATAATTTAGCCGGGTCGTTCTCGACCAAAATTTGGTCGAATTTGGGCTAGTTAGCCTTGCCCAAAATTTGGTCAAATTCGAGCTAGACGTTCTTGGCTGAAATTTGGCCAAATTCGTTTGATTTGGCCCTAGTCGAAATTCAGTTGTGAAGTTCCTAATTAAAAGTCTCACAACTTTGGTCGAGTTTGTTGTGGTTAAAATTAAGTCGGGTCGACTCTAGTTGAAATTCAAGATAATCCAACTTAGGCGCATTGTCGAGACAAGTCTGCCAACTATGAAATATAGACTGATTGGCCTAGGTCGAAGGTCGAAACGACCAAACCAAATTTTGGATGAACTTAAACTTTAAGATTTACCACAAAAATTTTGTATGACAAGTTTCTACAAAAAATAAACACAAAGCACATGCAATATTTCATGAAAAAAAAAATGAGAAAACACGAAGTATCTTCTTTGAATGAACAAGATGTGTCTTCATTTAAATATTCATATAACAATGTGTCATCTTCTTCCCAAATCTAAAAAAAATCAAGTAGCATTATTAAATGTTTTGAATGGTCGATAACATAATATTCTAATTGTTTTAGACAATGATGATTTTAGAAAATGGTGATGGAAGAAAATTGATATATGGATGTTACAAAAAATAATAGCAAAAAGGATGAATAAATGAAATGTCATGTGTATAGTAGGTACCTGACCAGGGTAACACGAATCAATCGGGTAAACTCCAGCTCTCGGAGTTCGACTCAATCTATCTAAACGCTTAAACCAGTGAAAAAAGTTATGGTGCCTCCCTAACAAATCCCTACGAAAGCTGGCCTATCAATAAAATGATAGTTCGGGTACGTAGCTATCATGGGTAAGAATGCTTGTACAGATCAGTACAAATTAATCTGGTAATTGTAATTAAAGGGTGATTCGACTGTAATTAGGTTAGTGGTAAGTAAAGCTACTAACAATTTGTATAAATGGGAGATCCAAGTAAGGTAATAGATTACATTCATTTGCTACATTTAATACTTGCGGACTGAGACCCTTTCTGACTTAAGTATCAGAGTACCTTTTATAAGTGTCATTCAAGCATAAACAAGAAAGAAGGAATCAAAGAATTAAATTATCTTAGAGTTATAAATGCTTGACTTGTCAAGCAAAAACATCATGTTTTCTTCCTTTTCACAATTCATAAATAGTCATATCCAGGAAAGATTGGGTTAATATTTTGTTTTACATGTAGCAAGTCATGTTAATAACTATTTCCCAAAAGCTCTTAGGAGGAAGATTCTAAAAAGGTGAGGTCTCAACCCTTGGTTTGTTAACTCATTCTTTTCGCATAATGAATCAAATTCAAGTGTTTTAAAATATTTTTTTACGATCACTTCTAAAAGATTTTTTTATGTTCACTTAGTGTATATTCAATAAGTGTACATCCAAAACATAACATATTGTCCTCAATAGTAATAAAGTCATTTTTTTTATCTTCAAGATTCAAAGCTTCTTGTATGAGAAAAAAAAAATTGTTTTTTGTTTTGTTTTATGGATTTAATGATATTTTCGGGAATGATTGTTCTTACTCTTCAATCATAGATGTTTGGTAAATATTTGATTCCTTAAACTATTTTTTAAATTTATTTTCTTAAAAAATATATATTTGAGAATGGAGAAATAAAGTGAAAGTGAGAAGATATTTTAGAAAATATCTTTTATTCTCATGGGAATATAAGATTCTCACCCTTTTACATATATTAATAGGAAGAGCGAGTAACATGTGTAATATATAGATTCCTGAAAATGAGTCATGCTTGGGAATATATATATATATATATATATATATATATATATATATATATATATATATTTTACCAAACATTATACATTGGAATTTTACATTCTCATCCTCACCTTAGGATTACTTTTGTAAGACTTTAAATAAAAACATTCCATGGTTTTGTAACTCAAGATGTCTAGAAATAGAAACATCATTCTTTGACTTAGAAAAAAAAGATTAATTTTTGTGTTATATTTTAATCTTACAATACAAAAAAAAAAAATTGTTACAAAAATTTGCGAGAAAAGATTTTTTTCTGCTATTTTTTCTATGAATATTAATTGGCAGGTAATTCCTTCGTGAGTAATTATTTTCTACAAAATTATAAAATTTGTAAGTATTTCCTACAAGATTTGTTGTGAAAAATGTTTTATACAAAATATTTTGTAAAAAAGTTGACAGCAATTTCTTGCAATTTTTTTTCATTATAAAATTTATAAGTATTTCCTACCAAACAATTTTCAAAACAAAATTGGTAGGAAATATGAATGTTTTTAGTAGTGCATTCACTATATGCAAATTTATACAACATTTATGCTAACTTTCAACCGTTGACCCCAATTACACCAACACTAGCTCAAAGTATTAAGACTTGGGACAACTAAAACTATGAACCTAGAGTGCATTACATATCCATGAGCACCCACTCCCTTACTTATCCCAAGAGAAGTGAGACTTTACAACATGCATATTTTTATCATATTCAACATTAATCAATAATTTTTTATTTTGGAAATTAGTATCTAAATTAGTCATTATAGTGACTAACAAATTTTATTCACTAAAATTAATTCTTAATGAGACATTTTCTTGTAGTGTTGTATATTATATTATCAAGGTGAAAGAGACTTACAACATTATCTATGTAACAAAGCTTTTAAAGTTCATTTCCCCTAAATGAAATTGTCCCTTGATGTTGTTTAAGGTCTAAGAGCATAAACTTTTTGTTTTCTTATCATATATCGTTAGCATCCATTTTCTAAGTATCAACTCATCTTTTCTTTTGCAACCAAAGATATTTGTTACAACGATAGGTTTTGATGTGCATACCTTTTTTTTTGTTCCTTCCATGGTAGACATGAATAAGAGGAATAACTTTCTTATCTTTTCCTTCTTTTGCAACCAAATAGTTGTGTCAAACATGCATTTTACTTTTTAAAAGTTTTAACCTAGTAGATCCCCTAAGAAAATGATATAGATCCTTTCTAGGCATTTTTTTTTTTCTATCAATCTCTTGTGACTTCATAACATTTCTTATTAAGAAAGATCAAGTATCATAGAGCACATTTTATTCCATATTTAACATACCTTTGTTAGATTTAGCTCAAATGAAGTTTTGTTTGTGTTTTCCACAAAACATGTGTTAACTTTCTTATGTTCATATGAAGTATCATTTTTGTTGGCCACATCTTCCAATATATTTATGAGACTTTTTCCTCTCTTAAAAACAAATGTTTGTTTCAACTTTCAAACATTAGACCTCTATGTGTCCATATATTTGAAACAGATGATACTTTTGTTTCTTGTTATTTGAGGATTTCTTGTATTTATACTTCTTTTAAAGACAAATGATATTTATATTTGTTTTTTAATATCACAAACTCTTTGGACATAAGAGAGATCTAATTTTTAGTTGTATAAAATGTTTGTAATAATGATGAATGGTCGATGTAAAAGAAAATTTCAATCTTGATGAAAGTAAGAAAACTTGTTTACTATAAGGTATACATTTTAAGGTACAAGTTGCACAAAATTTAGGCCATATGAATGATGTATCCAACTTTAGGTTAATATTAATATTTGAAAGTTTAATTTACATAAAAAAATAATTCAAAAATAGATTTTAAAATATAAAATTTTTCATATAAATACCCTGCTGTTTATAAGAAATAAAAGTCTATTTTCAATTTATTAAAATAATTGGCTAACTCTTAAACGTATTTCTTGTTAAATTGCTTACATACTCTAGAATTATTAAAAACAAATGTATTTAGGAGGATTTGAGATATTGTCTATGCTTAATATCATGACTTAGGTTTATTCCTTAAATTAAAAAAGTTTTCTTTTTCTTTTACAAATATATTAATGAATACATCCTTGAAAACTTGAATATTCTTTTTAATAATTTATGAGTTTATAAAGTTATGATTTTCCTTTAGAAATAAAATCATTATTTAGTATTTGGTTAATTTAGAAAAGAGAAATTTAAAACTTTTTCAAAGAAATTTATACTCACTCATGTATTATAATTGCATATTGTTGATAAATGTGAAATCTTTAATACATTCTCTATTGTCAATCTCTCACACCTGTGACTAACGACCTTAACAATTCATAAAATCGATTGGTAAAGTAATATTTGTATTTACTTACATATTAGGATTTAACCACATATATATACATATATATATATATATATATTATAAAATATAAAATATCTAATAATAAAATTAAGTTTGTACAAATTAATTAATAGTTTGTATTTTTATTTCAAAGTTAGTTGTTAGTAGTTGTACGGAACTTATATGTGTTCTTATATTCTCATATTATATTAAGAGATAAATATTGTATACAATTTTTAACTATTTATTAATTTTTAATAAAAGAATATCAAGTAATTTAGAGTATTCTGGATATTAATAATTAACATACCATTCAAACACAAAAGGATCTCATAAAAAAAGGATAACACTCGTTTAAAAAATTATAAATAAAAATAAATAAGTACAATTTATGTTATTTAAAAGTAATTAATTTAACTATTTTTATTAATAGTAATATTTTTTGAGGTTAAATATGTTTTTAATCCATGACTTTGATGCTAAATTAAAATTTGTCATTTTCCGAAACTTTGATATATTTTAATCGTCAAATTTTAAAAATGAATGGATATAATATTTTTAACCCAATTATATCAAATTTTTTTGACGTGTTAAATGTGGTTCCCAACTGAAATTGAAACGGGATGTATTATACATTGTAAACAACTCAAATATTAACATGAAACATATTTGACACGTCAAAAAAATTTAATATAATTGGGTTGAAAGGAATATATATTCATTTTTAAAGTTTGAGCACCAAAATATTTCGGATATAAATAAATTTCAATTTTATGAAAATTTTAAGGACTAAAAACATAATTAACATTTTTTTTCTTAAAATTGATGTTGGGATAATAAGTATTCCTTTTGTTTTGAAATATTATTTATTTTAGAACTCAATTTTAAGTGGACATATAAGAAATAGTTTATATCTGGAAAATTGGAATCTAATAAGTCTCAGAGCTATGAATCAACCTACATATAATTATTTATAGAGAATATCATTAATCTAAAACTTTAAAGGCAAGTTTTCTATTTGTATAATACTTTCACGTACTTTCGAAAAGTAAAATTTAAATCTAATTTAATCTTATAAAATATATACACACACTTTATATATATATATATATATATATATATATATATATATATATATTATAAAACTTTCTTATAGTCTATATAAAATTTTTATAATATGACTTAGATTTATTAAGTAAACATACAACCAAAGAAAAGTTGGTACAAAATTTGGGAGTGAGATCCTAACAAGTCTAAAGTTATGGTCCTCTATATATAAAAGGTATGAAACCACCTTTTATAGAATTAGTGGACACACAAACGTTATCGTGTTTGTGTGTATGCATTTTTTAAATATATGAATGATAGTATAGTAGTATGATAATAGTGTAATATTATTAAGTTAATATATAAAATAAATTTATATTTATAAAAAATAAAGTGAAATGAATAGAGAAATTAATTGTTGATGAATAAATAAAAGAAAAAAGATAAACAGTTTTATAGAAAATAAGTAAAAATAACCGTTAATTTTAAAAAATTTAATAAATAATTATATTATAAAGGGTAGAATTGATATTATGAAATATAGACAAAAAAGAAAGAATCTCTTTATATATTGTTATAGATAAAACCTTAATAATAAATTTGTGAATATTTTTTGAAATTTAGTACTCTCAAAATTCTACACAATATATATAATATGTAATAATTTAGACTATCGACTTTTAAACTATACGAAACTCTTAATACATGGAAATCTTCCCATACAGAAGTAGTAAGTTGTATATGAATTACATGATGAACAAGTTTATATACATATTTTAGTAGTATAACTATATATGCTGCAAATGATAAGAAAAGATGTTAGAAGTAAAGAAAGAGAGCAATTGCAAAGGAATTTCCTTCCATGTTGGCCTCCGCGTGTGGGGAAGCTGACCCCACATCCTCGTACGGTCTGCCGCAATCTGTGACATCAACGACGTGTCTTTCTCCAACAATCCCTCATCGACAACGCATCGTACCCGATTCTCCTCATCCACTACCAACTCGACACCGCATTGTACCAAACCCAAACCTCGTTCTACTCTCTCTCATCCCTTTTATTTTTTCCATAATTTTCCATTATCCTTTTACTTTTCTTCACCATGGAAGAAACTATCTTCACTTTTGAAACCGTTTTAGCACACCACAAAAATAGAAAGATACCATGCTATATTATATACGCGAATTCCTCACTCACACCACCCACTTTCTCTTCTCCTTTCATCCTATTTTTTTCCTTCTTTTATCTTCCCTTAGGTATTACACACACTCTCTCTCTCTCTCTCTCTCTTTGTGCTCTGAACTCACTCTAGGGTTTCCTTATTTGCGTGCTGTTTTCTTTGTCTATCTATTTTTCTCTCCCTTTTCTCACTTGGTCTTTCTTAATTGGGAAAGTTTGAAGATGGGAAGAGGAAGGGTTCAGCTGAAGCAGATCGAGAACAAAATCAGTCGCCAAGTCACCTTCTCCAAAAGGAGAACCGGGCTGCGCAAGAAAGCTAATGAAATCTCTGTGCTCTGTGATGCTCAAGTGGCACTGATTGTGTTTAATGCCAAAGGGAAACTCTTCGAGTATTCGTCTGAATCCAGGTTCGTTATTTAACCGACCACCTTTTCAGTACCACGTTAATTGTTTGTGTTTTTTTTCTTTCCTTTTCTCTTCTTTCACTCCTCACTTCTTGCCCAGATTGATTCTTTGTTGGGTTCTTCTGTGATGATTCTCTCGCTCGATTATGCATTTGCTATATCATTTACTCATCGCAAATCTATCTGAATTAACCAGTTATTTCGTTAATTATTATCTCTTTTTGTTTGTTCATTTTTCCACTTTTTTTCGTTGTCCTCCTTGCTTCAAAGTCAACCCCAAAGATTATTCACCAAAATCTTAAATTATAATCACAGATACTTAACAGTTCATCCCAGTATTTTTGTTGATGTACAAAATTATACAGTAATATGATGTACATGACCACAATTATGGTTGACAAGTCACCGAAAACCTTAACCTTGCATTCAAAATCGCTTATAGTAGATTGTTTATCTAAGCTTTGGTACTCAATTTTTTGCCTAAATGTGAAATACTATATATTTAGCACCATATACAACTTTTTAGTTTGTTTATATTGTGTTTTCATTCTTTTTAATTCTGGTTCTAATCGAAGCTTTTTTTTTCCCTGTTCTTATTGCATTCCTTTTGTGAATGTGTTTATATTTACTTCAATAAATTTTACTGGCGAATTTATTAGTGAAGACAGTGCATCATTTTCTGGCGCAAACAGAAACAGTAATAAACCTCTGACTTGAAGTGTATTGTTTCTGATATATAATACAATTTTTTGTCTTGTTTTGTTCACTATAAATACACTGATTCACCACCAAACAAATAAATTAAGAGTACCTAGAGTTTTCCATGTCATTTTGGCTGCTACACTCAGATTTTGTAACTGATGTGGCTGGTTATTTTATACACTGATATAAATATTATGCAGTATAATATAATGATATGTTGGAAGAGAAAAAGTGAAAGTGATATATGTAACAAGAGTTTTGGGATTCATGCACTATTTGTAACATGGATGTGAAGTGTAACAAAAAATCATTATATATTCATACATCTTAAAAATTGTTATGCAATAAATACAATTTCATTACCGATAAAAGGGATTCCGTACATGTTGTGTATATAATATTCATAATGCCTGCAGATTGAGGCACTTTCTCTTACACAACCTGTTTCTTTCTAGGTACTCATAAATTTATTAATTTCTAAATAGCAACTAAACATTGCTCTGGAATCTCCCATGTTGCGTTGAGTTATAAATATCGAAGCAAACAAAAGATAATAACTTAACTGTTTAATATTTTTCTGTTAATTTTTAGAATCCCAAAAAATATACATTGAACTGAATATACGTAGCTTTTCCTGTTTGATATAATTGCATTCTTTAACTTGAGAATAGGAGAGCGGTCAAAGATGGTACAGTTTTGGAATGACATGTTCTTATAGATTTTAATTTTCTTCTTTTTAATTTTAAGATGCTAAATTCAGTTAAATTAATTGTATTAATCTAAACTGTATATTTTAAAAACCTTAACAGTTGTCTAGTCTTCCTGTCTCCCTCTCTCTCTCTATATATATATACATTATTTTTCTCTCAGAATAAACGTGTACATTTTAATGATTAAACAGTCATTGTAATCAATAACAATGTATTCATTACCATTTATTCTAACCCTTCTTGTAGTTTTATTTTTGGTGTACAATAATTTCAATGAAATGAATTATAATAATGTTGTTCAATGTCAATTTTGAAAACCAGTGTTTTGTAAAGTGAGGGATCAATTAGTAATAATTGAAATTTCTATGATTTATTTTAACCCTTCATCTTGTAAAATGTAATATATTTTAATCACACATTAATTTCACTGGAAAGAATTAAAATACAGTTTTGTAAAGTCAACCTTAAACCAGTGTTGTACAAAGTGTAACTAAATTGATCAATACTTGTAATCTTATAATGGTCAAAGTTGTAGTTTAATCAAATGGAAACTGTATTTTGTCTTTCTGATATCTTTCTCTTAAAAGTATTTTTTGTAGAGAGTTTTATGAAATACAGATATCTAGAGTTTGATCCTCAATTCCTTAATTTCAAGCTATGTACAGTTTCAATTTGGGGTTGGTATGAACCTCTTCAAGAGAAGAAAAAAAAACTAACACCACTAAAAGAAATGTTATTATGGATGAACAATTAATATGGATCAACTTCAAAAATCTGTAGATAACTCAAGTTATGAACAAATTACCCTGATAGTTTCTTCTTAGGTGAGCATGCATGAGCTATGAAGTTTAACACATAGTTACAGACACATGATGTTGTTTTGGTCACCATGGTATGAAATATTCACCATTGTACTTATAACTTATTTCTGACAAGAAACTTATATATTAATCAACATTATCAAAATCTCCCACAGAAAAACAAAAAGCAAATGTGTTTTGAAAATGGAAGCTTTATCAATGATATCTATCTATCTATCTATAATAAAGGAAATGCCTTCTTTTGGTTTCTACTTTTGATTAGACTATTTTACTCTTGACCTTAGCATAAATAGTTAAAACTAAAAATGTGTTAATTCCTCTAAGTTACGTACACCAATTATATATCTCTGTTCGATATTTATCTAGCTTTTCATACAAGAGTAGTTTCTTAGAGAGAAATAGTCGTTGTCTCGTGAAAAGGTTGCAGTTTCAAATCTTGAGAACAGTCTGCGAATAGGTCTATATATTCCCATGCCAATCAATAATACCCTATTAGGCAGAATTCCATCTCTTGCACTAGGACCTATGGCGAATACATATGTATGTGCATACTAGGTTCCTTTTGTGTTTCATGTTCTTTTCACCTTAAGTTTATTTTAATAAAATTTAATATTTGTTATTTGATTATTATTCAATCCTCCATTAATATCTAGTCCTATATTCAAGAAATATATGTTTAAAGGTGAAAAAGATGTGTTGAAGATCTTGTATCAACTAAAAATAAAATAGATTTATAAAGTTAAATAACACTTTAAACTTCCTTTCTTTATCATTACCTCACGGTTCATAGTTTATAAAGTTAAATTAAACTTAAAATTTTCTTTTTAAAATAATCTAAATATTATACATAAAAAACATAATTAAAAAAATAAAGACATTTTATTATATCTTGAAATGTTAATCATCGGTATTTGAGGCAATAAAATAATTATTAGAAAACATCATCGACAAGTAGACAACAGTGTAAAACGGTTCTTTAACGTTCTTGTTCAATGTTTTTCTTGAAGATTGAAAGTAATTATGGCCATAAAAAGAGCTATATATATGTTCATTGTAGTTTTCTGAACGATTCTCTCTCTCAACACCAGCATGCATGAAGAGTTATGCAGAACCCAAAGGGTTTTGCTAACAAGGAAGTTTCTGACTCCATTTTTTTTGTGAAAAAACATTGCTTGAAAAAGGGATGTTTCCATAACATTGGACTATGGAGTTGTTCCTCGACAGCATTTAATGTTGTGAGGGTCCTCTTTGGATCTGCTGATAGGTATTTAAGCTTTGTTGGTTTCTCAGACACTGCATTTGCAGGTGGAGAATCTATGGAGAAATGGCTGTTGAGAGAGAGAGAGAGAGAGTTTATTCTTCTGAACACTTTTCTCCCATAGGGACAGGTTTTTACCTAGCAATAGAAAAAAGCTGACATTTAATCTTCGTACCATGTTCAGGGGTTGAAGTCTAAATACAAATTCTGTGTATTTACTCGTAAAAAACGAGTAATGATATATTTTTATATCTATATATATAAAATATATTTATATCTATATATAAAATACCTTGTCAGTATATACAGTCTCTTTTCTAATTACACCAATCTCTAATCAACTTTTGAAGAATTAGAAAAGATATAATCAATGAAGAGATCTTAAGTAATTTAAAAATTATTATTTGTTTCTTCTCTCTTTTTATTCATGTATTTATCTGAGTTATGTTTTCTTCAGTCTACCACAACATTTACCAGATAGAGTTTACTTACTCTCTATCACTTTTTTCTAAAAGCATCATATTATATACTATATTAGCATTTTGCTTTCTATATTTTCCCATATTCGATATCAAATATATACATATGTAAGAGGTATCCATAAAATCGTTATTTGTCTATATTTTTCTATCATTATATCATTTATGCTTATATATTTTTATGCTCTTTCTCTAGATATTTCTTATTTATGTATTTTATAGCATTGGACTTTCCATAATAATTTCCCGAAAAAAAAAAAAAAGAGAGGAGAAATTAGTTATGCAATATTTTAGTACGATATTGTGTAAGCTATATAAAAAAATGTGTGATGGCAGATGGTAAGAAAAAAATAGTGTTAAAGGTAAGCATTGCATGAAAGCATACCCATAAGAGATAATTATATAATTTATATCATATTTTTTAATACTAATTTGTCTATACATGTTTCTATCATATTAATTGTTTTATTTCACTTTTATTTTCATTTTGTCTATTTGAATCTTAACTGTTAAAAAGGTACACGAATTTTAAAAAATATATATAATTTATCAAAAATGAAATGTGTATCAATAATTATTTATATTAAATGCATGTAAATTTAACATATTTAGTCATATTTCTAAAATATGAAGAGTGCAAGTGCCTACCATCACCTGATCTACCACTGGTGTGAGAAGTTTGGAATTGAATTGAACAATAATTTTAATTACTATGTAAGAAAATATCGTTTGTAATTATAGTTTCAACTCCATGAAATAATAATTAATGAAATGAAAATTTATTATGCATGCTTTTGATTCTCAATTCTTGTCCAAAGAATAATAACTCTTCTAACTTTAATCCTACATTGTGCACATGATTTCTTTGTTTTTATTGCACATCATTATTGCTTCAACAACTATTTTGATGTTGTTGCTTAGCCATCATTGTCAGAATTTCATTGCTATATAATGATTGTTGTTATGGCTACTTGCAGACTTTGTCATCAATTACTATCAATATGCATATAATTGGGTTTAGCCAATGGAACATTAAACAAGTTAAAGTGTTTCATAAGCTTGAAATTGATTTTTTTTATAACATCAGTTCTCAATACTTTATCATAGATTATTTTAAATTTTATCTTGAATTCGTAAGAAAATGGATGAGTTTGGTTGAGCTCGTTTTAAATTAGGTTGAAAATTTTAATCTATATAGAAATTGTTAGTTGGACTGTCTCAGAATAGTCATTTATGAATTGAAATATCAAAGAAATAACAAAATGTAAACAGAACTTAAATATAATTCCACAATTATAAGAATATTATATCTTACTAAACTATGTTTTGCACAAATTCTTATTAGAAAGAAGTATCATGCTGATTTTAAATAAATGTAGAGTAAAACAATAACACAAAGTGCTCTTTACAAAACTATTAATAAAACATTAGTTATATCCAATAAAAATATTTAACTAAAATAATTTATAATAATCTAAATAAATTACACAATTAAACTTGTTCCTTGAACAGTTGGATTCATAAGTTATATTGGTTGTATTATGGAGTTGAAGATTATAGGTAAGAGGATACAATGATTGTTTTGAATGTGACAATCATAATAACGTTCAAGTTGGTAATTAGTTATATCTTGATGGTGATGGAAATGGTGACAGAAATAATAAAAAAAGGAAAAGAAATGGAGAAAGTTATTTCAGGATGGAAAAGAATGGTTAGAATTTGTGACTAAGAAAGTCAAATTTAAGAATTTAAAGAATTAATTTTAGCTGTACAATAAATATGGAAAAATATCAGACATCAAAATTATGATTTTGATTCTGAAAATACTTAATAATTAAACTCAATTTTTAATTTCAATTGAAAATCCAATTCTCATTTCGCATCTACATTTATTATAACAGTATTCTACATAGTGTGAAAAACATTCAGCAGCGCCTCATCATTTTTTATTATTATTACTATATAGTGACATCTGTTACATTTTCTCTATACATGTTTCTCTCTTTCCTATGTATACAATCCATTCCCAAAAGAGTGTACTTTGCTAATTTTGCATTTGGCCATGCCATGTGATCCAACAGGACCCTAACAACTATACCTACAAAATTTGGTAGAAGCACTCACTGTTGCATAATGTTCGGAATATTCCTTAGTTTCGTAGGTTGAACTCACGTGTTAACCACAGGGTACCCTACTCTAAGTATCCTAAGATGTTTTTAATAATAATCGAAAACAATAAACACTGAGACTCAAATAAAGTACATATAAAATGCAAATAGTATATCACTTTACAGATTGGTTTTCGTTTTATATTTCTCGAGTATAGTTAAGTCTAAACTTACTCTCTTAATTAGAATAGTCTCACATTTTTTTTATTTCTCACATATACTTTGCGTATAATTTGATTTATTTTTGTAATTTTATAGTGAATAGAATAATAAAGTTCTGAGTATTATTGTTTCTATTATGACAGTATGGAAAACGTCCTTGAACGATATGAGAGACATGCCCATATAGGGCAACTTGTTGAAGATGGTGATGAATCACAGGTACCTCCTCTAATCACAGCTTTTTTAATATCTATATAAGCTTAGTTTTATATATATATATATATATATATATATATATATATATATATATAGTTATATATATAATGCATCGCCAACAGCATGAATATCTGTGCTTTCATTGTATTTACATAACTTATATTGCTATAGTATCTGATTTTTAACCTTCTGTTTTGATATATACTATGGAAGTTTTTACATTAATGTGGCTGAAAGATGCATTTGGTGATATACATGAAGCTTATGTGTACTATTTACACTATTTTGCTGTCACGTGAACCTTTCTATGAATGTTTGATGACAAGTTAATCAAAATTGTGCAGTTTTCAAACTGAAGAACCAAAACCACACTGTCAAAAAAGAGGCTATTTATAGTGTACAGGTGTAGGATTCTCTTTAGATATTCACAAGGAATGCGTATATAATAGAACCAGAACACAACCAAGAGAAAAGTTTTGTGATGTAACATTTTATTTAATGTAAACTAGGTTTCATTCATATATTAGCTAGAGAGACAACATACATACACATATATATACTTTAATAACACAATCCAACATATATAATTGTAGGGTTTGGAACCCTAAGAGCAAAAAACTAGGTCATGTCTAAAAAGTGACCTATAAACACTCTTTTTCCTTTACTCAACTGAAGTGTTTCGTTCATAAAAACTGAAACTTTAAAGAGAATATGATTTCAAATGCATTCACTGAGGTGTCATTTGCTAAAGCCATTCGGAATTGGTTTTGTTCACCCTCCTCTTTCAAAGTGAGGTGTCATTTTGCTAAGTTGCCCTTAAAATCCCGTCAACACATAATGATTAGCAAATTTTGAAGCAAGTGTGAGAAAGACAGTGTAAGAATGTGTGATAGTAGCAGAAGAGTAGAAGAGAAAATGTTTAGAGGGATAAAGTGTAAGCATGAGAAGGTTGAAGTGACTGTGCAGAAGTAGGGAGAAGCTATGCATGGAGAAATGGAGAAAAGGAGAAAAGGAGAAAAAGGAATATGTTTATGTAATAGGTTGTACAAATGGAGAGAGGGAAGAAACGAATCTTTAGCAATCCCTTCTTTTTGGGGTGTTCAAAAAATAAAAGAGTGAAACTGAACCAAGTTTTTATTTTTTACTCAATTTTTTCACTAGTTCACTTACAATAAAATAAGAGAAATTACATTATAATTTCTTGACAACAAGAAGCCATTCAATTTACATGAAAATTATGTAAATTTCTTATAATTAAATTTATTTAAAAAAACAAATATAAAATAATAAGACAAAATTGATAATAAAATTTAGTTAGTTTTTGCTTATATTTTTTAGTTGCTGCAAATATTGTATTAGAAGAGAAAATTCTAAAATAAATGTTTACAAAAACATTTAACTCGCAATTGGGAAATATAAATAATATTTTATTTCACTAATATTCTTAGTGTGTTTTTTCTTTTATTAAAATTCATTAATTTATAAAATGTGAAGATTGACTTCAATTTGTTTTCATACTTCTACCAATACAACATCCTTCTTTTGTTGCTATTTTTGTAGGCCAACTAAAGTTGAGCAACTTCAGTTTAAAAATAATTACTACCCTTATCAATATATTTAATTGATTGTTATTTATGAGATCTTTCTTAGTATCACTACTTTATCCTTAAGCTATATGCATTGCATTCTGGCTATTAGTACATTCGTGAATCGATTCTAGTTTTGATAACAATCCTTAAAGTTATATCAATTATTTTTGTTGGCATTACAACAATTTTCTTTGAATCCAAATCATGTCAAGTTTTTTTTACATTTAAACCAATTTTTCAATTTCATCATATTTGAACTTGTTATTACATATCATCCACATAAAGTATCTAAATTATAATTGGATTCAATCTCAAGAATCCATCAAACTTTTCATAACATTGTCTTAATTCTTGTTTAAACATTTACAAACTCTTTTTCAATTCACAAATCATATTCTCCTTCCTAGTCTCTTAATAAAAGATTCAAGTTAGGGTATCTCCTCGTCTAAATCATCATGAAGAAATGTAATTTTTATATCTAAGTATCCTGGGAAGATTTCTTAAGTAGTCATACTGCTTAATATAAACATAATAGTAAATTTACCATCACAACTAGAACAAATATTTCAGTGTAGTTAACTTTTGTTGAAACTCTTTAATATTTAGTTTGGCTTTATATCTTTGGGTGTCATAATCATCCTCCGTCATTCTTTCGCTTAAAATTGCATCTCTATAAATCATATTTTTGTTTGTATTATCCTAAACACAGTAGCCAAACATATCCAATAAAAGTGCACTTCTTTTATTTGTAATCAAGTATATTTTTGAAATATTATAGTTTTAGAAAGAGGCTTGAATAGACATTACTTTATAAATATTTCCCCTGTTATGCCTATTAAACAATGACAAAGATTTGTTTGAAGGTGTTACAAAGAAGTTCACAAACACTACAACAAACATTTTATGATAACCAACTATTACAAGTTTCTTACTACCACTTTTGGCTTACAATAAGTACTTAAAGTCACCCTTGACTACCTACCATCGAGCATGAGAACGTAAGGTCTTTATGGACAAAGTACATAAAGTTTCTCGAGATTATACATTTGTTAATACAAAGTTCACAGACAAAAGAGTGAGTATAAAATTTAAATACTAGTTGTACTTAGAGATTGTCTCACAACAATGAAGAATTTACAAATAAAGAACTCTCTTTATATTGCTTGGAAGATAACTTTTGCTTAGGACTAAGGAGATAGTAAAAGAATGGAGGTTTTTATAAGCATTTGCTCATTAAGTCATCTTTAGACTCACTTGAATGAGTTGTTGCAAATCCTTTGTTGGTTGTTGAGTCAAATTTCAAACTTAAATGATTTTCTAGGTTTGAATAACTTTAACATTGAAGATGCATTCAATATAATCCATATATGCATTAAATGCACTTCTCTTCTTGCAACATCTCGATAGTTGGATGGACTTATCAGGAAAAAGCTTTTACTTGAAATTAAGTAAATCACAATTTATTCGGTAAAACAATCCTTTCTAGATAAAGCATGCGTTAGTGAGTTGGTAAATTAAAGCAACTTTAGCATGAGTTTGAAAAGATCATTAATGTGGTAGCACCAGTGTAGGAAGGGAATTTGGCAGCAGTTATTTTTTCTATTCTACACCGGTTTTGGAACTGAGGCATATAAGATCGAGGCCAAAAAGGGTCAGTTTTTGGCCTCGGGTGAAAACCGAAACCATATCTTCCCACTTTCTAGTTCAGTTCTCTAGGAACTGAAGCCATATGGTCATTGGTTCATCATCATAGCTCTGTGTGCGTCTGCGTCATCGTAAGAGCCATATTCATCCTTCAAACCAAAACCATTAACACCCTTCTAGGTCCTCTTCACATCCCGATCCTCACAAGCATCCAATGGCTCCTCAAATCCTTCAGCCAACTCGAGTCAATTCTTCGAAACCTCCACGCCAAGTTCGTCCCCATCGTCACCATCCGAATCAAGTCTCAATGAGCCATATTCATCGCCGACTGATCGCACCCTCGCCCGCCAAGCCCTCGTCCAAAACGGTTCCCTCTTCTCCGACCACCCCAAGACTCTCGCCACCTCCGAAATCCTCACCAGCGACCAATGCAACATCGGCTCTACCTCCTATAGCCCCATGTGGCGTATCCTCTGCTGAAACCTCACCTCCAAGATGTTGCACCACTCATGCGTCAAGTCCTTCTCTAGGATCTGCAACTGGGTCCCCCACACCCTCCTCGCTCGCCTTAAATATGATTCTCAATCTAACGATTCTCAACCCAACGCTTGTCTTCATGTGCTTTGGGGAGCGACTCGACGAGGGCAAAGTCAGAGATGTTGAGGGCGTCCAAATGGTTCACTATTTGAACCCTAATCAAACAATATGGCCTTGGTTCAATTTTTAACCGAGGCATAAAGTTTTTTTGGCACTGGTTTCCCTACCACCAGAGGCCAGACATCAAACGTCCAATGGCATTTTTTAAATATTGGCTAAGTTTTTGGCTTCAGGTCTGAAATCCTGAAGCATATGAGGTCATTTGGCACCGGATTTTTGAGAATCGAGGCATAAAAGCCTTTTTTGCTTCGGGTGTATAGTGAACCGAGGCATAAAAGTTGACAGGAGTTGCAAAAATGTCACCGCACCAATATATGCTTTAGTTCTTGGATAACCGATGCATATAAGACGAGTTAAAAGCCCACTTCTGCATTAGTGTAGAAACTACAAACTAGATTCTCTTGGTCAAACGTAAAGAATATTCATTAGATGTTTATGAAGTGTGATATCAATTTAAACATATGGGCATTTCGTTTGAACATGTAAATGTTTGTTAGACATTGAAATAATAATATACATTATTATATCGTTTCACACATTAAACACAAATATATTTTGTGGTTTTAACAAGACTTTCGTCTTACAAATAAAGTACTAACATGTTTTTGTGTTTTGTTGTTTCCAATTAATCAAAATTATAGGTGTTAAACTTTTCCTTAACAAACTTCTATTTATCAATCACAAAGAGATCTTAATGCTTATGTTGTTGTCCTTTGTGTCAATGTTTTACCGTCAATGTGATTGTTATCAATAAAATTATTTTGTTTCTTTGCATACTTCAAGTTGGTATTAAAACTTTCGATCTTGGGATCACTAAAACGTTAGTAGTTTCTCGTACCATTGTTCTCCATCATCGTCGATAATAATAACATATAAATGCATTATTAACAAAGTTGTGCACATCATCAAGTAACCCCACTACTATCAATGTGTGTAGCCCACTTGTAAAGTCCACTCGTTGTCACCACAAATAAGGTCAATATGAGACCTCTTAAACCCATTAAAAGAGGTGGTGACATCTTATTTGACTTTGATTTGAGTGTATATGAATTTATTTGTTCTTTTGCCAATTGTTCTCTTGTTACGTCTTTGGTTTTGTGGTTTTAATTTGACATATGTTATGAAAGCTTATAAAGAGAAACAAAATCATTTGAGAAGAATAGTTTAATCAATGATTGGTCATGTGGATCATATTCCTTATCCATAAAGAGTAAAAGTACATTCAATGTTATTAGTTCTTTGTCTTAGCTTGAATTCTTAACTCTAGAGCTATTGATCACATGACTCCATTTCTAATTAGTTTTATATTCTCATTTGTTCCCTATACTACCCTAGGGTCAGTTTACCTTGTTGAGTGTAGTGCTATTTTTATTTATTCTCATAAACATAGTAAATTAGATCCTAGACCTCTTAAATCTCCATTTATTGATTGTCCTTCTAATAAAAAGAGGTGTGAATGTTTTCATCTTAAAATTCGTCATATCTTTATATTTATGGATGTCACTTTTTATGAAAAAAATCTTTTTATGAGTTCTTCACTTCAAGGAGAGAAAAACTTGAAGTAAAGGATGTTTACTTCTTGTTATTGTCATAGTTGTCTATACAAAATGTTCCATATCCAAGTTATGAAGTCACTAGAAATGGATTGAAGAAACCCAAAATGAGGAAGAAGAAGAAATCTTTGAAAACAAAACATCAAAGAAAGAAAGAACACTCATTTTGATGATATGACACTAAAGGCTCATTTTGATGAGTTCAATTTAATCTTGATGGAGGTTCAAGACGTATGCCTCAAGGTAGATGATAAAGATGCAATGATTCTCATGTTAGCTTCTATTTTGCACCCTATGAGAACCTGGAAAGTTTTTTAGTGTCGGAAATGAATCCATTACACTTAAATAGGTTAAGTTCATTCTCTATATAAGGAAGGTTCGCCTTAAAGCATTGAGAATGTTAAGATACATTGAGGTTAATGATATTCAAGAAAGACGAAAAGTCAAGAAAGACCAGAACTTGTCTAAATGACGATTGTAAATATTGCAAATAGTCAACATATTGAAAGATTATTTAAGATTGGAAGCAAAATCATGTAATGACTACAATTTGAAAGGTTGAGTATGAATATCTAAAGAGACTAAATACATTTAATGGGAGTACAAAAAAAATGAATATTTATTAGGTATGATTTTCTACGCAATATGAATAGGAAAATACATTTAACACCAACTTTTTCTAATAAAATATTAATTTAATTGGAGTACAAAAAAAAATGAATATTTATTAGATTTACGTGATTTTTTTTTAATTGTGGATTTTAGTCTAGTATATTTTATATATATTTGTGATTTGCAGCACATCAAAGTTTTCCTTTTTAAAAAAACAGGGTGAAGTTAGTTTCAAATTAAGTGTGTATACGTATGTTCTCAGCATCAATATCATTGTAATATTGTAGGGCAATTGGTCCTTGCAATGCTTCAAGCTCACCGGCAAAGTTGAAGTCTTAGAGAAAAACTTAAGGTACATTATTCATCCTTCTGCTATAAACTTAACAATAACTTTGAACTATGCTGCTACTCTTTCAATTAATTATAACCTTTTTGTCTTCTGTTCTCACCAAAAACACCATTCTGTTCTTTTTTTCCAGTTGATAATTTCTATAAGTAAGAAAATCTGCTAATTTAACACCAAAATTTTAGGTGATTTTTGTCAAATTTCTTGAGACACAAAAGGTATCTCTGAGAGCGTGTTTTTTATTTCTTTTAACAAGCCAAAGTGAGATAATACGAAAAACTCAGAAAAAATCTCCAAGGCAATACAATATAAAAATTTTAACAGTTCATTTTAATTTGTGTGAACAGGTAATAATGTTTAATAATTTATCTTTTTTAAGATGCTTCAAAACCATTTAGTTTTTGTGTAAGAAAATCAAAATTAGAAATAAGTTATGACATGTTGAATATAGGAACTTTGTTGGACAAGATCTGGATCCCTTGAGCTTGAGAGAGCTTCAGAGTTTGGAGCATCAGCTTGACACAGCTATAAAGCGCATCCGAACTAGAAAGGTGCAAAATTAATTGCTTTATCATCTTCAAACAAATAACAAAACTAAAACAAGTCCACAAAAACCATTTCAAAAGTTAAACGAGTTTTATATATGCATAACATTTTTCTGCGGCTAATCTTCATATCATGATCATGATTCTTGCAGAACCAAGTGATGAATGAATCCATCTCAGATATGCAGAAAAAGGTAACCGGAGATTTACTAATGTATGTCTGTTTCTTTGTAATAAACATTACTAAAAAAATTCATATTTTCAGCCAATTTTGTTTTCAAAATATTTTTCTAGGAAATATCTACAAATTTTGTTGTAAAATTTTTTTGCAAGAAATTGCTATCAATTTTCTTGCAAAATATTTTATATAAAACATTTTTCACAATAAATTTTGTAAGAAATACTTGCAAATTTTATAATTGGGTAGAAAATGATTACTCACGAAAGAATTACCTGTCAATTAAAATTCTTAGAAAAAATGGCAGAAAAAAAGTTTTTTCTTACAATTTTTTTTAACAAATTTAAAGGAAAAATCTCGTGTAATATGAAAATTTCTAATAATAAAAAACTAACCATTAACATTTGTCGATAAAAAAATATCGTAAAAACATATTACATATACTTTATGTATAATGTAGTAACAAAGTGTGGTGTGGATGTGACAGGCAAAGCAACTGCAGGAGCAAAATGGGACGCTTACAAAGAAGGTAGAAGCCATGTAATGTATGAGTTTTGTATTAAGAGAAGGGATAAGGGAAAAAGGTTGTTGTTGACCTGTTTGTTACATTGATGAGTAGATTAAGGACAAAGGAAAAGCAGTGGCTGAACGTTCACAATGTGTGCCACAAACCATTCCTCAACCATGCCCTCCACAGCTACAACCACAACATAGACTTGTTCCTTCTTTAACACCTCGGTATCTATCTCATCTCTCTTCTCACCATCTATATATAAAAACCATAGAATCAACTTTTCAAATTTAGAGCTCATAAACTCAATACTTTAGATTTTAGGTTGGAGGTATATTGTTATTAATTTTCTTATGAATTTAGTTCAGGTATCATTGTCATTGAATCTCTAGTTTTTATATATGTAGGTCAAATTTGTTAGAAATTACGAAAATAAACAAGTCATAAAATATTTACTCATCATGGTTTAAGTCGTGTGGACTCATGATGACTTCAAAAACAAAATCTCGACTTCACAAATTTTTTAGAAAGTGATGTCGTCATGGATATTGACGACTTCACTTCTTAGTATTCATAAAAAAATTGTGTAGAGTCTTCACGATTTTGCTTTTGAAATCGGCACGAGTCCATACGACTTATTTTCTGACTTGCTAATGTTTGGACAAATTTGCCAAAAAAAAGAAACCTGAATCTACCCTGTAAATCTCCTTTTATGAATCTATATATATTACTAGAGTTTTGAGATTATAAGTGTGAAAATGGTGCAGTGAGAATTTACAAGCTGCAGCGGCACTGGAGGAAGTGGATGAAGGACGAGCAGTTCCTAGTACGACTACTCTGATCCCACCATGGATGCTGCATCAGTTTGCAAGATGAATAAGTGTGGCAGTGTTATGTTTGTGACATGTTATGGATGTTAAAAGCATAAGCTATATAAGTATGTGTCAAAAACATAAAGAATAATGGTGTACCCATGCATAACTGCTCATTCTTCAATAGGATGTGCCTTCAAATTTCATGCTTTTGCCAAATATTTCATTGGCCAAGAATGCTATTATATATAGTGCAAGTGATTTTTCCATGCAAATCATGGAGTGTTATCTTTAGCAAATAATGAATGGTGCAACTTAAATAATAAAACCGTGAAATCAACAGTTATGTGTGCTAAAAGTAAATTTTCTCAGTGAATGCGCACCAGAAAACCTAAACATGCAAGGGGCTGTTAGCATTTGGAAGAACTTTTTTATTGTACTTTTTTTAAAAAAAAAAAGTTTATATAAAATCAGTAAAAAAATAAATAAAAATTTTACTTAAATCAAACAACTACTTAAAGATTGGGAGGAGAAAGCTAAGTAAAAAGATGCACAAACACAAAACCAGTTAAAAAAATGATCAAATATTTATCTCCATAGGAACTACACCATAAGAAAGACAGTTTCTTCCTGCATCTTCATAACTTTCCTCCTGAAACTTTATGTAAAGAAATTTTACATTTTATCCTTTTTTAGATTGTAAATTTAAAATTTATTTTTTTATTTTTGTCCTGTATAATTCCAAAGTCAAAAATAAATTTAGATTATAAAATTTATTTGTTTTTTTTTTTTTTTTTTTTTTAAAAATAGATTGTGCGATTCACAAGTTATTTTTATTTTTAAGTTTCAAATTTCGCAATTCGAATATCATAGTAACCTTCGTATGGCTAGAAGTGATAATCAGAAATCAGCTTTTATTTTTAGATTATATAATTAAAAGAAGGCAAAACGTTAAGTTTCTTTATAAGGGGATGCAGAAAGAAAATTATGGAGGTGCAGTAAGAAACTGCCTAACAAAAGGAAAAGAAGCAGCTAATGGATCAAAACAGTATATCGAGCAAGGATAATGGACCTTACCTAGGACATATTTCCACCATTTACAATGGTATTTTCTTTCTGCACCCACACAATTTCTTTGCCAACCAGAATAATTTTAAAAATGATATTTTATTCTTCATAAAAGTAATTTTTCGATTATTTCTTCTGTAATTTTTTTGAAATAAATTTTAAAATTTTCAAAACATGATTTCTGAAACAAGACTTTCAGAGTGAGACTTTTGAAATTGTATTTTTGGAACAAAATTTTTAGAATGAGATTTTTAAAGTGCATGAAATACATTGTAAAACAAACATTGTAAAACAAACTTTCCAGAAAATATATAATACTTTTACAAATTGTGAAAACCAAGATTTTCGGAATACATAAAATGTATTCCAGAAGAAAATTTGTGAAACGAGTTTTTTTCCATAACGCATTCTGTCTCCTTTACTTTCTTTGCAGCAATCTCCCTCTTTTTCTTCTTTTAGTGATAATATAATATAGTGAAAGAAAATATTTTAATGTTTTTTTATTACTATGGAAATGCAATCAATAATAATAAAGATGCACGAAGCAAAAGCCTTCAAAAGTTCAATGTCTGTCATCAAACTTTTATTTATTTATAAGAATTGAATAGAAATATTGTCAAGTTTACGGTAATTGAAAGATATCCTATTTGACTAAGCTACACTCCCTTAGTGGTTAAAAATTAAATCTGAAATTAGTAGTTTAAAAGAGTTTTTCTTTTCTTTTAACAAAGAATAATGTTTAGAAGCGCAAGAAAACAACCAAATTATCTGTGAAACTATATATGAAACTATAATTTTATATAGAAATATTAGCAAAAATTTAATTACTCGAATGGTCTCATTTGGTAAAGATATTAATTTACTTCCCGTTTTTAAAAAAATATCAATTGCATCCCCACTATTTTGAAAAAAAAAATCATTAATTAACTCTCTTTCAGACAAAGATTAGTAACGTTGTTAACGGTGTATCACGTGTCAATATATGATTTATATTTTTTTTATTTTTTAATTATATTTTTTGCAAAAAAATTATTATCATGTGTCAGATTCGTAGTATGTCACGTGGTAAGACAATGTCATTGTCAAATGTTTATATATAGATATCAATATAAAAATATTTATACTTAATTAGTTTTAATCTTATAAAAAATGATTAAATTTTTTTTAATATGTATATAAGCATGTTAGCAATACTGTATAATAAATAAAAGAAAATACAACTTGGAAAACATCTAGTAAGGAAACATTCAACCTCAATGTTATGAAACCAAATAGTTTAATAAACTTATTTTATTTCTAGAAAAAAGTATCGTTAAGAAAACAGATAATTTATCTCACTAAATAAAATTAAAATTAGATGTCTTGTGTAGATTAATGTGTGTTTATTAATTAAACATTCCCTTTTTCTATAAGGGTAATTATGATTTTACATCATATTTTTTTCTCTTACATTCAAATTATAATCCCATAAATTATTATTTATAATTATTATAATATTTTATTTATATTTATCATTATTATGTTAATATAATATTTTATTATAGAAATTAGTTTTCAAATGAATATAAAAAAAAGGTGGGTGCGAAAGAAATATTTTTCTTTCTATAAAGTGAAGCTCTATGTGTCTTCCTAAATTTAAAAGAGGGATGTAGCTTGATTAATATTCGGGAAGAAAACTATTTATAAGATCAAGCTTCCATGGGATTTTATGTAGGGTTTTACGAATTGGTTATATCTTATGAGTTGGATTTTTTAATAAGAGTATTCACAAACGGGTCTTTCTTCCCGCACCTCCAAAATTTCTTTTACACCTCCAAACTTTCTTTAAATTACTAAAAAACCCTTTGACCATTTAACAAACAACGCAGACACCACACCCCCAAAATTATGTAGACTTCCGGAAGTCAAAATATATGATTTCCGGAAATCAAAAATCATCACCGGAAGTCGACTTCCGAAAGTCAAAAATCATCACCGGAAGTCGACTTCCGGAAGTCAAAAAACATCACCGGAAGTCGACTACCGAAAGTCAAAAAAAATTACGGAAGTCAACTTCCGTATATAAAAATATATATATATTTTTTATTTTATTTAATTTTTTAAAATATGTATACAAAATTATAAAACATTTAAATTTAAAAAAGATTACTTTAAAAAATAAAAAAATAATAATAAAATTACCAAATAAAAAATTGAAAAACAAAATTAAAATATAATTTAAATTCAAATAATAAAACTTTAAATAATTTAAAAATGAAAAAAAAATATATATATATATATAAACCAGTATTAAAAATTATAAAACATATATATTTTATAAAGTTTTATTATTTTAATTTAAATTATTTTTTAATTTTATTTTTACTTTTACTTATTTTATTGATATTATTATAATTATTTTATTTATATATTTCATGTATATTATTTTATATTTTATTTGAATTTTTTAATTTTGTTTAAAATATAAATATTTAATTTTAATCAAATTTTAATTTTTTTTTAATTATATATTTTTTATATTTTTAAATTTAAATTTATTTTTATATAATTTATTAAAAATGTAATAAAAATACAAAAGAATTAAAAAAATGATATTTAAAATAACATATATAAATAATATATAAATAATCAAATTTAAAATAAAAAAATAGGAATATTCTTGAAAATCGAATTCTAGTGATATATAATTTATTTTAAATTTGATTATTAATATATGTTATTTCAAATATAATTTTTTTAATTCTTTTTTATTTTTATTAAATTTTTAATAAATTATATAAAAATAAATTTAAATTTAAAAATATAAAAAAATATATAATTGAAAAAATTTTAAAAATTTGATTAAAATTAAATATTTAAATTTTAAGCAAAATTAAAAAATTCAAATAAAATATAAAATAATATACATAAAATATATAAATAAAATAATTATAATAATATCAATAAAATAAGTAAAAGTGAAAATAAAATTCAAAAATAATTTAAATTAAAATAATAAAACTTTATAAAATATATATGTTTTATAATTTTTAATACCAGAAGTTGACTTCCGTTTGTATATATATACGGAAGTTCGTTTATATATATATATATATATATATATTTTTTCATTTTTAAATTATTTAAATTTTTATTATTTGAATTTAAATTATTTTTCAATTTTATTTTTCAATTTTTTATTTAGTAATTTTATTATTTATTTTTTTTATTTTTTAAGGTAATCTTTTTTAAATTTAAATGTTTTATAATTTTGTTTACGTATTTTAAAAAATTAAATAAAATAAAATATATAATTTTTTTTATATACGGAAGTTGACTTCCGTAATGTTTTTTGACTTCCGGTGATGTTTTTTGACTTCCGAAAGTCGACTTCCGGTGATGTTTTTTGACTTCCGGAAGTAGACTTCCGGTGATGATTTTTGACTTCCGAAAGTCGACTTCCGGTGATGATTTTTGACTTCCGAAAGTCGACTTCCGGTGATGATTTTTGATTTCCGGAAGTCGACTTCCGGTGATATATTTTGACTTCCGGAAGTCATATATTTTGACTTCCGGAAGTCTACATAATTTTGGGGGTGTGGTGTCTGCGGAGTTTGTTAAATGGTCAAAGGGTTTTTTAGGAATTTAAAAAAAGTTTGGAGGTGTAGAAGAAATTTTGGAGGTGCAGGAAGAAAGACCCATTCTTTTTCTATTTGGTCTAGAATTAAGGATTAGTTATTAGGGTCTTTCTTCCTGCACCTCCAAAATTTCTTCTACACCTCCAAACTTTCTTTAAATTCCTAAAAAACCCTTTGACCATTTAACAAACTCCGCAGACACCACACCCCCAAAATTATGTAGACTTTCAGAAGTCAAAATATATGACTTTCGGAAGTCAAAATATATCACCGAAAGTCGACTTCCGAAAATCAAAAATCATCACCGGAAGTCGACTTCCGGAAGTCAAAAATCATCACCGGAAGTCGACTCCCGGAAGTCAAAAATCATCACCGGAAGTTGACTCCCGGAAGTCAAAAAACATCACCGAAAGTCGACTTCCGGAAGTCAAAAAACATTACGGAAGTCGACTTCTTTATATAAAAAAAATTATATATTTTATTTTATTTAATTTTTTAAAATACGTATATAAAATTATAAAACATTTAAATTTTAAAAAGGTTACTTTAAAAAAAATAATAAATAAAAAAATTACTAAATAAAAATTAAAAAACAAAATTGAAAAATAATTAAAATTCAAATAATAAAACTTTAAATAATTTAAAAATGAAAATATATATATATATATATATATATATATATATATAAACCGGAAGTCGGACTTTTGTATATATATTCAAACGGAAGTCGACTCCGCTATTAAAAATTATAAAACATATATATTTTATAAAGTTTTATTATTTTAATTTAAATTATTTTTTAATTTTATTTTTACTTTTACTTATTTTATTGATATTATTATAATTATTTTATTTATATATTTC
>Ga0214542_1002845_pt1 | contig 35658 bp, 17 predicted proteins | sample CNSS1metaG_FD_160096 | JGI IMG/M metagenome (GOLD analysis project Ga0214542, IMG submission 160096) | Root nodule microbial communities from cowpea collected in UCLA plant growth center, Los Angeles, California, USA - CNSS1 | ecosystem: Host-associated > Plants > Roots > Nodule | place: USA...
ACGGCGGTACGAGAAGGGGTACTCACCCTTGAGGGGGAGAATGTTAGGAATCCAAGTGTGAGTCTAAGTCCCACATTGACCAGAATTGAGAAAGTAGAGCACCATATAAGGATCAAGGCCCATAAACTCATTGCCTTAAGGTTTTGGGTTGAGAGTGGTGTTAGTGTCTTATGTGGTTAGGCTCAGATCTCATTGGTGTTGTTCTCCCCAGTGAAACCCCTCCTTTATAAACCTAACACTATCTTAGTACAGCGTATTATCCAACCTTTTCAAATGCAAATTTCAAAATCGGCTTATTGTTGAATTCAAATCCTCGTAATTTGGAATTGATATGCTTGAGTTCTGCTGATAAAAGAAAAAGAAAATGAAAATGATAGTTTCACAAAAATGTTTTGAGTTCTAAGCCATTTGTACGTGAAATGCGATTCATCGTTAGTTTGTCAGAGATTTATGTTATACTATATCAATGCGAGTTATTGATGAATCGTATTAGTTAATTTAGAAAATGGCGTTTTAAAAATGATAACGGTCTAAGAATAGTGAAACTCAATTATTTTAATATTAAAAGATTTGAGTATAAATAGAATTGTTATTAACGAGTTTCATTATTTTAAAACACATCATATCTCTAGAAACTACTTTTATAGAGTACTCTGACTTCTCTCTTGAGGTTCTGTCTCTCTGGTCGTCTGATTGAAGAACCAAGACCATAAGATTGATCCTCTCGGTGAGCTCTTGAAATTGGACCGATCAGTTTCTCCGTTCGCGTAAGTTGAGTTTCCGCTCTCTTTTTTAGTCTTTCTCTGTTTTCTGTTGCATGCGAGTCCTATTCTGTTTGCATGCGACGTTTTAATCATCCGTATGAGTCTCTGCTGATCAGTGATCCTAACGATATGTCATGATCGTTCTTGTGATGTTTCTATGTGTAGATAGAGCATCCTGTGGAGTTAGAGGTGTTGACGTTTTTAAGGCATTGATGTTTATAAAGAGTTCTAAACAGGATAACAGGTTAGGGAAGCTAATTGTTTTGCTTGAATTTCGTATAGAAATCATTCTGATGACTTTGAATTGCATGATTGAGTGTTGTATGAGTGCTTGAACTATGTAATTGAGTGTATGATTGGATTGTGCTAGATTTCTGGACTGTTGCATGTGAGAATAGATTGAGAGTCTAGTATTTTTGCCTGAGCGAGCAGCCCTCACCTAAGCGAAAACACTAGAAACTCGTCCCCTATCTTTGCGCGAGATCTCGTTTAGGCGAGCCAGTTTCGCTTGAACGAGAGTCACTCTCGTCTAAGCGAGACAGCTTAGCCTGAGCGAGAATTCGCCCAGAGTTGGGGTTGTTCTCTGTTTCAAGCCTCGCTTAGGCGAGAATGACTCGCCTAAGCGAGATAGCCCTTTTCGCCTGGGCGAGACCTTTTAGCTTGGTTGAGAACCTCTGCAGTTGAGTGTTATTTCTCTGTTTCTAATGGATGAAGCTATGTTTAAATGTTAAAATGTGAACTTAGTTATGATATGCATGAATTGTTATGACTGGTAATATGTGTGGTGAAATTGCATGAAGTTGAAATATGAAGAAGATTTGGTTGAACTAGGATTTCAAGGGAAATTCTAAGAGGAATGTTTTAGTGTATGTAAGGACATAAGGACTTAGTTTGGTTGGTATCCTGACGCTCCAATAACCATTAAGGCTCATGAAGAGTGTAATGGATTATGTCGTGAGGAGTAGCAAGACGTCCTAGTCTGTGGACCCAATTCAGTCACAGACGCGAAGGGGACTTACCTTGGGAGTGGTTGGGTGATAACCCCGTGTCCAAACTCTGTAGAGTTTGGGAACCGTCATAGGTGCACGCCACCAAGAGATCCAATGTCGCTTACATAATCTGGATATCGAGTCTAGATTTGCATTGTGTTTGTGGTGGTCTATGTGATTCTGGTGAAAATGAGAGAGATTGCATGATTTCTGTTTATAATTGAACTATATGATTCCTTTAATGAGATTAGCTTACCCTTGTTTTTTGTGTGTTTGTCTCGTGTTGTATGTTTTCCTTTTGCGATGATCACCTATTCGGTGGGAGCAGATGTGATTGCAGTGTCAAAGGCTCTGGAGGATGAAGAGTCATCGTTTTAGTGTTGAGAATTGTAACATCCCTAAAGAATATTACTGATATTAAATAAATAAAGTTCAAAACACAATAATATACAAGGCCATAAAACCAGGAGTCCAGAATTCATAAAACTGAAATACAAAAAAATCAATGGCTCCTGCCAGGTTTACATAATATTCTCAAAACAAAATCATAAACATATCCTATATGTATATACAAAAGTATCCCCTGCTAGCCCTCGCTCCGAGTCTAAGCATCTCCTGGCCCACCTGTCACATCATCTGCTCCCGAATAACAAGATATCTGATCATCGCCACACACATAGAAAGGGTGAGCTATGAACAATGAAAATATAACAGATATACAAACAAACATGTTTCCCAACCCAAATTACATAACTACAATTCTCATACTTTTCAAATCACCCAACCATGACCTCATAGTCCATCATGAGTCATATGCATAAACTAGGTCTTGGGACTTCCCTATGCTTCCACGAAACTAACTCATTCGTGGTCCAACCCTATGAGCCTATCTCGCTCATAGTCCTGCCCTAGAGACTCCTCGTCCGTAGTCAAACATCAAAGTATCATACTTGGACCTTGGCACGCACGCAATCACCATACTATGGACTCCTCACCCAATAGTAGCCGACAGGAACATAACAGTTCCTTGTCCATCGTGCGCCCGACACATGTAATCACCATACTAAGGACTCCTCGCCCATTAGTAGCCGACGGGAACTCAACCAGTTCCATGCCCATCATGTGTCCAACCACCAAGCACATCTCAGAAAACTAAGGGAGCAGCGCCCATTCTGCTAGGTTCTATACCTTTCCACATTCACTCCAAACCAAATTTAATAAAAATAAAGGTTAAGTTCTGTCTACCAAGGTTTGAACCCGTGACCTTCCACTCACAAGGCCAAAGCACTACCACTATGCAATTCTCATTCGATGATATACACAATCAACATAAGTTTACATTTCAAATTCCACACTCTTACATATTATTAAAAATAAATCATAAAACAACAACACATAATTGGCATACATAGGACTCACCCAAGTCCTCTAACACAATCAAAGTACTCTCAACCATTTGAGCTAGTACTTTTCCACGTCACATTAAACAACAATTAATGTCATAAAGACGCCTTCTACCCGCATTTATTAATTAATTAATTAATTTTCCTGGGTCTTATAAGAATGAGGTTTCCAGTGGGAGCTTTTGCAGTGGTCAGTTTAAGTATAGAGTTTATTAGTTTAATTTGAGTGTCTAAGTGATATATTTTTATAGTCACGTCACATCTTTTGTAAGACGGTATTAATATATTGTGTACACCCGGACTATCTGGGACTATCTGTTTTGGAACTATGATGAAACTTCCTACTTTTATTAGTTTTAAGCTGCTAAAATTGAGATGTTACCGTTAACATTTCAACTATTTACAAGATTATTTAATTAAAAATATTTCCATGTTATTAAGTGGAAAAATAAAAGTCAAGAATCTTTATTGATTTTATTTATCGTGTATTTAAGTTTCACCGTTCCTGGTATACTAAAATTATTTTTAATATATATTTTAAAATATCTAAATTAATATACATATAAAAACGAAGTTAAAAAATAAATTTTTTTATTACCATTATGGGCAGGAATGATAAAGGGTTAGGCAACAAATCCACTTCATTGTACTTTCTTTATTAAATGGTCAATACAAAAATATATAATTTTAGTCGAGAATTTATTAGTTGGGGTTATAATAATATTTAATAAAAAATACACATTGAAAATGTATTAAAAGTTCAATTTAAGTAATTGGCTTTTCTTTAAGAAACTTCGATGAATGCCCTCTTTGTTTCTTTTTTGGTTAAATTATTTTTTTGGTATTTATTTTTTAATAAAATGTTAATTTGGTTTCTCTATTCTCTTTTATTTCAACTTGGTTCTTGTTTTGAGAAATTTGATGCAATTAAGTCTTTTCCATAAGTGGTGCAGTTATAATGTTAAATGGGATTTTACATGTCAGTTCTTGGATTTTTTGAATTTTTTTAAATTTTCTTAATTTTTTTAAAAAATAAAAAAATTTGTCACGTGTCAACCTAACATCGTGCCACATGGTAGTGATAACAGTGACAATGCCACGTGTCACTATTATGCCAGGTATCATTTCCTTATTCTCATTTTGGTTTCTGTATTTTAATTTTTGTCTCAATTTAGTCCTATTTTTTGTAAAAATTAAGCAGTTTTGTCTCTCTCTATATTGAAACCAAATTTAATTTTTATATAAATGTACACAAATATTTCTATCAAAATTGATATTTCAAGTAAATATTTTTAACAAGATTAAGTTTAACTAAATTTATATTTTACATTAAAATTTATTTAAAATTATTTTAAAGGTTTTAATAGAAAATGATGCTAATAACAAAAAAATTCATAAATTATATTGATATTTTATTACATCATATTTTAATATTGTTTTTTTATTTGAATTATATTTCAAATAATTGTATATTTTTTAAAATGTGTAAAGCTCAGTAATTTATATATAAATGTTTGAGTTGGTGTATAAATAAAAATTATTTAAATTAAAAAATTAACTAGTTTATGTAACAATAAAAAAACAAATAAATTTAAAATTTGAAAAAATATTTAAGTAAAGTTGAATGTGAAACAAAAATTTAAATAAACTTAGTTTTGTTAAAATATATAATAAAAATATGAATTTGAATAAAAATATCAAATTTAATAAAAATATTTGTATAACATTTATATAAAAATTAATTTTTGTTTCAATTTGGAGAGGGACAAAATTGTATAATTTTTACAAAAATTTGAACTAAATTGAGAGAAAAATTAAAATACAAGAACCAAATTAAGAATGAGAAAATGACACCTGACATAATAATGACATGTGGCACTGTTACTGCCACATTACACTATCACTGTCATGTGATACGATGTCAGCTAGACACGTGGCAATTTTTTAATTTTAAAAAAATTCAAAAAGTAAATAAATAATTCAAAAAATTCAAGAACTGACACGTGATACCCCATTTAACATTGTTACTGTATCACTAACAAAAATGACTTCATTGCAGCAAATTTCTCAAAATAGGGAGCAAATTGAGAAAAAGAAATAGAGGGACCAAATTGATATTTCGCTATGAAAATAGGGACGAAAGACATAATTTAACTTTCTTTTTTTCTCCTTTTTTGTATTTTTTTAATTAGATGACCTGCGTTACCATCTCCTTCTCTCTTTCTTTCTCATCGTTTTATCCTATGAGTAAGGAAATGGAGCCTTTGCGTGCATGCCTCCATCGTACCTCCACCGTTCTTGCTTGAAGTTTAAGGTAATGAAGATCGTTCTTGTTTTCAATTTCGTCTCCTTGCTTTTTATCACTCTTTCTCTTTCGATTTCATCTCCTATTTTCAATTTCGTCACATTTCAATTCAATTTCGTTTTCATTTTCATATCCTACTAATTTTGATTTCGTTTCCCTGCATCATTGATTTTGATTTCAGTTTCTGTGTTGTTGTATTTGATTTCGTTTTCCTCTTTCAATTTCATCTCTCTTACTCATATACTAACTCATTGATTATTTTGTCACCGTTAAGTAGCAGCGCTAACCGTGCCACAACCACTACAATCAGAGTGTGATTCCACAACCACTATAGCCATTGTAGTAGTGTGATCCCTATTTCTGTTCAAGTGCCCCTCTTTACTCTTTGCAACTTCATCTTTGATTTTGTGCTCTCAGATTCTGTTCTTAAGTTTCACCACTTTGCCTGTTTTTGTAATCTCCTCTGATATTTAATCTCCATTATTTTCCTTTAAGGTAGTATGTGAGTACTCTCTTTTTATCAAATTACTTAACTAATTGAATTTTTCTTTCTTTCTTTTGTTTCCATATTTCTTTCATTTGTATTCTTGTAAGCGTGGATGATTTGATTACCAACCGAGAATTATTCTTGGAAAAGAAATTTTAAGATTTAGGGTTTGTCTTTTTTCACCGGCGTGGAAAAACATATCTACTGATTTTGTTGTATGTTTACGTGTTATTTTTTAAAAGTTTAAAGTAAAATATTTAAAATTAAATCTTTAAAACATAAATTTAGATAATTTTTTTTTAAACATAATTAAAATAAAATTGCACATTAACATATTAATGAAAACAAATTTGATGTTTCTAAAATGAATTACACAAAAGTATAAACTTTAAGAAATTAAATTTTTTAACAATAACTTTAATTTTATAGGTTTAAATAAAAATAAAAATATATAAAATCAAATTTTAAATAATTTTTCGATCATTGATATTTATCTCATTAGTAATTTTATTTTTAACACTTAATTATTTAAAAAGAATATAAATAAAATTCACTAATAATGATTAACCGGTAATAATAATCCACAACATGAATATCATGATACACATAGACATCTTCCCTAAACAAGTGGGTCATTAAAATAGTTTGTAAGGTTTACAACATTTAGATTCACCTTATTGCAATTCTAAGATAGTTATGAATTTTTTGATATCTAAGGAATCCTTCCTTTTTCTTGAAGAATTGAAAATACTTCTAATAGACTAATATACTTGATGAGATGAAAAATTCTAGGTTTAATTATGTCTTTAGTCCCCATTTTGGAGTCAAAATCTCAAAATGGTACCCAAATTTTTAAAAATCTCAAAATGGTCTTCTTTTTTGTTGAAACGTCTCACGTTTGCCCTTTCCGTTAAGTCAAGGTTGACGCCGTTAGAGGGACGTGTCAGTTCCTCGATTTTTTGACTTTTTTTTTAATTTTTATTTTATTTTTTACTTTAATTTTTTGAACTTTTTTAAAAAAATCAAAAAATTGCCACGTGTCAAGCTGTCATCATGCCACGTGGCAGTGACAATGACACATGTCATATTATGCCACATGTCATTTTCTTAGTCTCAATTTGGTCTCTTTATTTTAATTTGTCTCAATTTAGTCCCAATTTTTGAAAAAATGAGCAATTTTGTCCCTCATTAAATTGAAACAAAATTTAATTTTATATAAATGTTATACAAATATTTTTATTAAATTTGATATTTTTATTCAAATTGATATTTTTATTATATATTTTTAACATAGCTAAGTTTATTTAAAATTATGTTTGACATTCAACTTTACTTAAAATTGTTTTCAAATTTTAAATTTATATGTATTTTATTGTAACATGAACTAGTTAATTTATGAATTTTTTTCTATTAACATTATTTTCTATTAACAACTTTTACACCATTTTAAATAAAGTTCAATGTAAAATATTAATTAAATGAACATAATTTGGTTAAAAATATTTACTTGAAATATCAATTTTGATGGAAATATTTGTGTACATTTATATAAAATTAAATTTGATTTCAATTTGGAGAGGGACAAAATTGCTAATTTTTACAAAAATTGGAACTAAATTGAGACAAATTAAAATAAATGGACCAAATTAGGACTAAGAAAATGACACGTGGCGTAATATGACACGCGTCACTGTCACCGCCACGTGGTACAATGACAACTTGACACGTGACAATTTTTTTAATTTTTTTAAAAAATTTAAAATTTAAAAAATAAAAATAAAAAATAAAAAAAATTCAAAAAAAAATTAATAAAAAAGTCAAAAAATCGAGGAACTGACACGTGGCACTCCCTCTAACAGCGTCAATCTTGACTTAACGAAAAGGGCAAACGTGAGACGTTTCAACAAAAAAGGAGACCATTTTGAGACTTTTAAAAATTTGGGTACCATTTTGAGATTTTGACTCCAAAATAGAGATCAAAGACATAATTAAACCAAAATTCTAACTTGAGAAGGATAACAAACCACTTGAAATTACAAGGAAGTCAGGTTAGGTAGACAAAAACAAATTAATATTAAATCTTCTAAAATAATAATTTCTTAAAAGATATAATAAGTTTTAAAGGTCCTTTATTTGTGGGTGGGTTTAATACGTTAAGGAATTTAATTATTGAGCTTTAGTGGTATTGTTTTTGTTCACTTTTTTCATCTGTGTATGTTACTTAATTTTTTCATATTATTGGTATTTTTTGTCTTATGTGTAATGTATTTTTGTCATGAAATTAGTGTGATCCCTCGTATTTTATATTCATGTTTTTTTTAATAAAATCTTCATATGAAATTGATATCTGACCTGAACTTATGAGAATATAAAAAGAAAATACTTATTTTTAGATTTTTTTTTTCTTACCACTTGTTGTGATAATGAGAGTATATTAAACAACTATACTAAAAGTAAAATGTTGGGTGTAGTAAATTTATTATTGTAGCAGCAGAGCAACACTTCCTAAGTATTACCTCCAGGTACAAATTATACAAAGTTTTAGTATTTATAATTATCTAAAAAATAATTGATATTTATATTATAAAGTAATATTAATATTTAAATTTGTTTCCACTAAATAATTTTTTTAACTTATTTTAGTCGCTTTGTTAAAGGAATGAATGAAATAAGTTTGATCTATCTACGGAGGAAGTGTTACTTTAGTTAAAATGTATAAAAAAATTATATTTAACTGTGGGACAGAGCGAATAGTACTAACAAAAGTAAACATTTTTATTCACTTTATAGGATGGATAATGATAGAAGACATTTATTACATCATATGTCCTATAAAATAATTTTCTCAATCTAAGCGTTGATGAGGTGCAGACACCACCATAGATGTTCATACAAAGGCAAACATTATGCATCCATATATTACCAAATCTGGAAATGAAATGATCAAGTGCAAGCAGGAAGAGGAGAGCCACACAAGCACTTGTTGTTAGCGTAAGAAGACACGTCAAATCTCTGCAAGTTCCCACCTTGAGGAATCTCACCGCACAGATTATTGAAGCTCACATTCAAACTGTGCAGAAACTTAAGCTGCGTGAGCCCCTGAGGCAGCGTCCCATAGATACGGTTGTTCCTTAGATCCAACCCGTTCAAGTTCTTTGACAACCCTACTTTCCCCAGATCGAAAGCAAGAGAGTTCTTCGCCAGATGTATCTTCTGCGTGTTCTTACCCGACCCGAACAACACCGACGCGTCACCCTCCAGCATGTTCCGAGACAAGTCAACGAACGCCAGGTTCAGATTCGAAAACGTCGCCGGGATCTTCCCGGTGAGGCGGTTGCGGGAGATGGTCATCGACGTGAAGAGCTTGGAAAAGGAGCCGTAGGAGTCGGGGATGGCGCCGGAGATTCGGTTGCCGTCGAAGGTGATCCCAACGAGGTTGGGGAGAGAAGAGATGGAGGGTGGGAGGGTGCCGGAGAGGGCGTTGTAGGAGAAGTCGAGGGTGACGAGGGTCTTGATCTGTGACAAGAAATCGGGTATTGCGCCGGAGACATTGGTGTGGGTGATATAGAGATAACGGAGTTGGGTGAGGTTAGCGATGGCGCGGGGGATCGGACCGACGAGGTTGTTGGTGCGACCAATGTAGAGAAAATTGAGGTTGGGGAGGTTGGCGAGGGAGGAAGGGATGGGATAGGGTTTTGGGAGGTTAAGGTCGGAGAGGTCGAGGTTGTTGACGCGGTATGTTTGGGTGTCGGTGTCGCATAAAACACCTTGCCAGGTTCTGTCGCAACAGTCGGTGGTTGGAAGCCATGAGGAGAGAGTGGTGGGGTTGCCAAGGTCTTTCTTGAATTGGAGAAGGGCTTGCTTGTCTTGTGGGTTGCATAGCTCCGAGAGTGCACTGCCCAAGAACACAACTATGAGTAAAACTATGGTGAAGGTTGAAGACATGTTTGTTTGGAATGTGATTTGTTTGGGTATTAAAAATGGATGAGGATGTCGTATGTTATATTATATCCTTCAAGCTGCTATATTTGACTACTAGGAGTCAATTTATCCGATGAAGTGTTCTGGAAGGTCACGCATGCACGCGCCCAGTGGGTTGAGGTTTATACCAATGTAGAAGACTTAATACCAATTTTCTCAATTTCAGTAAAAACATCTCAACCCAACCATATTGATTAGACCAAACACTATCCTGATAAGCAGATATAAAGTGTCGGCGTTAAAGAAAGTAATAATTAACGAAGCAAAAGATATTTCAATTAATATACTAACGCTATATTTAGATGAAGTAAGAGAAGTTAGTCAAGATTTAGCAACTTCTGAGTATGTAAGACAGAATTAGATAAGATAGAGAATTGACTTGAGAATTGGTTTCACAGAGAAGAGATATGTTGAAAAAGGAGGAAATAGATTAACCACACCGATGAAGACATTTTCAGAAGCTAGCTCAAAACATAATAACGAAATGGACAGCACGTAGTAAAAGGGCCGAATTTGTTGAGAATAGTGGCATTCCATTGAATAAAGCATTAAAAGTTGGCATCTTAGCATATCAATGTTACAGAGTGGAATGAATGCAGCGTGCTTACCTTAGTTACCGCATCATACAAGTTGACTCATTCATTCATAACATTATTAAAGATATGATAATAATATTTTGACATATTTTTTTTGAGTTAATTTTAATCTACCATTTCAATCACTCTTAAATTATCATATTACACCACTAAAAAAATTAAAATTGTAAGGTTCATTTATTTTTCAATCATAATGTTTTAGGGCTTATTCCCATATGTTGGGCCTAATGGCTGCCCCATAGGATATTCAAGATCCTTATTGCCCTAACCATCTCATTCCACTCATTTTTTCAGAAAAACTACTTCTTCCCATCTCTTAGAGATGCAACCACCTTCTACTAGGGTTTGGACTTTGGCTCTCTTCACGTTAGCTCAACAATTTTCTACCCACCTCTTGAATCTGCCCCTAGAGTTGTTGTACTCCATTGTTTGGTGTCAAAGTCTTTTGTTAGCTCACTCCAGGTAAGGGAAGCTAGAACTCCTTTTTCTTTGAAATACAGTGTACTTATTTTCGTTATGGATTGAATATGTTTGATTGATGTGGCGCTATTTTTTTCTACACTGCACACTTTTCGTAATGAAGGTTCCTACTTCGTTGACCGTTGAATCGAGCTGAAAGTTTCACAGCTGATCCTTAACACATAATTCTTGACTTTAACTGGTCGGATCTTGAATCGGAGCTCTGTAGTGAGAGCAGTTTTTATCGCAAGGTAATTGTAGTTTGGTTGTTTACAGCACTGCACACTTTTCGTAAAATGAAGGTTCCTACTTCGTTAACCGTTGTATCGAGCTGATATTTTAACAGCTGATATTTTAACAGTTGATCCTTAATACATGACTTTGACCGGTCGGATCTTGAATTAGAGCTCTATAGTGAGAGCAATTTTTATCGCAAGATCATTGTAGTTTGGTTGTTGACAACATTGACCTTTATTGCTTGTTTGGTGCATAACTTTCTCTATGGTTATTCAATTAAGTTGGTTCTTGTTTCATTTGGTTCTTGATTAAATCATATTTAATTTGAATATAAATACAAAATTTTTGGAGCTTTACACAAGCTGTAGTTTTATTTCTAAAATCCCAAATTGTTTGCATAATGTGTTATTAAGTTGGATTGGATAAAAATTATAAGAATTAGTTATTTTTCCAAGGGAGAAATATGTTGTATGATTTTAATATGTGTCTTCAAATGCTTGTGTGAGAATATAGGAGATTCCATGGGGGAGATACTATTTGATTTAATTAGTAGTGTCTTCATTGGTCAGGACATAATTCCATGAATCTCTAGGTGAGATCTCATGGTGGTGCCTCATTGGTCAGGACGAAATTCCACGATGGTTGCGTGGTGATGCCTCATTGGTTAGGACGTAATTCCATGACCCCTGTTAGTGGGAGCTCATGGTGGTGCCTCATACTTAGGACATAATTCCACAAAGTTCGTGGTGGTGCCTCATTATATAATTTAGTAAGGATTCAAGGTAAGGATTGCATCCCGACACTCTAAAGAGTCAGTTAGTCTCACGTAGAGCGTACTGACTCAAGTGGTGAGAGTAGTAGGAGACCTTAGATATTTTAAGGCTAACCTTGTGAGTGGTAGGGTGAAACCCATTGGCAATTGGCTCTGCAAAGTAGTAGAGGCCACCACAAGTGCAAGCATCCGGTGAATCTGACTAATTATATGTATCTGGATAAGTCGTGTCTTGAGTCTTAGTGTATTGTTTGCGAGTCATCACATGATTGGTTGAGGTATGTATCTTGGATTATGAAAATGTATGCAATCGTATGATAAAATGTTTTTCCTACTCTAGCTTACCTTTTCTGCTTGTTGTATGTTTTGTGTATATGATTTTCTCTTTTTGCGATGATCATCAATTTATTGATGTGAGCATATGCGAGAACTCCTCGTGGTCAATAGGGTAATAGAGATTCCGTTGCATAGCTCATCTTGGGTCGGACCCCACCTTTTTCTGAATTTACTTTAGAGCTGTAGCCCATGTATTTCTTTGCCCTTGGGGCACTTACTTTACTACTGTTAAACTTCTTACTCGTATTGTTGTTGGCATCGTGGTGTGTCTTGGATTCTTTCCTCGTTTATTCTGAACAACTACAAGGAGTGACTTCGATACTCCACAAATTTGCTCTTTATATTATATTGTACGATGTTTCATTTAATTAAGTTTGTTTATTAAATGGGACGTTACAAAAATAAATAATTGAATGGTGATTAAAGTTGTGGGTTAAAAATGAGTAAAAAAAGTGGATCAAAATATCATAATATTGTACATGAAACTTGGTTGGTACAAGTAACCAAAAAACTGCAAAGTCAATTGTTGAAACTAAGTACTTTTTATTCACTTTACTCTTTTAAAGGGGAAATAAGAAATTTTAAAAGAATGATTTATTTTTAGAAAAGTGATTCTTCTAAAAAAAAGTACATTAACATTTAATATATATGGAAAAAGAAAGATAATAAGTTTACAATTGATACAATATCATAAAAAGAAAGATATTAAAAGAAAAAACAAAGATATAATAGATGTAGATAAATGAAGATATACGATTATTTTAAAATTTTATAAGAATAACTAAATTATTCAAAATTAGATAATTTCATAAGTTGTCTAAAAAAAAATGTAAAATTTTTAATATTTTTTTCTACTCAAATTTATTTATTTTCTATTTGTATTTTTTTCTCAATATGATTTTTTCTGTTTGATTTTGGCTGAAACGTTATTAACTTGATTATCATTGAAACATGTTTGAAATATTGATTTTCTATTAATGTCAAATTGAATGATTTTTTTTATAGATGTCGATAAGATTTATTTTATTATTTATAGTTGTTGGGAAGATCTAAAAAAAGTAACGGATAACCAAATGGAAGCAAAATTCATATCAAATATTCTCTAAATAAATAGAGGGTGAAATGAATGTAGCGTGCTCACCTTAGCTACGACATCATAAACAAGTTGGACTCATTCATTCATGACACCATTAAGGATATTATTATACGTGAAACTTGGTTGGTACAAGTAACAAGAAAACTACAAAGTAAATTGGTGAAACTAGGTTTTTTTGGGAAATTAGGAAAATCTGCCTCAAATATTCATTTGAAGAAATCGTGCCCCCTAGGAGGGATGCACAGACTTCCATGAAAGTAATTGATTATTAGGGTGTGTGGGCTGCACCTAAGCTTTTTGTGATCGATTACAAAATCAAAGTAATTGATTACTAGAATAAATTGGTTGTGTTGTAATTGATTGCATTATGAATCTAATCCAAAAAGTGGTATCAAGTATCACTAATGTTTTATAATTCATGAAAATTCTAATTAATTAGATTAAATCATTATGTAATCTATATTTTATTGTTATGAAGTTGGTTATGTTTATAATTAAGTATAAAATTTATATAGATGATTGGACATTGATCAATTCATTTACTTTAAGTGATAAATAACATTATTTACATATATGTAATTCGTTATTGTGACTAACTCTAGTCATTTGTGAACATAAAAAAACATCAAAGCAAGGAGTAGATAAACATGAAAGTAATTAATAGAAGGATAATTGTCAACATGGTCCAAATAAACATGTAGAAAAAGTAATTTTAGAAGTTCTAAATAAGCATTTACATATTCTAAATTAAAGACAGGCCAAAGTGATGGCGCAGTTGGTGATGGCAATGAGGCAGGGTGAGGACGAGTTTCTCTATTCCAAACTCATCCCTAGAGAAAAAATTCATCCCAATCTTCATACCCAAATCTAACGGGTATAAGTTTTTGTCCCATCCCCACCGTGTAACGGATCTACACTCATATCCGTACTCATACCAGTATTCTTAATGTTTCAATATCAATTAATTATTTTTTATAAAATAATGAACAATTATGGTAAAGGAAACATTATATTAAATATTTAATATTTAAACAAGTGTTGTTTTTTTAATATCAAATATTTAAAAATAAATTATATTATAATCATATACATTTCAAATTAGAATACCAAATAACTTGTGATGATGAGGTTAGGATGATTGAGAAAAAAGAAAAGAAGTTGGGATAGAAGGTGATGGTGAAGATTTGTGCAACATCATAGTCCAACAATAACTTGGCTTGGATCCTTTTCTCATTAATGTTTTGTTTGATTCAACATATGTACATGTACCATCTCGGACTGAGGACATCATTCGATCTCCTATGACGTCGGTATCCGATTTCCACGCTAGCTCGGAATCGAGATTCAAATTTGGTGGTTTGGTTATTGTTGGCCCGTAATGTATGAACAAACTATGAGGGAGTATGGCCAATTAAAGAATGTTAACTTCAGGGAAATATCTCCTGATATTAAGGAATTTTCCTAAATATTAGAAAGGTTTATAGGAGTAGTTTAGTGGCCTTAAAACTCGGAGTATGGGTGAGTAGTGGAGAGATCAGTTGAAAAAACCTCTTTATAAACGGACAATAGAAGAGGAGAGAGGTATCTTTTCCTTTGCCTTTATCTAGAATTCCTGAAAAGAGCATAGAGGGAGCAAAGTCAAGAACTTTGATAATCAAGGCAGAGGGAAGGTTTTGTTCTTGTTTATGATCTTTTTAAGGTTCGAAACCAGAACGGTACCATTTATAAGGAAGCAAGAGAGATATGTAGGTGTTTGGTTCAAGGGATTATAACTACCTAATTTGAGAGAATGGACTTGAGAAAGACTCAAAAATTCTCATCCCTTCATGAATGAAGAAACTAGAAGAGAAAGTCAGATCATCACATACACTTTTACATTTTTTACCATAACTTTTACACAAATATTTCATACTTTAAAAAAAATTACATATAATTTTAATATGCTTTTACATATAATTGTTTTGATGTTTCACCATAATAATAATAATAATAATAATAATAAAACTTAATAATAATAATAATAACAATAACAAATATTATTAATAACTAATAATAATAAATATTAATAGTAATAATAATAATATAAATTATATTAGTAATGATAATAAAATGATAATAACATCATCAGTAGTATTAATGTGGATGATTGTGACATCTCATTTAATAGATAAACTCTAATAAACAAAATAGCACATAAATATAATATAAAGTAGAGCGACGACATAAAGTATAAAGGATTTGTCATTACAGTTATCTCATATTATACTGGAAAGGAATACTAAGGCACAAAATAATGTCACAAACATAACTTAGACATGAAATAGTTTAGTCAAAAGAATTGCTCACAAAGTAAGAAATTACAAATAACATTGTTCTTAAAAAGAAAGACTCAACAATAAGCAAAAATCCAAGGAACCTAACTAAACAACAACACCTCCATCACCATGGTAATTACTAGGGATCTCCACATATGCTCACACAAACATTTGGTGATCATTGCAAAAAGGAAAACCAAACAAGAAATAGACACAGAGAGAAATGGTAAGCTAGAGAAAAATATTTTTAACATATAAATAAGGGTTAAATATGTTTTTGGTCCCTCAAGTTCCAGTGAATTTTGGAATTAGTCCTTCATCAAAACTTTATACCAATTTAGTCCTTCATCTTTCAAAATGCGTGAATTTAGTCCTTTTAACCAAATTTTGTTAAGTTTATCTGACATTTCAAGCACATTTTATGATAGTATTTAAGTTAATATTGAAGAAAAGATGTGTCAAACAATGTAAATAATTTAAATACTATCATGAAATACGCTTGAAACGTCAAATAAACTTAACAAAATTTGGTTAAAAGGACTAAATTCACGCATTTTAAAATATGAAGGACTAAATTGGTCAAAAGTTTTGATAAGGGACTAATTCCAAATTTCGTTGAAACTTGAGGGACCAAAAACATATTTAACCCTATAAATAAATAAGTAGATTATTAAGTTCCAACAACATGTGCTAGCAAACAATCTAAAGACCCTCTAACTCGATTATCCGGATACATGTAATGAAATCAGATTCACTGGTTGCTTGCACTTGTTGTCGCCTCTACTTCTTTGTAGAGCCATTGCCAATGGTCTTCACTCTACCACACACAATGTTAGTCCATGATCATCTAAGGCCATTATTGCTAAAGACTAGAACATCTCGCTACTTTCATCACTTAAACCAGTCTACTATATGTGAGTTTGACTAATTCATTAGAGTGTCAGGATGCAGCCTTGCTTGAATCCTTATTTCATTACATACACTACAACAGCACCACCATAGGATCTTCCCAAGAGAGTTATGGAATTACGTCAAGCACATGCCATAAATATATCCTCACACATTCGTTATCATTTCATACCAAGCACAACAATTTCAGTCTCATTACATCACATAAGACATACATGGCATCATTCTTTGTACTCTAAAAAGTAAATAAATCAATCACAGAATCATTTCGACAATTATAGTTTTCCCTGCACAAGTCTTGCTCAAGCTAGAAGTCCTCACTTCGACGAAAGGGTTCTTTCACTCAAGCAAGCCTTTCTCGCTTAAGCGAAATCTTCTCGCCTGAGCGAGATTACTCTTCGCTCAAAGTTGAAGCTCGTCACCTGAGCGACAACTTGAGCAGAAACCTGGGTGAGTTTTCTGCTATTCTCGCTCAGACGAGGATCGCTCGCTTGGGCGAAAACAACAGATTCCTTCCCTTCTCACACATGCAACATCAGACATCCAAAACCAAACAACATTTCAATCATTTCCATGCGATCACAACATCAAACAAGCATTATAAACATGATTCAGAACCCAAAAACTTACAATACTCTTAAAAAGCATTGAACCCTAACTTCCCTTACCTTGATTGAGAGCTAAACTTGAGGACAAGAAAACCCTTAGTGGACAAGCACCTAGACCTAGAACAACTTAAGGAGATGAAAACAAAAGCATAGGTAGACGAGGTGAGGCTCTAAAGAAGGCCCATAAGTTGAATCAACACAGCCAAATTGAAAAAGAAAAGGAAAACACAAAATTTTGGTGTTCAACTTACGTGGAGGGAGCGTTCGGCTAGCTTGAAGAGGGATCTTGTAAGTGCCCTAACTCTGCTTTTGGTTCAAAGGAGAGGAAAGAGTTGGAACTATTTTGGATGCATGAGATAAAGAATTAAAAGTCGAGTGGAAAGCTGAAAGAGTATTTTGAACTGGAAACAAATGGGCTAGCCTAAGGCCTTTTTACCAAAGCTGGACCCACAACTTTAAAATAACGAAAATGGGCTTTACAATGGTAGAATTAAAACTATTAAAAAATAATTAAAAATAATAATAATTGTAAGACCCTTAGGGGATTTCTGGAATAATCTTTGAGCAGAGGGAATTGAGAGTGAGTGAGGAAGTGGTCCTGGCACGTGAAAAGAAAGAGTGAAAGTTGAAATTTGTGGAGCAAGGAAGGAAGGTTTTGGGCATCATCAAGAAAGGGTTAGAATACCGTTTGGAGCGAGAATTTCCAGGTTTTGGGAGCTAATTTGCATGTATATATGATTTGTGTTTTATTTCGTGTCATAATGTATGAATACGATGTCTCTGCATGATCAAAATCCCTCTATTCATGCTGTTTTTCGTAAAAGTTTTGGGTTTCGCCCAGGAACAGCTTGGCGGACACGAGTGTGCCGTCAGGCGACTCATCTTTCATGCCCAGTTTTCTGGGTTCTGCTCTGAACCGCCTGGCGGCGATGAACTACCGCTAGACGACGCAATGTTGTTTTGGGTTGTTTTGATGTGTTATGTGCGAGAGTCTTTGTGACTTCTGGGAATTTGTTGTATAAATCATATCAGATGATTTACCATCACGATATTAATAACATTTGAGTGTGTGTGTTGATACTGTGGGAAATCGTGGGTGATAAAGCATGAAACCATGTTAGGAAATTTGGAGGAGTGATTGGGAATTCGATTCCCGTGAGTACATACATATGATTAATAAGAATTAAATTGGGAAGAGGAAATTTAATTAAAGCTTATGCGAATTGGTGCGATTTGGTTGTTTTAGCAATTGAAACCATTCTGGAAAAGGACCTGGATACTCACAGATTTAGAGAGAGGAGGTTCTGCCAAGTACTGGTACGCCGCCTAGCAACACTCGACTGGCCGCTAGGCGATGACGAGGTGCAGACACTGTTTGGCGAATTTAAGTGGTGGGAAATGAGGGAGAGATCTATGGAGTGAGTGGTAATAGAAATTAGGTGATGAAACGGGAAGGAACAATCTACATATAGTAATTGACAATGAGAATAGTAAGAGGTTTGATAATATGTTTATATCAATATGTGGTTGTAGGAACACTAATGAAAGAAAGGGAGAATGTTAATTCTAATTAAAAGTTTTAGGTTTTGGAAAGTATAGGTTTTGCTTGGAGGTACAATTGGAACACGAGATAGTCATGTATTAGTGGGTTAAGGTATTAATTATGAATTGAGTAGTATGAATTAGGAGGTAATTGTGGAAAAGTGTTAATATCAATGCATAGCAGTAGTAAGAACTGTCTAAGTGTAAGGTATTGGATTGGTGGTTTTCTTTCCATAGGTTTGATTGGGATATCATGCAAAGTTAAAGTACTTGGTAAAAGTATATGTCTTGATTAATGGTCTTGACAACTATGAATAGTAGACATTGAACCATGTGGTGGCTTTGGATTACCAAGAGTGTAACCTTAACTTGACTAGGGTATTTCTAGATTGCTGGGATGGCTTGGGTTGTAGGCCAATCTGTGGTTGGATGCATAAAAACCAGTAGAAGTTTCGTTACTGGTATAGCGCCTGGTGACACGGGTGTGTGCGCCAGGCGATAGGACCTCTAGAGAAGTCCCTGCATCGCGTGGCGCCTGGCGCCTGGTGGCATGGTGTGTTCTACCAGGCGATAGACCCTGCAATAGTGGGTTTGTCTGAGCTTGGCGCCTGGCAGCGAGGACGTCCCGCCAAGCGATCTGTGCAGGTTTCGCCTGGCGGCACTTAGGCTGGGCCAGGCGATAATGCTACAGTTTGTGGCTTGTGTGTGTTGCTTTTAAGCAGTGATGATATACTTGGATCAGGAGATGATGTGCCATGAGCGGGTAGGTTCATAGATGGTGGTGAACATGTGATCATATGAGCGGGGAGGTTCATATCTTGTTACTCTCGTGTGGGGATATGAGCGAGGTAGGTTCTTATGTTTCGTGCTCACACTTGAGAGATGCTGCGTGCGGGGAGGTACATAGCTGGTAGATCACGTGTGTTGGATTACGGGCGGGCAGGTCCGTAGAGTAGGACTACAAGCGGAAATGTTCGTAGAGGCGGGACTATGAGAGGGCAGGTTCGTGTGAGCATCATAAACCCTGAATCTGAGGCTAATTATTTGTGTGTTGTAAAGGTTGAAAAGCCTTGGGGATTAAGGTCTTGGCCAAGAACTAACTAGGATGAATCAGATGGGTGTATTACTTCCATTATGTTAATTGATACGATCTTTCTTTATTTTATGAGTTCACCCTTTCTGTTTGTGCTTGGCGATATTTCTTTACACGGGAGCAAATGATGATACAAGTGGTGTTGTTGACGCTTGAGACAGAGAGAGGGGCTAGCTTGGGATGTTGAGGTAGGATTTTGATTTTGTTTATTTATGATTTTAGTTTTCATTCAGTCATTTTGGGAACTTGTATAATTTTTATGATTTTTAATGGATTTGTAATTTGGAGATTTACGTGCATTATGTGCATTTTAAATTTTACGCATTTTTGGAAAATAATAAAATTATGTCGTATTGATTTCAATTTGCATTTATTTATTTATTAAGTAATTTCCTATAGGGATGTTATAATAATAATTATTATTATTAAACTTAATGGATAAATAATAATTATTATTATTATATTTTATTTTATATTAATTTTAACCATAAAGATAAAACTATGATCTAACAATTTTACTCATTAAAATATTATTTTTTATTTACCACATCCATCAAATTAGGCACAAATTTTTACAAAGTTTATTTTCAAATTCTTTCACTTTCACCTTTCTATCTCTTAAAACAAACAATCCCACTTTTCCATTTTTATCATCTCAAGTTCATCTATTCACTTTTTCATTTCTATCAAGAGATAAGTTCCTTATACAAGTTATGCAATCCAAAAACAACTACTTGTTGAGGAAGAAGAAGAGGAACACGTGTAATTCTGATGTGCTTATAATGTACCGTAACAATTATCCTATCTTTTTTATATGAGCTTGACAGTTGTTGGTCAATGCAATGCGTTCATCTTGCTATTTGAGGAAGATGAAATAGTTTGGCTTTTTTTTTTGACAAAAATCATAAACATGTGTGACTTAGAAATTTTTATAAGTCTCATGTCGAATGTCAAATATAATTACTATAAACTAAAAATTCTTTTGAGTAGTTGACAAGGAGAATTTAAAGTTTTATAAATCAAACTAATAGATTTTAATAAAGAAAGAATTCTATACATCAGTAAAGTGTTAGTGAGAGCTACATTGAGGTCTCACATGCAAATAATATTATGACACTTAAACTAGTAAGGTTATAATTGAGAGGTGAAACTAAGCTTATAATGGAGATGCTATAATCCTATAATATGTACACAGATAGACCAAATTGGTAGGTCTTCTAAGTACGCCTAGGTTAATCGACTCGACTTTGAAAAAAAGAATTAATACAATAAATAGAGGAGATTTGATATCCTTTAATAAAATATGAGTAAATAAAAAAGTTATTAATAATATATATAATTTCGGTTTTTTGTGATTATATTGATCAATTTCTTATTTCTATAACTTTAACAATATTGTCCTCCAATAAATTCTCGTTAATAAATTTAAATTGTACTCATTCTAATTATTGGACTCGAACATATAATAAATATGATATCAAGTCTAGATGTAATAAGATATAACAATGATCCAAATGTCAGTCTGTATTTGGTATGATCAACTAACTTAGACTCCTTTTCTAATCCCGAGAGAATAATGTGACCCGCAAAATTTAACCCATTAATATGACCCGTACACACGGTTATCCTTCCAAGACAACACAAGAGAGATAGGTCGAATTACTAGATACTTTACACTATTGTGCACCCAACAATATTCGGACTGAAATCTTGAAACTCTCTGCACAATTCAACGTTAGGACAAAGATAAGATAAACCAACAATAATTATGCTTGCAGTGGCAGACCTATGTGTTAGTGAGGGTAGACAAGCGTACCCCTGATTTTGTTAAAATTATTATCAACTATCGAAAAAAAATATATTATTTTCCCCGTACGTGTCTCCACTGATTTGGTCCCCTTAATTATTTATTTTTACTTCAAATACTTCAAAGGGTTTCTAAATTCAGATTTAAATAAATTTTCATTGTTCATATCGACTTAGAATCTTATACATGTTAAGACGTAAAAGATAAGATAAGAACTCACAAAAAAGCACCGTAAATAAGGTAATTTAGCTCCGTTATAGAATGAATAAAAAAACATTTATTAAAGTCCATTTAAGTTAAGCGTCCGTTTGTTTTTAACAATTACTTAGCTCTTGCTCCAGGACTGGATGAACCTGCAACCAAATAACCCATTAGAGCAATATCATAGCATAAGCGATTAAATCATCACAACTTTTTTTTTTATCGGCAAGTCTTCACAAACGATTAAGTCATCACAAAGTCCTAAGAACAATATTTTTTTTCTAAAATACAAGATATACATAATATTACAATAATTATATTTTAAGAATTGATATTATTAATATTGTAAATAAAACAAATAACTCAGTTGTTAATATATATATATATATATATATATATATATATATATATATATATATATATATATATATATATATATATATAAATATTACCCATACAATTTTGTTAGTAATTAATAATTTACAATATAACGAAACTATATTGTGAGGTATTCATAAATACAATAACAGGGTACAATTATATTATTTTATATATGTTTTATTTTCATTTTTCTATTTTTTTTATATCTTTATTTCATCAACCAAACATTTTAACTTTTGTTTTACTTTTTACTTATATTTACTCGTGAATTTATTTTGATCTAACTTATAAATTTTTCTTCTTCCTAATATAGCATCACTTTTTTTGGTAGGAAAGATCAAGAATGTGGTGGGTCCTAATCATACGTTGCAGGATGTTTAGAATGTGTAGACTGAGTTTGAAGGAATTGGCTCATAGTACAAACTGCCTGTTCCACAGTTTGGCTAACGGAAATTATTTTGTCTTCGTTATCTTGTTTATTACTATTAGCTATTCCCCATGCACCCTTTCTACTGAACTCGTTTCAAATTAATAATATTTGTTTTTCTCAGAGAAAAGAATATATTAAATAACCATACATGGGCAAAACAATTAGAGATTAAAATTATACATTGAGCATCCAACTTATCTAAGGCAAGTAGGATTTGGACATAAGCCCATTTACCAATTGGGCCTTTTCGAAGAATCAAGGTATAACTGATGGCTACATTTCTAAGTAGAGTTCTTCTTCTTACATCTTCACAAATTCTAACTCTACTAACATAATTTTTAAAAATAATCATTTTAATTTTTTTGTAAAACTCATTTATTCTGAAAATATTTCGAAATAAGTTTTACAAATTTCTGGAACATAATGTCTAGAACTGTATTTACGTAATAAAATATTTTAAATAGAACTTTTAAAATAAATTTTCTGAAAAACATAAAACACATTCTAAAACGATTATTTCAGAACAAGTATTTCAAGTCTAACTTTTCTTCTCTTTTCCTCCGTTTAAAGAGTACAGTGACGATGAGGAGAATATTTTAATTTTTTTGATGTTAATATCGGAATCCAGATAATAATGATGAAAGTGTTGAAGAAAGAACCCTTTTGTACTTGTCTATTTACCATAGATTGTTGAAAGCAACTGTTTCAATATAGTGTTGCAACGTGCAAAGCAACAGAAATATTATTTGCTTAATTATTTACTCCAAAAAGGTAAAAGTGTACAGTTTATATTAAAAAAAGGGCATAGGCTTTTAAGAACAATTTTGGGATTTGGTGAGCAACATAAATTTTTAAAATAGTGAGTTCGGAAAAAAGAGTACACTTTTCCATCATTTACCTAAAATTATAAATATACACTTACTGTCTTATCTGTTTCATTCCTTTTATCTCTCTTCGTTTTCGATCAATACCAATTTTTTCTTATTTTAAGAAAAATATATATTAAATGAGTGGAGTAGAAAGGATATTTCTGCCTATTAAACAAAACAAGCTTAGTAAAAATGTTTAGTAATGAATTATGACTCGTAAAATGAGAGATAATTTCTATCCTAACCCACTTGATAAAATCATTTATCATATGTAACAGTTTTTTGTCCACTTCTTTTTGTTCCTTTTTTTTATAACTCATATAATGTAAAGAAGCAAAAAGAATTGTAGAATATTTAGAATACTATTAGGTGTTACAAAATATTAATTTCTGCTCTTGATATTTTCCTTCGTTGGAGAAGATGTCATGCCCATATTTGTTATAAAATATTTTTTTTCCTTATATAATGTAACATTCAATTGACCAGGACTGATAAATGTAAAGCTCCAAGGACAAGTTGATGAGCATATGCACATGCAAAATGGTTTATGCCATCAGAAACTACTAGTACAAACAAACAGATAAAAGCACAATAGAATCATCTTTGTGAAAAACACCAGTAAACTTTAAATCCATTGAATAGTAACAAACTGAAGCAATCATTCAGAAAAAAAGAGAAGAAAAATAACAAGGTCTGTGGATAGCAAACAGAAAACTGAGGAACCAAAGCTTGGATGTCCTATGTAAGAGAGAAAGGGTAGCAACACGGTAACCATATATTAATTACTTTACTTTGTTTACCTTATTAATCTTTTATTTTAGCTAACAAAAACGACTTTTGTAAGATAAAATTTGCATATACATATATACTCTAAATTGATTTTATTTTTGTCCACAGAAGACTCTCAACATATGATTTCACTTTAAAATATATACATTTCGAACATAAGACTATATATTAATAGATGATCTGATGGTAAGTGATATAATAAACTTAACAAATATTAAATTTCATTAAAATAGATTTATGACTCTGATACCATATTAAAAATTAAACTTTAAATCTAACTCAATCCTATAAAATCAACTTATAAAATAAAATTTACATTTCCATATTTACTGTAAATGACTTTATGATATCTTCCCCGTATAGAAAAGTTAATCTGCGTATTAAAACCTAAAACCTTGGAGCCCATTTAAATTCTTGGTGTGATCACTTGAAGAACAAGGCACATGGTGAAGGAGGGTGTGGCCTAAAATAATTTTTCCCACTTGGAAAAGATGAAAGGACTAGGCTCTCATCCTTTAATCATTAACCTACTGAGTGTGATTTTGAATGAATAAAGTCTCTAGAAATTGTTTTAACTGTTAAAATCTTCTGTTCCTCAGCTTTCTGTCCCATCCACCAATATTCCAAAGGGAACGTGGGACTCCTTCTCTGTGCTTCCCATCAAGCAGCACTCCCACATATACAATCCCATTTTTCTTCCACTAATTTACCTCCTCACTGTTATGCGAAATGACAGGTAAAGAAAAAAGAAAAACTAGAAACAAGAAAAGTGTTTTTGTGATCTCAAATCTCCCCCACATGACATATTTGAAATCCGATGATGACCTGCACCTATTAAAAGGTTTTTGTGAGGAAGGTGCTGCATGCTTCTTCAATTAGATTCTTCAAATTGGTGCTGTTACATATCAGCGCTCCAGTCAAAGATATGGAATGAATCTAAAGCGTTGGATTCCCTTTGGTGATCATCAAAACCTTGTGGTGGAAACATTAGGTTAAGTGAGTGAGCTTTTTCTATTTCTCCAAACTCTGCAAACAAACCCTGATGAACACATGCACTGTAAGGGAGTCCAATGTCACTGAATTCTCCATCTTCCTGAACACATGCACTGTTATTCACATTATTGCTGTCACTGTTGCTCTCTTCATGCTGCTCTTCCTCGTGTTGGGGACTGGTTTCTTCATTCTTTGAAGCATCAAAGTTGTTGTTGCCCTTGGATGAAGGTTGAGATCGAGAAGAACCAGCGAGAGCATTTCTGTGAGTTGGCCATGGATGGTTGTGCTCTGACGTGTAAGTAATCACCAACAGGTTTGGATCTGTTCTGCTTCTCTCAACTTGTTTTCTTGCAGGACAACCCTTTGAGCTGCTGCATCTATAGTAACCCCTACATGTGGTAGCAAGAGAGAGACACAAACATCGTGAATTACTCCACCTCAACCATTGTTACGTACCATAAAAATAAATTGCTTGACGTAAAACATTTGCCAAAGAAAGCTTTTGGAATGGGATACAAATAACTTTACCTAGTTGTTTTTAAACCTCAAACCGTGACCCAAAGAACACTGGGTAAAGAAATAATGAAAAAATATCAACACAATCTCAGTGCTTCCTTGATTTCCTTGTCACCCAATGAAAGTGTGATACGTGATTATAAAAAAATAATGTTAGTTTTATCTGTTGAGGTGTCATTTTTCTTTGGAGGGTATAATCAAAAGAAATTAACACCTGATTTACATCTTATACTGCACGATTACAATATTTGTCTGTGGCGTTGGCATGATTTTGCTAATTTTACAAAGAATTTAATTGAATGTAATTATAACATTTTTAAGAAAACATTCAATATAAACAATTGAATTTATAATATTTATTTTGAAACACATTTATTGATTAGGTAGTTATTGAAAATGAATTACGCTGATATTATAAAAAAATTAACTTTAAACATAATATTTAGTCATCAAGCATTGATGACAATGTCACTTCACTAACCGATAATACTTTCAATGTAATTATTAAAAATAATAGTATCTTATCATAATAGTTTGTGATTACAGTGTTGTGTATAGCTTCTTCTTTTTTTCTTTCTGTAAACGTAATAATCATAACAAAAGTAAAGAAAAGTGTGAAGTAAAAAAAATTAAAATTACATAAGTTGTGTGGGTTTAAGTTTATCAAATAGTTTAATATAAGAGTGAACACAATATTATTTTTCCACTTATACATGGGACAAACTTAAGTGTGGTACTTTGAGTGATTATTATACAGTGTTTTTGATTAATCAGATTTAAAACTTTACCAATGTTTCTTTACTGGACAGATTAACAAAACCAAACTACAACTTTAATTAACAAAGCATATAAAACCTAAAATTCTGTACTAAAATTTGGTCACTTTACGTGCTATGTTTGTTTAAGGAAGTTAGGAAAAATCTTGATTAAAATACCTTATCTCTTTCCGAGAAAGATTACACTATTCCAATAAGTTACCTTGGATATGGAGAACCTTTAATGGGTTTCTGACCATATTTTCTCCAAGCCCACAGATCAGAAGGGACTACCTCTCCACTTTGTCTGCTGTTTGGTGCAGCTGGTGCAGGAACACAGATAGATTTCTTTGCCGGACTCTTCCTGCAATTACACAACACTATCATACTATTACATCATTCTCCTTTAACTTCAACTAAAAACCTTAATATCATGGAGTTACAATATGTTTAATATATTGTAATGTAAATATTTTTTTCCCTGTCTTTTTGTCACATTCTTTTCTCTTTCCTATTTATAGAAGCATTCTAAAAGTTGTTATAAAAATATAATTTCTCAATTATATATATACGTGTCTGCTTAATAGCTACAGCAGGGTGTTTAAACTTTCTGGTTTAGAGTTAATTCCACTGAAATAGTGGAATTTTTTTGTGGATAAGAAAAGGGATATGGTTTTTATCCGATGATCAAAGGAACAGAACATTTCAGGTGTGTTCGGAAGAAAAGTAGTTTACGATAAGCTTTGTTGAAAGCTCAGTATGTGACTGCTATGGTGACACCTATCTAGCTAGCTCTACTTTTCAGGTGGATTAACCCTGGTAAAGGCATCGATGCACCATGTTTAGTCTTAATCACAATCAACTGTTTCCAACATGAAACTAATTATAATCCTCTTAGTTTTTATGACCAGATGCAGTCAACCAAACATATCAGGAAAATAAGACAAAACAGTTACCTCACTCATTCATGCCAAACCCTACTTTATTACCTCACCATGGTTTTCACTGAAATTTAAGTTCCCAAAATCTATGATGCCAACATAAAACTAATGGAAAAGATATAATTAAACTCAATTCTTGGAAGCAGTTCTCTATTTATAATTCAGTATTATAATTTACCATTTGACTAATCAATTAACTAATACCTCACCTTCTCTTAAAACCTGGATTCCGAGGAGGTGAGATCTGCATTTCTTTTGTGTTGCTGTTACCCACCAAGCAATCATCTTCAGAGTTCTTCACATTAATCATGGTATCACCTAAAACCACACCAGAAGGCTTGAGTGCCCTTGACAAAGATTCCACCACTGGCAACATGGGTAACTTGTGATTGGGGGGAGAGATCTGAATCATGTTTTCCAATATGCTATTACAAGGCCTTCTCGTGTCATCATCCTCAAAAATCGTTTCTTTCAAAACACAACTGTTTCTACTACTACTGCTACTAGCAGCAACCCCACCACCGAAAAAGGTTGCTTCTTCCAATGCCCCAGAACTGCTAATTTCTGCAGAACTTGTTGTGAGCTGGTGTAGAAAGGGATCTCTCGTGTTTGAGAATGGATCACCAAAGTTTCCATCAAACCCTTCCAAAACAGAAGAAAACTGCCAGTGATCGAGAGAAAAAGGAGCACAAGCTTTAGACGATGAAGTTCCCATGCTGCAACTGCCATATGATGCACCACTAGCACGAATTATGTCACTCAAATCACCTTGATAGTTCTCCATAATTGGGCCAAGGATGTTGTTGTTGCACATGCTTTTTCCTTAGTGAAAATTCTTCAGGTAGCAGGAAATTAACGGTGCCATGTTTTGGACCATGAATATGCAAAGCTAGGAATTTTGTTGTGTGAGTGTGAGGATCATAGAGGTTTTTCCGATGAGTAGTGAGAGTGAAAACTTTGTGATGAGGAAATGAGATTTATTGTGGCTACTAAGGGGCAAGAAAAAGCAAATGAACAGGTTTTGGAGGTTGAAAACTGACTGTTCCTTTCTCCAAATGCACACAGAAGAGAATTGAAAAACACACACGACGCTGACTTTTAACACACCTTCTCCAAGCGCTCCCATTCATACGCAACTATTTCATTAAATAAATAAGAAGAAAACAAGAATTTTAGGACTATTAAAAAGGATGTTGTTGAGGTGAGATATAACAAAAAATATTTCTTACATACACGTTAGTTAGGTTATACTGTACTTGTCACACGCTCATGGACAAATTAATTAATTAATTAATTAATGTGTATTTATTACTCTTGTGTTTCCTTTCTATACATGTTCAAGAATAAAAAATTATAATAATTCAAAACAATTGTACAGTTTTTGTTATTATTTTATCCAATTCTCTCTGTCTAAAACAATAAAGGGGTGTGTAAGGAATGAGTGTATAAAAAAAAGTAAAAATATTATTAAATTTTCAAAAGAAAAGTATAATGAATCTTTCTTTTCAAAATCGACATAGATATAAGAGATGGAGCGAGTGTAATTAAAAAAAAACAAATAATGTGTTTATTTAAATTAAATGCATGTCATACTCAATTATATTCTTAATTAATAATATATTATCATTAATTATAGATAAAAGTTGGGGAATCTTAAGTGAAGGAATAACAGTATAATTTATCCAACGCTGTCATCAAAGATAAAAAAATGTGGTATTATGTTTTGTTAATATAATTAATTAAGTATTCCTTTGTTTCTATTTTTCTCTCAGTTAATGAAAAATTATGGAATGGTCACCTCTCCAAAACAATAAAAGAGGCGACAAGTAACCGCATTTATCGGAGAAACGTTTCGCATCATTCAATTTGACTCCTCGTTTTTTTATTTGAACACCTAATTATATGTGTATTAGTATATTCTTAAATACATGTTAGTATACTTAATATATCTTCGCTACTTAAGATTACACTGAAAAGGAGAGCACTAGAACGAAAAAACAAATAAAGATATTCAAGGTTACCAAAAATATACTTTAATTTAAGAATGAAAAGGGTAGAATGTTACTGAAGATAAAAAATGTATAACTAACACTTAAATCCTAATATTTAATTTTGTTATGGACAATCTTATTATAATGAAAAGAGATTAACTCACTGATGATTGTTGTAAAACATAGGTTAAGTATGTATAACACAACGTCGGTGGTTTTTGAGTAGTTATTATAATTTTTGTAATTTATTTTATTTTATTTTGGTTTAACTGTTATAAAAATGAGAAAATATAAATAGATTATTTAAATATAAACAAATTTGTGGTTACTCCATGAACCTCACAAAGAGGAGAAATGATAAATCTAGTAATGAATGTTATAATTTGACTCACCATTTTGATAAATTTTCTTTACCAACTTTTGTTTTATTTTTGATAATTTATCTTCTTACGATTTACATTTTCAGATGATCGCTTTAATCCATCTTTATCTTTTTCGTTTTCCTGTGACCTTTCATTTTCCATACACTATTCCATTGTTATATATAAAAAATATAAAAATATGATTGTTGAAAAGAAATATACGAATTTTTTACTCAAGTTTGTATCAAAAAAGAATATAGTGAATTAAATATATTTGTAAAGTTAGTCCACAATATGAGTGGTTTACACATTAATTTCATATAAATTGTGGAATCTTAAATAAAGAATTCACATGGAGTTGATTTGGTTCATTATAAGTACATTAAACAAGTATGGAACCACAATCCTCAAGAAACATATTATTAAAATAGGCGAAAAGTTAAAAAGTGTTTAGTAAATCAACAAAATATGAAATGGGTCTAAATGAGATCCACTAAGCGATCTTCTGCTGCCATGTGTATGGAAAAAATTCAAATGTTAACTTTTTTTATTAATTGCATAATTAAATTATCAATTGAACGAAAAAAATGTATATTAGTTACTTATATGTAACCATGTGACTTGAAGCATTATTTTTAACTAAAATAATTCATTAAAGTAAAGAAGAAGGCAAATAAGTTCGAAAAGAGGAGATCTTTAAAAAAGTTAAAAAAATATAATAGTATTTTTGTATTCAAAGAAATTATTTTAGTTTAAAATAAATAAAACGGGTCACTTTATTTCCTGGCGTTTCATCGTTAATATAAGCATTTAATGGACCATTTAATATGTGTGAATAAAATCCAAACGAAATTATACATATTGCGTTAAGATCAGTCAACTTTTTTAAATGATACTAAAAACAAAGATTGATAATACTTATGGTATAAAAGATATAACACGTCACTCATATTTTTTGTACACGACACTGTCTAAATAACATTTTGATGGCACATACTAAAGATACGACTAAACCAAAATTATAGTTATTTTGTATGAATAACGAACAATATTTTTATTATTATAATATACATTTTATCCAATATTTTATTTTAAATATTTGCATCTATTAAATACTTCCTATTTACACATTAATTTATAGATAATTTGGAGAATAAAACATTAAAGGACAATAATTATAGATTTTCTTTGGAAAAGTTAGTTTATAAGCTAGTTAATAGCTGTTACTAGTTAATAAATTGCTAGTTAATAAGTTCATAATTTATAATTTTGAAGTGATAAATTAATTTATTGTGTTAAAAATATTTGATAAAAATCACTGATAAAATAATTAGTTAAATAAATGTCATAACGTATATCTATTTAATTTTTATTATTTAAATACTAGTAAAAAATAGGTAAACTATGTCAATTTTTAAATCTAATACAAAGAATAAACCATATAATTATGTGATGACATTTTTCGTAAATAAGAGAAACTTTTTTACATTTAACTATTTGTGGTTAGACATAATAAATGTCCTTTATATCGAATCATATGTGATTAAACATAAATGAAACATTTATCGTTTGATCACAAATAATTAAATATAAATAAGAGTAACTTGTTATGTCTCACTACAAAGGATTATAAGTAAAAATTCTATATACATTTGATCGAAAGGGGTTCAATCCAAATTTACATCTAATCACGAAAAATTTGACATAACTTAATTTTTAAAATGTTGCGTGCAATTTTTTCTTTCAATTTTTCTCATATATATATATATATATATATATATATATATATATATATATATATATATATATATATAATTGTTTGTTGAATAATAATATACAAATGACGGCATCATTCTTTGATGATTCTGAAAGTAAGAGAGATACATGTTTTTTCATGGTCATTATGGGCAAGAAACACTTGGTCCATATGTTTGCATGATTTGGCAATCACACACCAGACAAACCACGGAACTGAGATTCTTCTACTTCCACCAATACCCTGTTTATTAACAAGGATTTTCTATTCCAAAAAATGAGGATTATCACCATCTTACCATGTGATGCTGCTGTCCATCTAAGTAATTTTCTCACAAACTGCAAGAAAATTAAACCTATATGCACTAAAATATTCTTTTAGCTATGTTCATTGGCTTCTGAGTGAGGGATACTCGGGTCATGAAGTGAGCTACTATAGAAAAAAGGTGTAAAATATAAAAAGTGAACAAACTCCATATCTTGGGTATTAGATTCAGAGGAATGTGACTTTTATTTTTATAATGTGTTCATATTAATAAGATAGAGTAGAGAGATAACACCAAAAACTTCTGTAAAAAAAAATATTGAATCCAAGCTTCGTGCTCCTTGAAATTGAACTAAGGGTGCTAGGTTTAATGGTGTGAATAATGAGAATTGATTTATCAAATTTAATTTTACAGAAGTATAAATGTTTGAATACGATTAGGTCAAATTGATTTTTTTTTTATTTTAATTTCGGTTTCATCGGAAGTGATACTGTAGGTTGAAAAGTTATACTAAACTTATTAAGAAAGTTAATTTGAAGATAAAAACAATCAAATATAATTAATTTTATAAAACCAACTTCATTCAAAATACACACTCTGATATATAAAAGCACATGATCCTTTGATTTGATCTTTTAATTTAAGTAAAACTTGATGACCCAATTTAATTAATATACTTAAACAAATTACTGTTTTGAGAGAAAAAAAAAACACTTAAACTAACTGAGATTTTTTCTAGGGTTTATAGCCACACTATTTGTTTGATTCATCCTAAGTTGCACTTCATATATGTGAATATTACCGGTAATACTTTTACACTATTTTTAAGAGTATATTCAAAAATAACTAAATCAACACATTAATTTTTAAGGAGTAGATTTTAAGTCTAATTTAATTTTATAAAATCAATTTATAAGATTAAGTTTGCACTCACTTTTATATACTGTAAATAGGTATTTTTAGTGGATGTGAGATCTTCAATACACATTAAACGTCTAAACATTGATGGATAGTCTTATAGCAATTCGATAATAAATGTTACTATAGACACAACAAACAATTGTCACTCAAATAATAAATTCTCATACCATCTTAAGAAGTAAATTTTTAAATTTCGCTTAACTTTATTAAATTTGTTTATTTGTTTGTAAGGTAAGATTTATATTCACTTTATATCTTATAAATCTATCTTATATCTTGCCGATACGAGTTTGATTCAATATTGAAACAAAGTTAAAAGTTACATTCCCTTAAAAATAGGTATCCAACTAGGCATCAATTTACGGCAGCCTAATTTTAAGGAAAGAAAGTAATTGCAAGTTGCAAGAGGAAGCAGAAGCTGACTTTATATCTGAAGGGATGTGGTGTGGGGTTCTTGCTTCCAACCACCAAACACAGTGCCTACTTTTACTAGACTTAGCTGTACAATGTTGTAGTGGCTCTGGACCATCTCATACACATGCAACTCCTCCAATGGTTTTTAAAAGTCACTAACTTATTATGATCTCACTATTTCTCACACATTTTTTTTTTTCTTTCCTGTATTCACTTTCAATTGGTGCAATTATAAGTCAAACTAATGATATATCAGAGACTAAGAAATGTGGCACATGCATCGCCAATTCATGAAGATAAGGAAAATGCATTGGAAAGTGCAGAGTAAGATATGTTGCATTTTTTAGCCTCAACTTCGTACCAGTATATTAACCTAAAAACTTTGGGCCATGTGATACAAACGACTTTTTTTCCCTAAACTAGGGATAGAGATCAATGAATCTTAAGCCTTTATTTAGGGATTAATTGTGGATCTTTTCAAGTAACTCTTGAGAACATTGAAGTTCAAAAATGTGTTCATATCTCATTTTGGTGTTTGTCTTTTCGTTGTGACAAAAAGAGTCTTTGGTTCATAGATATTTCAACCCAGAGGAAGGTTGAGAGAAACTAGAAAAGTAAATAAAGTAAATGCATTTCAAGCATGCATTTTACATAATATGTTCAATAAATAATAGTTAAATCACAGCCTAACAATTAGTAACTAAAACGAAAATGAACATTATGAAAAATGACATTACGGACTAACAATTTGACGTTATATTACTTACTCTCTTAATATAGTTTTGTATAACAAAACCTATATTTTAGGTATAAATTTTATGTTAATAAGATAATGTATCATACAAAAAATTATATACACTATCAATGCATTTTATTATAATTACAAAAACAAAAAAGTTATAAAAATAACATTTTTGAAAACACATATTTAAATAATTTAAATCTAACTCAACCCTACAAAAATAATTTATAAAATAAGATTTTTATCTACTTATATATTAAAAAATTATTCTATCTCTAGATCTGGGACTTCTAACAAATTACATAAGACATGTGTGAATATAAATTATTTAACTACATATACTAATATATTATTTATAAAATTAAAGAATATATTAAAATATGACTAATATAAAAAAAAAATAAAGGCACGAGAACCTAACATTATTAGTGAAACGTTTTCTATTTTCATTTTTTAAAATGATTTTTTTAAACAACTAAACTAAAACTGGAGATAAATTAGCAATTAGAGGGTGCCACAAATGACCCTGCTGCATAAGGGTCTTTCTTCTTGTACCTCCAAAATTTCTTTAAATTTCCAAAAAATTCTTTGATCATTTAAGGAAACCCGCACACACCACACCTCCAAAATTATGTTGACTTCCGGAAGTCAAAGTATATGACTTCCGAAAGTCAAAATATATCATCGAAAGTCAATTTTCGGAAGTCAAAATTTATCACCGGAAGTCGACTTCCAGAAGTCAAAAATTATCACCGAAAGTCGACTTCCGAAAGTCAAAAAATATTTCCGAAAGTAAAAAAATATTCCCGGAAGTCGACTCCCGAAAGTCAAAAATTATCACCGGAAGTCGACTTCCGAAAGTCAAAAAATATTTCCGGAAGTAAAAAAACATTTCCGGAAGTCAAAAAACATTCTCCGGAAGTTGACTTCCGTAAGTAAAAAGCAAATTTTATTTTAAATATTTTTAATTCTTTTTAAAATTTACATTTTTTAACTTTTAATGATTTTTTTAGTTTATTATTTTATTTATTTTTTATGTTTTCATATTTCTTAATATATATTTTTTTAAAAATATTAATATCTATATATATAATTTTATTTTTATTTAATATACTAAAAATAAATATAAATATAAAAATATGTAAAATTAAAATAATATTAAACTTTAAATAAATAAAAAAAATAAAAAAATTATTCTGCTTCATTTAATTTTATTTAATATTTAAATTCATTTTAAAATAATAAAACTTTAAATTAAAAAAAGTATATATATATATATATATATATCGTTCTTTTTTTAATTTTAAATTTCATTATTTATATATTATTTATATATAATATTTTAAATATGATTTTTTAATTCTTTTTATTTTTATTAAATTTTTAATAAATTATATAAAATTAAATTCAAAATTTAAAAATATAAAAAAATATATAATTGAAAAGATTTTAAAAATTTGATTAAAATTAAATATTTAAATTTTAAACAAAATTAAAAAAATTCAAATAAAATATAAAATATTATACACATGAAATATATAAATAAAATAATTATAATAATATCAATAAAATAAATAAAATTAAAAAATAATTTAAATTAAAATAACAAAACTTTAACTAAAAACAGAAATAT
>Ga0214542_1002850_pt1 | contig 35614 bp, 16 predicted proteins | sample CNSS1metaG_FD_160096 | JGI IMG/M metagenome (GOLD analysis project Ga0214542, IMG submission 160096) | Root nodule microbial communities from cowpea collected in UCLA plant growth center, Los Angeles, California, USA - CNSS1 | ecosystem: Host-associated > Plants > Roots > Nodule | place: USA...
TATATATATTATCAATCTCATAAAAAGTTATTTAAGTTTGGACAATGATATTTTTTGACAACTTTCTCTTATAACCTAAGTTGGTATCTTCTAAGTGGTTTTAAAATACATAAAAATAACAAAATAACAAAATTGATAGCCATTTAGAAGATATAACTTCTGATTGTAAGAAAAAGTTGTCCAAATTTAATTGTTAAAAAATCATTTTCCTTTAAGTTTTATGTAACTTCTCTTCTAATCAATCCTCTATTTTAGCCAAAATAAAAACATATTCCAAAAACTACATGTTAAGCATATTTTTATACTAAAAAATCTAGAACAAATGATGATATTTAAAAAATGTTAAATATATAACAAAACATTAGAAAAATATCATAAAAGAAAAAAAAAGATAATCAGGCAATAAAATAATAACAATTTTCATTAATTTGGGACATTTATTCACTTAGGGCATAACTACAACATCAGATATTGGAACGAAAATAAAAGAAAAGAATCTTTAATTTTTTATCTCACCAGCTAATCTCAATTATAAATATTTATGGATTAAAAATAAGGATCAAAGTGTGGGAAATATTTTAATATAATTTAAAAAAACATGTAACTAAAATATTATTCTATGGTTATTAATGTTTTGATGGACTTTTAATTTCATGGATAGATGTTATTTATGGTTAACTATTATATTTTTATTATTAATTAATATTTTATTTAATCAAACTTATTATAATCGATTTTTAAATCTTTCTTTCACCTATAAATACATACATTCATGAATGAGAATAGATACAAACAAAAACACTGGAGCTCATACAAAAGTGTTTTGTATTCTTTTCTAACTTATCTTTTAAGATATGAGTATTCATAAGGTTCAGAGAGTATTTCCTCTACTCGATTGATTATGTGATGAGACATTGTATCTAAGGAGATAAGTGCATATGACTTTTCTCTTGCCTTATCTAGTAGGAATGTTTTTCTCTAAGAAGAGTGTTCTACCTGTCTTAATCCATGATATTTCTATTCATTTTTCTTATTTATTTATTATCTATTATTATTATTATAATAATTATTGGTTCTGATTAATATTCTTTTATTCGTATATATAGTATTATTATTGTTCTAATAATTATTATTATACTATTTATATTTTTATTATTAGTAATATTATTTGATTATTCATTTTTCAACAAAGAATTAGATGAGAATTTTGATTAAAGATAAGATAAAAATCCTTTCCGTAGTGTGTTGAATATTTTTATCTAAAAATAGAAGAGTAAAAAGTAATCGAAAAATGATTTGAATTAATTAAATGTTAAAGATTGAAAACCTTAAAACACATGTAATGCAACTACCATAGGGTGTAGAGTGGTCGCAGCAGACTGGGTAGCACATTACTCTGTTTCTTTGTCTCACTTCAAAATGTTTTATCTTCGTTGGCGGGACAATTTGGTATTGGGGGTGACTACTAGTTTGGGGGGAATACTTTAATCACAATCAATTCTCAAACTTTTCATCATGCCCCGTTTCATATCACATTCCATAAAAATAAGAAAATTAAAAAATTAAAAAATTAAAATAAGGAACTAACAACTAAAATTTCTCAATAAAAAAAAATATAAATTCAGGGACAGTATCATGTTTAACCACCCAAACCAAGCTCTTTTTTATAATTGTAGCAGCATGTGCACAACATTGGGTTCAGTACCATTCCAACAACTCTGATAATTACCACTTTATGGAGACCAATTTCATCATATATCTGGGACAAGTAAAAACCGGATTCTACTCTGCAAACTCCTTTTCTTGGGTTCACAAAAATTAATAACCACTTCTTTCGTATCCTCAACTCATTTTCCAAACATTAATAACCCAACAAATTGTTCTTGTTAGAAAAATGAACAAAAAGTGTGTGCGCGTGTGTATGGAATCAGCTTGCTTTCATTTCATCCCAAGAGAATTCTGTGTCCACATGAATCTAGGAAGAAAGAAAAAAGAAGCTCACCTAATTTATCATCATACGATGTTTAATTAAGAGATTAAGTTGAGTGGGAGTTTAGGTAGAAAGGTTAAGGAAAAAGCTATGACGTCCCTTTTTCGTAAAGAAGAGAAAGGGTATTAATGAGAAACATGGAGTTTAATGATGCAGAGCAAAGAGAAAAGTTGTGAAAATGTTGGTTTTGTGTGATTGTGGTTAGAGGAATGAATCGCAACCGTGCAAATTGCAAAAAATGGTCCCCTAGATACTCATTGTTCCCATACTCTATTTGGTTCATTCTAACTGATGCCTACCTTACATACAACACAGACAATATGAGAAAAAGCATGAAAGCTTCATCCAACAAAAGTTTTAAAAGGCCGTTGAGAGATATATGGAAACTCTCGCTCGCTAGAGTGTGTCTGCATGTGGTGGCGTGAGCGTGATATTATTAAATTCGTTTCAACCATAGGACCACATGCACACATCTTTCTCCTTCTTTTACTTTTCATCATCTTCTAAATGCTTTCTGCTTTCGCTTCCCCTTCCTTAATTCAACTCCCATCTTACCAAAATCGCCAACACCCCGTGATTAATGGACACTCTTCTCTTCAACCCCTACATCCCTTTCATCCCAACTTTTCAACTCCCCAGACCATCAATTTGGAACAATTCCATGTTTTTCTCAAAAGGAACTCCATCAAAATTTCAAAAATATATGCTGCTGTAACACGTTAAATAAATCCCAGGCCCCGAAATAACACAAAAATACAAATTAAGAAAAAAGAAAGAAAGACAGTGATCTATCTTTGTCATATGAGACAAAAAAGATGACAGTGGAAACAGCAAAACTAGCTACTTAGAACCGGAGATGGTCCAAAATGTAGCCTAATAAAAAACGTACAAAAGAGGGAGACAAAAAATTAAAAAGGAACCACATACTTTTATTATGCTTTTGCTAGCTATACGTTTGCCATCTTCCCATCGCTCTTATCTCTACGCAATCCTCAACCTTGGAGAAACCACGAACAACGACACAAGATCTGTGTATATATATACACACATATACATGCATATATAGCCTCACAATAACTATACATATCAAGACTCTATGGAGGCCGCCATGGATTATATATTTTTACACCCTCTTATCGTGCACCTGCAGCAGTTGAAGCTGCCAGCATGATCTGAGTTTACCTTCTTTAACGGTAAGAACAGATCATGTGGCTGCTTCACCTGTTGAACGGAAGCATATACAAACCCTAATTCGCTTTCTCATCCTCCTCTTCGTATCTTCATACAACCCTAGAAAAGGTTTCTTCAATTTATGCATACGATTATATATTCATTGTTGCTTTTTCTGTCTTCTACTTTTTCTGGATGGCTCAATTCCTGTTCTTGTGTGTTGGCTAAATCTGAAGATTGTATTCGAATCGGCTTCGTTCTTGCAGAAAAGAAACAAGAGAGGATGGTGGCATGTGTTCAAGTGACAGTAAGGCGTTATTCGGTGCGTCTTCCTATGATTTTAGTTGTTCATTTCTCACTTGCATATGCAATTATGCGTTGGTTTTTCATTTGTTTACTGATCTTATATATACTCATCGGTACTTCTAAATTGTATATACATATTCGACTGGTTATGATTAGGAGTTCCCAACTTCCAGATCTACAACCACTGAATATAGATGTGCACAATTAGACATTAATTGGATTAATTGCTTTTCTCCTCTCAAAGTAAATCTATTTCACTTTCACTCCATCAATGAATTCAGATCCTTGTTTCATAATCATGGATTGTGCTTACACAATCAAGGTGCTAAGTGAATTCGTTGCGTTGATTTTCTCTCTGGTTGATGATATAGTGAAAATCATTATGCTGCGGAATGGGATGAAAACTGCATGTGTTTTCTATTAACAGATCAACAAAAGTCAACCTTGTGATCTAGTTCTTACCGATATATAAATGGAATCAACTTGTTGGCCAACTAAGACTTCATTCAGAGGGTTAGTATCTTATATATAATTTCACTTCATATTTTTCTCTGCAAAAGTATTTGATGAAAGTCATCTAAAACCTACTGGGTAAAACTAAATAATGACGATTATATTATATTATGACTTCTATTTTATTTAGTTACTCTCATTTTTTATTTTTTTGACATAATTTAGTGTGTATCAATTAATGTATTATTATTTTTGTTAGAATCAATAATGTACGGTAAATCACGTGTAGAGTAAAAGATGAAATCAAATTATAATTTTTTACTAAATAAATGTGTGAATCACGTCTATTTTCTCTCACCTCAGTGTTATTTTTCTTTTTTCAAAATTAGAAAATTGTAAAGTGAACAGCAATTGACAGATACGGTGTATCAATTGAAAAGGCAGAACGAACATATCTCTGGGAAGATCCGTATGTATATGTAAATCTATGACATAACACTTTTAAATTTCCTGACTTGATAGATTCTTACACAAAATGCACGCTATCTATATGGATATTGAACATGTGCATACATGATATGGAAGTTAATTAAGTTAATTCATTGCTAAACACTTCCATTGCTGAAATCAAAGCTTTTGGGGGAGAAGTTGCATATATCGTGCTTTTTAGATTAATTCACAAGAGGTTTTCCTCTGTTGTTCAATTTTTCTAAGTTAAAATGTTGACTATATTAAATTTATTTAGTTGAAATCATTTATGAATTATTAAGGTACTGAATTATATTAAAGTTAAATAAGAAGTTTAATTATCATCTTTTCTTACCTTTTTTATATATGTTATTGGAAAATTTGCTCAAATATCACTGATCATACCTTTTATATATACATGTGTGTGTGGACCAAAATTGTGGGAATAAATGATGATTTTACAAAGAAAAATAAATAAAGTAAAATAAAATAGTTTCTTTGGTCTTGTTGGCTGACTTGAATTTCTTCCATGTGAAGGAAAAATCTTGCTTTCATTATTTCCCTATCCCTCTCACCGGTGAGGTGGGCCAAGACTTTATTATATCGATTAGAGAAATTTATCCTTTCATATAAATTAATAAAAGTATTTGCCATAATGTTAAATTACAAGAGAACAAAAAAGAGAAGTAATCATAGTCATTATTTATATGAAATTAATTAATTTGATTATGATCATTATAACATCATATTCTTACTTATTTTATTAAAGAAAATAAAATCCGTACCAAATTGGTTACAGTAATTTTGATTCTTAATTTCATTTACATTTTTATTTTCTAAATTTAAATTTCAACAATTTTTTTAGCTTATATTGGTTCAATTTTATCAATTGCTTTTTCTTTTCAATAGTAAGTCATAGAAAATAGGTTAAGAGTAAAAAATAATTATAAATGATATTCATATATTTTATTATTAAAAAGTCAAAATTATAAACAGAATTTTATTTTATAAAAACGTTAAAACTTTTTACTTTAAACATCTTCTACCTTTTCTCTCATATTATAATCTCTCTTCTCATCTTTTGAAAGAAAATCCTATTTTAGGATTTTTAATGTCAAGAGTAAACAAATGTGTACCATCATATTTGTTTATGTAACCAGTGTTAGAATTAATTGATAAATTAATTAAATATGTGACTTATGTGAAATATAACGACGACAAATGTCACTTGATAAAATATACGGACCATTACAATATAAGTAAATCTTCGATACCAATTTTAGAAACAAAAAATAGTTAATCATTATAGTGACCAATTTAAATATTAATTTATAAAATAAAAAATTATTGGTTACTAAAATAGATACTATTATAAATAAAAAATTCTAATTGGTCATTAATTAATTAGAGACTAATTTATAATTTTTAGTAACTAATTTTTTTGGTAGTTAAAATCATGGTACTTAATTTTAAAGATTGATTATAATTTTGTATCCATAATAATGATTATTTTAATAACAACAAATTTTTAGTTTTATAAATTGGTATATAAACTAGTCACTGTATTATTAATAATTATTGGTCACTAAAATTTGTGAACATTTAAAAAGTTTTCTTTCCTATTTTAGTTATAATGTTAAATCATAATAAAAATAAAATAAAAAAACTTATAGTATTAGGTCCAAGGCCGATTAAAATAACTATAATCGTATACCTCAATACGTATTTATTACATATTTAAAGCATAGTTTACTTCTTAAAAAATTGTTTATTATAAAATTTAATTATAATATGGTTTATTCTAAAATGTATTTATTTAGTTATTTTAATTATTTATATAATCAGTCATCTTAAGTTTACAGGGATAATAATGAGTTACTCTATTAACCATTGTTCGTTGGAGAAAAAAGAAAAACTAGCTGACTTCATAGAAAGGAGATCAAACTTTATTGATGAAAAAAAATTGATGTTTTTTTTCTTTTATATATTTTGTGAGTTACTCCATTAACCAGTGTTCGTTGGAGAAAAAAAAAACTAACTGACTTCATATAAATGAGATCAAACTTTATTGATGAAAAAAAAATAGACGTTTTCTAATATTTTTTGTTGCATAATTTAATGTTGATTACACTTTTTTTATTAAGATTTAAATTTTTATTTTCCATGTAGATTTCAATTGTAATTGAATTTAATTGTTTCGAAGAAGTTAAATGATGTCAAATAATTATATTTTAATTAATGACATTTTTTTATAATTTGTGATTTGATCTGTATACAAGAAAGGTGTGATATGCTAAAAATTGAACTGGTTTAAATGTGAATTAGATGAACAAATTATCAATATAAATTAATAAGGATGCGGACATGCTTAGTATTGCTATCTATTCAATCTTTTTATAAGTGTTTGTAAAAATGGTCTTAAAAGGAAAGAATAAAAATTATCTCATCTAAATTGTAAGATAATTTTTTTTTTAATTACTCCTTCAGTACAAAATCTCAAATTAGTCTTCAGTAATTCTTTCTAGTCTCAATTTTATCTTGATTTTTAAGAAATTAATATAATTTGATTTTGTTTTAAATTTTTTAAGATAAGTTAAGGATTTTTTTTTTCAAAATTGGAATTATTAATAAAAATGATTTATTTTATTAATTTTAATGTTAATTTTGATGAAATATATTTGACCCACTTTAAAATATTTAACAAAAAAAAAAATCAGATTGTAACATTTTTTTTAAAATTAAGATTATAAATACCGAAAGACCAACTTATTTTTTTAACAAATACAGAAATCAAAAGAATTATTAAACTTAATATTCTTTAGTATAAATTAGAGCAAAGGAGCTATAAGAAATTTATTTGTATAAATGAATTTTAACCATCGAAATCAATATCATTTAGGATACAAATTGTGTAAACGGTGGTAATTTTATGGAATTTTTTCCTGCAACAAATTCTTTTACATTTTTATTATTATCACTATATTCACGTACATTTTATTTCTTTAACTAAACTCTTTTACCGTTGTTACCATTTTTTTATTTTTCTTATTTGAAAAGATTTTTGTTTTTGTTTTAAACTATAAAAATATAGATGTTTTGTTTAATAAAAAAAATTTAAAAATAGGAATTTAAAAGCATAACAAAATATTAATTTTTTAATTAAAATTTATAAAATGAAAAATTATTAAAAATTATTAAAAAAGTTTATTTAGAAAACAAATATAAAAAAAGCAGTCAGAGCTTTTTCTGTAATTTTATTTTAAAATTTTAAAATGTTTGAGTATTTTAAAAAATATTTTTCTTTTCCTAAAATAATTTGAAAAAAAAAATCCAGTTCAAAATTTGGTTAATTGATAACCAAATTTTTACTGATTTTCTTGTGCAGAATGTGTAATGACCAAAAATTTAAAAATAACTAAAAGAAAATTAAATCTTAGTATGTGACTTGACAAAATTCATTAACATGTATTTATAAATATCTAGAAATAATTACAATCAGTCCCGTTTAGTTCAGAAATAGCATATCAATATGTAAAGTATAAAAAGAAAGGCTATAATAAATACAATTTTCACAACAACAAAAAAAATGACATTCATGAGTACTAAAATTAACTAATAATTTAGCGTGAGGGGTCTTACCACTATTACCACTATTTGTTTTACCCCATGATGCACCGATACTTCAACTTAGATCATGTATTAGTGTTTGACACGCATCCGTGTATGATATTTTAGAATACTTTATCGATACTTATCTATGAAGTATCTAATTTATAAAGTCATGGTACACTACAAGAAAATATTTAAAAAATGACCAATTTTAGTGACAAAAATTAATTAATCACTATATAGTGACCAATTTAGGTATCAATTTAAAAACTAAAAATTATTGACAACTAAAATAGTTCTAAAAAATTATAATTAGTCTCTAAATTGATAATTAAAATAGTTTCTATTATGAATTGATTTCTAAATTGGTCACTAAGTTTTGACTCTCAAAATAATTGGTTTCTAAATTGGTCATTAACATTAGCTACTAAGGCTGTGGCTATCAAAATAATTGGTCTCTAATTAGGAAATTGGTCTTTGACATATTTTCTATTACTAAAATTTGTTATTCTTTAAGAGTTTTCTTGTAGTGGTACTTTTATGATGACAATAATTTATATTTTTTCATGTTAACAACTTTAATACATATTGTTTTAATTTGGATTCACACACTAACAAACATATATTTATTATGCTTTTAAGAATGATTGTACCTTTCTCAATATTTATATATCACGTATCATATCCTATTATTTTTAAAATAAATGTATCAACGTATCGGATACGTGTCATATTCGATACACGTATTGTATTCGTATTCGTGCATCATAAGTTTTACCTCTCTGGTCATATATATTAATATACGATCATCATAGAGAAATAAAACCAACCAACACATAAGACAAGAAAAATAATGATAAGTTAATGCATTTTAAATGAAGAGAACTAATATATAAGATAGGACAACATAATAAATAATGTTATTAATATTTTAGAGAAAACCCAATTCCTATATTTACATGTCTCATTTTTAAATATTTCCCTTCTCAATTGCTTAGTCATAAGAGAACATTTTATTTGAGGCTCAATGTAAAAACTCACATATTCCTCATTCAACAAAGTTAATTATCCACATCAATCACAACTCTATCCAATTATCTCATTCAAATCTCAACCCAGATAGCTCAAGCTACAAACTACTCATTTTATAAACTAGTCGAAAAAAACATAAATGATTCACATCCATCAAATCAAAACCTAGGTATCAGCCTCAAACAAATATCAACTTAAAGCAGCTTAAACAACTCGGAATTTAGACTCTCCCATAAGACTTGTGAGACTCTGCACCTGTCACACTTATTTAAAATTATCCATTTTATAATCACATCCAAAATCCCAGGTTCTTCACCAAATGATGACAGGGTTAATTTCACTGGCTCCCTATGCATGATAATATTTCATATCATATTGTTTGCTTTATGAAACTCCATTCGACTCTCACCACCTAGATATTCTTCACTACATGAGTTAGATACTAGTAAAGTCAGGATAGTCTCACTCATGGAATCACCTTTCAATACAATTTGACATAAATATAATAGTAGTAATTTTTCCTCTAAAATACTATTTGGACTCAAACCTCACAATATCAATCCAAACAAAGTTAACAAAATCTTATATTTTCTAACAATCATCAACTTAAATGCATTCTAACACACCAAAATAGTGTATACCAATTACATATATCATTAATGACATAAAATTCATTCTCAAATTGCTCAAAAGATCAAAACACATTAAATGATTCTTGTTCTATTGCAGGTCTAACATAGAGATTCCATTTCACCATATGTATTCGATTGTAATCTATTTATAGACAAAAGTCCATCCATAACATAACTCACCCTCTCAATACTATTTTATTGTATATTGCTACATTAATACGTGACTCAACGATTCAAAACATTTTTTCTTTCCTCCTTCAGAGTTCAACAAGTCTAACATTTAGACTTTTCTTGAGAAATTATCCTCCGAACAATTCTACATATCTCTAGTCTGTAAATCACAAACACAATTAACTCTAATATTCCACACTAATATTTCCACAATTAGAATACATATATCCGAGACTTTTATTCAAATAATTATAAACACAAATCACACATAAATAAAATGATTAGCTTCCATTACCTTAAGGTATATTCTTAATATTGTTCTTCTCTTACACAACTTCAAAGCTTAAACAAAAAATATATCTATCTGAATAAATAAGAGTCCAATTAATTATCAGAGTATGATTTTATGATCACTAATAAACAGAGATCTGCCTAAAGTGTAGAAAAATCACATCCAACCAAAAATTCTAAATGAAAAAGGAAAAACAAATTATTTCAAAGAATAAATTGTAGAAATTGAACTTACTCTATTTCGAGATCCAATCAGTTTAAGGTGATCTTTAACTCTTTGACTACTCAATGGTACTATCAATTTTTTAAAATGGATTATCATGGAGAAAAAAATTGAGAGAAAAAGATTGAGGAATGAGAGTTTGGATGAGAACATGAGTTTGAAAAAAATATCAAAGGAGGTGCAGTCTTTTTTTTCACATTTCTATTCCTCATCTCTCATCTAAAAAAAATTATAAAAAGTTATTTTATTTATTTTTTATTATCATTTTTTCTCTCTTCCTTATTAGGCATGTTGCAGAATGACGGAATTCAGAAGTAAAAAAAGAAAAAAGAAAAGGAAAAGTCATGTTGTCACTGTAAATACAACATACAATGTACATACAATATGGTATGTTGAAAACAAAAACACCAAGTGTTATATGTCAAAAATAAAAACAAAAATACCGTAAAAAGAAGAAAGAAAAAAACATCTTCACACTTAATAATTAAATATTAAAACACTAAATTTTTAAAATATTTCATTACACTAACATATTTAAAATATTTAGTAAATTTTAATACTTTTTCTATTTTGATTTATTTATAAATTTCAATTAGAAATTTTATATTTTGTTATATATTTTTTTCCTAAATAAAACTGTTTTCTAAACAAAATTTTTATATTTCTATAATTCTAATTTTTTTTCCAAATAGAATTTTTTTTAAATAATAATAATTAAACTACATCTATAATAAAAGAGTTGAGGAAAGGAAATGCATATAAATTTAGTGTTGATAATAAAAATGTGAAAGAGTTTATTACCGAAAAAAACCAAAAAATCAAATTTCATATGAAAAAAAAAGATTTGCAAGTTAAAATTAAAAAAAAAAAATCTTATATTGAAAGTATTATTGAGAAATGTTTTATTGGTGAATCATTTGATAATAATTTTGTACTTTGTAAATCCCATTTAATAGTCTCATGCTACTAAATAAAACATACCTATTATGATTCAACAAAGTAAGTAGTATGGATAGACAGTTATAGAGTGCTGATACAGTCATCCAAAATAACCATATAAATAACTAATATAGAGGTGCAGTCTATACAAAATGGAGTTAGCTCATACAATGTAAAACTCCAGAGATCTAACTCAAAAGGGAGTCACTACTATTCCAAGCCAAGATCAGCTCTTGTCTAGGAGAGGGGTTTCTTCATCTGGATTCGGCTCTGTTCACACCAATAATAAGTGATCATTGCAAAGGAGAACACATAAGGAAATAAACATAAAACATGAAGGGTAAGCTAACTAAAATGAGAGAAAAGTAATACAGTTCACAGAGTAAAATCATTCACAACACACATAATTCGATTATATAATTCTAGACTTGATATCCGGATTGTGTAAGTGACATTGGAGCTCTTGGTGGCTTGCACCTGTGAAGGTTCCCAAACTTTGCAGAGTTTGAGCACAAGGGGTTATCACCTAAAACTCACAGGGTAAGTCCTCTTCGCGTCTAAGACTTAATCAATTTCAAAGACTAGGACCTCTTGCTACTCCTCACGACATAATCCATTATACTCTATGTGAGCATGAATGATTATTGGAGTTTCAGGATACCAACCAATACAGATTCCTCACGTCCTTACACACACACACACACTAACATTCTCTTCAAAATTTCCCTTGAAATTCTATCTCAACCACATTTTCTCACAGTTCATATTCATCTTATTCACCATACATAGCATTAGCAACAACATACCATTCACAAAGGAGGCTAATTGTACATAATCACTTTCAAACATGTAAATCCACTCTTTAAAGTATAACATCACACACCCCACTGCAGGAGCTTTCGCTCAAGCTAGACAATCTAGCCTAGGCGAGGGATCATCTCGCTTAGGCGAGTCCATCTTGCCTGGTGGCAAAACTTAAAAACCTGAGCGAACTCTCGTTCAGGCTAAATTGGGTCGCTTAGACGAGGATGTCTCTCACTCAAGCGACCTCAGCTCGCCTAGGCGAGGCTTCGCGCAGGAACAACAGTAGGTTTCCTGGTATTTTCGCTCAGGCGAGAGCCACTCGCCCAGATGAAAATACCAGGTTACGAACATGTTCCCACATGCAGAAACCCAAATTTTTCCACACAATCTAAAATACATTCAATTTTACAGTTCAAGCATCAATTCATCACTCAATCATGCAATCTAAGGTCATCCAAACAGATTTCCCTACAAATTTAAGACAAGGGTTAGCTTCCCTTACCTTTCTATGGTGTTTGAGCTTGGTAAGATACCTTCTCAACAATGGGGCTCAGGATTTTAGATCAACCTAGAGAATTTAGTCATTACAACACAAGATGAGGAGGACGCTTGATTAATTCCCAAAACAGAGGCAGAAATTTTGAATTCACTGTAAAACAAGATTGGACTTGGAAGAATTGACTTACTGTGAGGGAGAGAGTTGGAAGCAAAGTCAGCGAGGAGCTCTGCAAGGGTTTCTCTTCCAGGAACTGAATTTGCGGAAGAAGAAGGATTAGAATTGTGGAGAATGTGGGAGTTTAAGAGGAAAAGACCGAAGAAAATTGTGAGGTGTGTTTTATTCAATGTGGTGAGCTGATGCACTTAAGCTTGATGAGGAGAGATAACTTAGAGAAATAAGAGTAAGAGGTTTCACATACTTGATTATATTTTTGTTCATGTTCTTTTAGAAAAACATGTAATATTAATAATTTATGATATGGGCATTATTTTAAAATGAAATATTATTTAATTAATTTTTAAATATATCATAAATTCAGTGGGTAAGGTATGATATCATTATTATATCCGTTTTCCTTCATTTTTTTCTCAAACTTGATTAAATTCGTTATTTCTTTTCTAATTCTTTTTGTTCTAATTTGATTAACGGTCCTTACTTGAATAACTTATCCATTATTTATTTATTTATTTTTAATTTGTTCTTACCTGCGGATGTAATGGGAGGAGATTAAGGAAGGAATAAACGAGTTATTTAATATTGAGAGTCAGAAAAACAAAAATAAAAATCATGCCATCTTATTAATAAAAAAGTCAGATCAATGAAATAAAAGCTTTTAATTACCTAAATTTAGATGATTAACCCAATTTATTTTCAAATTGATTAACCCTAAGTTGGCTACCTAGAAGAAGACGTCCCTACACGATTCAATAAAGGGAGGGAGACAACCCTAGATCTCAAGGCACAACTAACTCCAATTAAATTGTACTCATTTTTGAATGCTTTTTATACACAATTATTTGTATCCTCATATTATTTTTCAGCAGAATGATTGAATATAATTCCAATTAGATAACCAATTAATTAATCTTATGCTTCACACTTCTATGTATAAAATATATATTTGGCCAAATTCTAAACTATATATATATATATATATATATTTCTAATTAATAAAATATTTAATTAATATAAAATAGAAGAAAAGAACAACTTTCTAAAATAAATAGACTGAATACATATATAAGGAATGGTTGAATTTATTTTATTAAATAGATACTTTGAACAATCAAAGACTTATATAGATGTGTTGGTTTGCGCATTGAAAAATTAATTTCAACGTAAAGTAAGAATAAATTGCTTCTTACGTAAAAAGATCAATTATAATTAATTCTAGTTTAATTTCACGCAGTCTAAAAAAACTACTTCTTGCACCCATAAAATTTCTATCAGCTCTGCACCTACACAGTTGCACCTATCTTCATACCAGCAATTCATTCTTCTTCTATCTCGCCATATTTTTCGGCACACTCCATATATACCACCTCTCGCTCTCATAAAATAAAGTGCAATGCAATAACATTTATTTGTATGTTCTGGAATTTCTGATAAAAAATCATAAAAACATCCAAAACACCAAAGGCACCATAAATCACAAACGATCATCCCATTAACCCAAAGAACAATGAAACCTAAGTAATTACAAAGGTGGAATAGAGCAACGGAAGACTATTCCTTCCTTAATTTGTTGGGAAGGGGAAGAAAAGAGGTTTGGGAAGAAGGGAAGAAAAGAGGAGATGAGCATGAATTCCGGATTCTCCTTTTCCTAATACAAGTTTATTTAGAATTTTGTTCAAAAAATTATACATAAAATTAAAATTTGTTCACTTTTAAATTTTAATATATTTTGAACACAAATTTTATAAGTAAATAAATACAGAACTTTTCCATAATTGGCTGACAGTATACAAAAACTTTACAATTTTTTCTATAATTCGTTAACGTATACAAATGAAATTTATTAACTTATATTTGATAAAATTTAGTATTTTGTTCACGAAATAAAAATAATAACGTTCAAGTATACACTAAAAAAACAATACACAAAATTATTTTAAGCAAAATTTTAATAAATTTAAGGTTAGACGTATAATACTTATGTATTAATAAATTATGAAAATATATTTTTTTTAAAATTAATTAATACAATATTTAATTATTTAATATTTAATTATTTGTACATCAATATTGAATACAATACTTAATTTAAATAAAATTATACGGACAAAAAATAAGTATTATAATCATTCAAAACATATTACAATATGGTTTACGATCGATCTAAATTACATTTTTTCATTTAATTTCCATGTATTTAATAATTTTCTCTAATTGTAATTTTAAACAAAGTCATAACTAAATAATTAAGTCACTTATATTAGCTAAAATAATTAATTATTCTCTCTGATCCTTATTATTCCTAAAATTCTAAATTACAATTTTAACCATCTTATAATATTAACTCCTACACAAAATGAATTTTATATTTCAAATTTTGAACTTAAGAAACTAAATAACACATTTCAAAATTAAACCATTTGTTTTTTATTATTTGTTAGTATTTTGTACGCGAAAGAATTTATTCCATTCAAAGTCATCTTATAACGTTTAAATAATAATGAAAAGAGACATACAACTTCTCCCACCCTTTCAGTGGTGGAACTTGACCAAAAATTCTAAGGGGCCAAATTATATTTGTTATATATAAATTATTTTTTTAATTAAAAAAAATTAATTTCTTTTAATTAAAAAAAAAATTAATTTCTTTACATTATTTTTTTTATTCAAAATAAGCACTCATGACAATAGAATCTAAACAATATGGATAATTTTCTAGACACATTTGATATGTATGAATCCATTTTAGATAAGTCCTTCGTACCTCATCAATTTAATTTGGTGGGTATTGCCAAATTTGAAGACGCTTTCCCGGATCACGTTCTAAAGTATTTTCAAATTCATTATATGTAACTTTAGGAACCTTAGAGAGTTGTTTTTCGTTTTCTTCAATATTTGGATTCTCATGAAGTTTCTCAATTTTAGATGACGTAGATGCATTTTTTTCATCTTCATCACAAGCCTTCCTCTTGAAAAAAGAATCAATTCTTTTACTCTTTATCATAATTTTTCTAATATAAAATTTTCACCTCTCACCTATTTACAAAAAGATAAAATTATGAATAATTAAATCTTAAAAGCAAGACTCAATATTTTAAGAAAATTAATAACTTCTAAATGATTAGCTTCCCTTACCTTAGAGTAGATTCCTAATCTTGTTCTTCCCTTACACAACTTCAAAGCCTAAAATAGCTCTATCTACACAAAGAAGAGTTTGATCAACAATTAAAGCATGATTTTATGATCTCTAACAGATAGAGATATGCCTAGAGCGTAGAAAAGCCACATACAAGAGAGAAACATATTGCTTCAAAAATAAAAAGGAAAAGATGAACTTACTCAAAAGAAGAAATTGTTCGGTCCAAAATGTTCCTTAACTCTTCAATTTTGTCGTAGTGCAATTTGATTTTGAAAATAATAAGAAATTGATGGTGAAAATTGAGATGAAAATAAAATGGGAGAAAGAGATGAAAGCACGGAAGAGAGAAAGCAAATAAAAAAATTTTAAAAATTATATTAGAAAAAAAAACATAATTTTAAAATTTTAAAAAAGATTTTTCAAACTAAATTAATATAAATAAGATAATAATATATAAATAAGATAATAATATATAAATAAAGTAATAATATATAAATATTTTTTTTAAAATATATAGAAAATAAAATAAAATAAAAATCAATTAATATAAATAAAATAATAATTTATAAAAATTATTTTTTAAATATATAAAAAAAAATAAAAAAAAAATGGTGGGGGAGCCGTGGCTCCCCTGTCCCTTCGTACGTCCGCCACTGCACCCTTCCTTCTGACCTTACTACCAAAAATTACTTTATATCTTGAATTAAATAATTATTACAACGTAAAACAAATTACAACCTCAAACAAATGTAATGAAAACCTTCATGTATAATTGTGATTGAAACCATTTTAATTTCAATATCAATAAAATTGATATAGAATAATTGAAATAAAATATCTACTTCAATAACATAATTTGACTTACAACTTTGAGAATGCTAATCCTAATCTTGGGAACGGGTTAAGGTATAATCAATAAACACAAATTTCATAATAATTAATTGTGACATCAAATTAAATACAACCTCAATAATTATTAATACAATTATGATTTATTTAAAGAATAAAAATACCCATAAGTATACTATAATTGTAATTGATAATTTATTTGATGCATAAAAAAAGTTATTAAATAATTAAATAATAAATTAATTTTAATGTAGTTGTAATGTATTTAAATAAAATTACATAAAAAATATGAATATTATAACACTATTTAGAACTCTATACAATAACTTTTATGATGAAATGACTAATGCAATATCATATTTATGAAAATTATTAAATAATTTTATTTTAACAAATCACCTATTTCTATCCCATTCTATGGTTATAGGTGATTATGATTATCTTAATGTATATAGTTGTGAAAATATTTCTACAACTTTTTTTATTAAATACAAAATATTATGATTTTATTATGTAATTAAAAATAAAATAGAAAATTAAACTAAGGGATGAATAAAAAAGTTAATTATGAAATTTCTCCAAACAATATTAAAAAAATAGAAAGTTAGAGTGAGTGATGAAAAATAAATTTAATCAGTTTTTAACTTTTTGTTTGTATGCATCCAATATATTAAAAATGACAGTTGTATAATATGTATTAACATTTTTATCTTCTAAATATAATAAAATTATACCAATAATTATTAAAATTAAAATTTATTTAAAATCATCATTAAATATTAATTTTTATAAAATTTATTATTTATTAATTATTCTTTTCGTCCAGAACACTTTACACATATTTTAGATGAAAAGATAAATGTTCACCACCTTAGACAATATACAAGCATGTATTTAGATTAGGTTGTGTACCAAAATCATAAAAATCCCAATAGTTCCGCAACCGAATAAGAATACGAGAAAGTATAATAATATGTTAACTACTAAATTTTGACAATTTTTTTTTATAATTTAAAATGTTATTTTATAAGTGATTTAAAAATATAAAAAAAAAACAAAAAATACAGAATAAAAAATCACTTAAATAATAACACCTCATATTATAAAAAAAATTATTAAAATTTAGTTGTAAAAAACATGCCAAAATTCTATGAATAAAAAATCGACTTTTGCATCAAATTTGTACACACGATTTGAAAAAGCCCTAATGTCCGATACATGAGTTTAAAATATTTATAAAAATATCATTATTATGTGCTTATGTCCAACACAAATGAGTTTAAAATATTTATAAAAATATCATTATGCGTATTTATGATAGTATATGACATTAAATTAATGTGGTGAAGTAATTGACCAATACGCGTATTAAAACTTTTTTACAATCGTATGTGATTTTTTTTAAAATTAAAATGAATAACTTTTATTAAAGTTTGAGTTGTAGTATACGTATGCTATTTATACGTTAGGACACATATTGCTAAAACAGTTTGATCAATATAATGATTCCATAACATTTCTTTTTCACTCTAACTGTAGAGTTAATTCGTACATAACAAAAAATATAAGTAAATGCATGTCTTAATTGAACCATATATATCCTCAAACAGTAACACGTTGATAAAAAAATTCATCTATAAATGATTTTGAAGATGTAACTTTAATACTATCTAAGACAACAAAATGAGTTGCATGCCAATAACTTACGACTTTAATTATTGAACATAGTCAACATTTTGTATTATATAAGGATTGATAATACATAAAAAGATGAAGAAAAACAAGTTTAAAAGTGTTTCATTCATTGATCATTTGTTCTATAGTAACAAATAACTAAAAAGCCATCATCCTCACGAATTCTTCATAATTAAGTCGACCATCACCATCCAAATCAGCCACTCTCATCATCTCCTCCAGCTCTTTTTCTGTGATCTTCTCTCCAATATTTCTCATTACAGATAACAACTGCACATAAATATTAATCATATGTTATTAATTACTAACAAATTAATTAATTTAGATGCTTAAGGAGTTAAGTAAACCTCTGTGGCTGATATGTAACCATCTTGATCCTGGTCAAAGAGTCTGAAAGCTTCTTTCAATTCCTCTTCTGCTTCACTTTGCTTCTCGATTCATCCATCCAACACATGCATGCATACCACATTATTAGCGTTCCTTTTCACCATTACTCTCATTTATCAACAAATTGAAAATTCAAGTTCTTCAACTACACGCACCTTCATTTTTCTGGCCATCACATTCAAGAACTGCTCAAATTCTATCATTCCGTTCCCATCCATATCCACTTCATTCACCATCATTTCCAGCTCCTCCTTCCTGGGATTACTTTGATTCAGTGCCCTAATTGCACTACCCAATTCTTCCATGGTTATGCACCCTTTTTTTTTCAATTTATAATTCAGTAGAAAAAAGACGTAAAAAAGAGAGACAAAACATGCAAACACCAGAGAAGAGAAACAATGGCAGAATATTGTAATTGAATTATATATGAAATACCAAACTATAATTGAGTTCAAAGAGAGGTTAAGAAAGGATACACACCATCTCCATCTCTGTCAAAAAGACAGAAGGCTTCTAGAAAATCGCCAATCAGATTTTCACTCAGCACTTCCTTCATGTTGATGAACTGCAGCAGATCCAAACCTAAGCACAAAATTTAGAGAGAGAAAGGAGATGAAGAACAGAAAGATAGAGTATTGGAACACCAAAATAAAAATAAAGTCCTCATTCATATTCATATTTATCAACCGTCCAAATATATAAGCCTAAGTACAAAATTTAAAACTGAACTTTAGATATGCATGCACCAACCGCCCAATAGGAAAAGCCCCACACCAACTAATTCATGAAACGAAAATAAAATTTTATTGTACGAAAGAAGGAAATAGGGTTAGCAGAAGTGGCCCCTTGGAGGACTTACGTGTATTAATTTAAAGAATTTTTTTCTCGACACAGATTATTTTTCAAGTCACACCAAATCTTCTTTTTTTTTCTAAATCACATTAAATCTTTATTTCATCTATTGAGATATTGTCATGTGTATTGTAAAATATTTGTTGATAAAACTTCGTTAAAACATAATTTTCTTAACGTTTGAAAAATAAAGAAAATGTTTTAAGCAGACAGAAAACTCTGTCAGAAGAATGCATATTTTTCAAGGTAATTAAAACTATTCAAGTATTTATGCAGAATTTGCCTCTTTTTTCTTCGGAAAAACTCATAGAAAAAGACCTCCTAATCACCCTTAAGACTGTTTGAAACTGTTGTATATATCAGCACAGTGTGGGAATTGTCTTTGTCCGAAACTCTCCAAAAGTCGTTTTTTATGACTTTTTTTTAGAAGGGGTTGTGTTAATGAAAAATTGTATGGTTTTGGTTTTGGTTGTTCCCACTTCCTATTCTCGCTGTCTAGCGTGTAGGTGCCGGTGCCATCACTCAACACTCTACACTCTGTCTGTTCTTATCAGGCACAGAAATTGCACATAAATGGAAACAGTATGGAAAATTTCAACAGTTCTATTACAATTACGTGAAATATAGAGCATGTTGTTTCTTTAAAGTGAAACATAGAGTTTTAAAAACGAGATATAAAGTAGAACAACTGATTCTATTCAGGAAAGGAAAATAATAAAAAAATTTCGTGTTCTGGGGAAACTAGATTCCTCAAGGTCCAATTATTGACAATGTAGGCTAAAGAAAAACCCAAAACCAAAGCAAATTGCAATACGGAAAGTGGAGTTGCAATAAAGTTTCAAATCAAACAACCTGCTCTACTAAGATAAATTTTATGTTTTAATGAAAATTTGTAAGATGCATAATTTGAAATAAAAAAAATCAATTTAATTCTAACCTGTAAAATAGAATTTAAATATCATTTCTTAAAAAATGGACAGAATTGTTCGAATGATTTTATTTAGTGAATTTTAGCCTGCCAACAAGTTGGTGGTTTTAATTTATGATCTATGTTTAGTTGAAAGTTTATTCAAAGTTTCGTGTTAATAAGGCAATCTGAGATTATATAAGTGGTGCAAATCTCACTTTTAATCTATTTTTGTAGAATTCAGTAAGGTTTAATGCTTCTTAACTTCTTAATAAAGTTAGTGATGTGATCATTCACATTCATCTGAAGCCATGTTTAGATTGTGTGTTTTGTTTTTTTGGTAAATGCACATGTTCATGTTCCGAGTGCATGGTTTGTCTACTTTTTTTGAAAATGGAGAGTATCAAGTTTTGGTTAATGCAACATTTTAAACAAACTTTGGTAGAGAATGGAATATTTTCACCATATTCTTTTTTAATTTTCATGTATTTACTTTAAAAATACTTTGTTATATTGTAATTTTTTAAACTCGTTATTCTACCAAACCACATAATTGAGTAGGACCATTTTCCATATACAATACAATATTTCTCTTACGTTTAACTAGTTTCTATTTCTTCTTTCAAAATAATAAGAAAGCACACAACAGAAGAAACAATAATTCCTGAATTCGTGGCCACTAAACCATGTCCCTAATTTATATAATTCAAACCTTTGCAATTATTAGAAAAAACAATCCCTGAACTTGTTTTGGAAGACAATTATCGCTATATGGTTGGAAAAGAAAACGAAAAACAAAAGGTTAAAATAAACTTTGCCTGATTCATATTTATTCATATTCTTAAATCTAATCATAAATTATATTTAATGAATACAATAAATAATATTATTATATTGTTTACAAAATTATTGCATTAATTGTAAGGACTAAGTTTTTGTATGTGCATGATTAATGTATTCGTAAACTAAATTTTATGTTTATTTTGTTATTTAGTGTATAATGATAGGGTAGACCCTAGAAAGATTTAGGGTGGGGTTTAGTTTGACTTGTGGGTTTAGATGTGACTAAAGTAGATATAATAACATGGTGTGTCATTGAAAAACCATTAGTTTTATCCGTAAAACCGAAATAAAGAGAATGAAGTTCTTTTTTTCTTTTTCTTACACCATCTTCAATTTCTCCATCCTTCTTAGGATTCCGAAGTTTTTAAACAAAGAGCAAAAAGATAACACTTTTGTAAAGTCAAGAAATATGTACGGTGAACTGAAAATAAAGAAAAAGAGATTTTATATTAAAATCAATGTAAAAATCTTTTATATATATATATATATATATATATAAAAAAAAAAAAAAAAAAAAAAAAAGAGATTTTATATAAAAATATATATAAATATTTTTTATATATATATATATATATATATATATATATATATATATATATATATATATATCAATGTAGTTTTGTTAATTTTGAAGAGTTCTTTGCTTTCTAATTTTCGCATAATTCGCTAAGAGAATTAAAATTTTCTAGTAGCTTAGAGGCAGTGGTGACGAAAGGATTATATGATTGCCAATTTCTCTCAGTAAAAATTTTGTGGTGAGAAATCGAAAAGAAAAAATTGTTAGAAATTGTTCAGTTGATAAAATTTTGTTCAACAGTTTAGGTCGGAATAAAATGGGTAATCCTAATCCTATGCTTTAGACTTTTGTGGCTCTTTTCTTTTTCCGAGTCCCAAGACCATGTTAAGCCTCATAAATTAGCCGGTACTAGCCATGTTCACAATTTGTTTGGACCACTTCAATTCAATCTTCATGGAGGAAGAGAAAAGATAATCGTAAATTTGTTGTAGAATTTCAAAGAAAAAAAGATAATTTTTTCATTTTCCTACGAGGGTGGTTACGAAAAAGTTAGAAATAGTTCCCTTATCCTTCTTGGACAAACATGTATTCAAAATACACACGTGAAATTGCGTAAAGCGGAAACACGCTGTGATGTCTATCATGAACATGACCACAAACAGCGACTTGTTCTATCGTTGTGTCCAAATGACAATTGAAACGATTGTTACGGGCTCCATTCGGATCTTCTTTTGTTTTTTCATGAATGGGCTCCACTCAAATCTGATGCTAGTTTACTACAATAAAACTTAGCAACTTTTTGCTAAAAGAATGCTCCACTCTCAGTAAAATCCCTACATAGAACATTCAGAGACACCATGTTCACAAGGAAGAAAATTTTATTTGCTTATAAATCAATTATTTAGTGTAGTGAACCACCTTAAGCACCAGGAAGTGCCTTAAGAGAACTACATAAAATACACGTAAACAAAATGCAGAGACATAACAAATCCTTAGCCCTAATTAAACAAACAGATACTGCGCTATTTAGTGCCTGCCTATATATATATAATCCAGCTCTTCACTTGAAACATTTAGGTGATCACTACAGCCATGTGTTGAACACTTCATTCTTTGCCATCTGCAGCCCGAAGTGAACCTAGTTGAACTGGGGCCTGAGTCTGCACCACTTTGGAAGACCCATACACTGATATATCAATACCTTCACCCTTCTCCTTCTCAATCTGCTCCTTAATCCAGAAGTATGTGATCCTCAGCCCATCCTACAATATCAGAATTCAGATACTGTAAGTATCATAGAATCATTTGGTTGTTTAAAACTATCAAAAAACTAGGAAAGGATGTTGTAAAATACAAAGGTTTTCATTCAGAAAAGCTAAAACTGTTGCACATACTTAACATGAACATGCGATGAATTATGGAATGGAAATGAGAAGATAAATTCCTATGAGTTAATGATGATATTAATACCTTCAACTTCATAGTTGGAGCCCAGCCAAGCTTTTCTTTTATCAGTGTGTTGTCTGAATTACGACCTCGAACACCCTCGGGACCGGGAATGTGATGAATAGGAATATTCTTGTTCTCAAAGCCAAGAATAATCTCAGCCATCTCATTCATGCTAACCATCTCATCACTTCCAATATTTACCGGCTCACGGAAGTCAGATTTTGTCAATCTAAACACAACAATAAACCCCAATGTCAAGTTTTATCAAAGATTATGAAGAAAAAGGTGAAACATCTCCATAATTTCTTTATATACTCATGAATACCATATTGACTTTCCCCTATTCAACCAAATAAGACAAATTCTAAATCACGTAAATGCGGAAATCTATATTGTGGCCATATAATCCAATAGTTTTGATTGAGCTGGTGATTATTTTTCTTTCAGAAAGACCCAGTTTAAAATAAATGGATTTTGCAAAGAAAAATACTAATTGTATGTTTGGATCAATGTCTGTGATCCACGTTTCAAATTCATGTCAAAACATGAAAAATTAAGCACTAGCAAGCTCGCATAGTGCTAAGTGGACACACATCACGGAGCACAAAACATGCAGCAACAAATTTACAAGTGCTCAAAATAACTTCACAAAAAGTTACTCTACTGACTCTGTTTTCATATTCAGAAAACAGAAAATTCAGAATTTTAATGTTAAACATACAAACAACAAAAATAACACGATAATTTAGCTATAAGTCAAAAAAATCAGCCAAGACATACCTTAGCACACCTTCAACACACTCATCAATGAAGGTAAATGATCGTGTTTGCAGTCCATCTCCCCACATCTCAAATCTATCAGTGGAAGTGATTACCTTCCGACAAAAAGCAGCAGGAGCCTTCTCCCTTCCACCTATTATATGACAGGAAAAGAACACAACACAAACTTAGTAAATCCAAAAGGATACCAAAATATAAAAACTTTCTACCAAATTACCCATTCGGTAGAGACAAAAACTATAAAAGCTTTAAATTCAGAGAAAAAACATGCCTTTCCAAGTTCCAAAAGGGCCATAGATGTTATGGAACCTCCCAATACGGCACTCAATTCCAAAATCCTTGTTATAGTGCTTGCATAACTCCTCAGTTGCAAGCTTCTCCAGCCCATATGCATCTTGTGGCTAAAACAGTCATAAAATTAAACACATTACTCCCAATCCCAATGTGAAAATCAAGAACCAACATAAATTGAACAACAGCAAAATCATCAACAAACCTCAGCTGGCCATGCATCAGACTCCTTCAAGCTCACATTGGTTTCCAACTGTTTAAACTCTGGGTAGATACAAGCACTAGAGGCATAAAAAAACCTGGAAAATATTTTTTGAATCGCGTAAAGCACATCGTCATATAATTAAAACAAACACCACATCATAAATGTTTGGTCCGAAAACGTATAACTGAAATGATAAGCATGATGACTGACCTCTTAATGCCGTTAATCCTGGCAGCCTCAATCATGTTGAAGCTAATCATCGTGTTGTTGTACATAATGACAGAGTGATTAGACTGAATAAACCCCATCCCACCCATGTCTGCAGCAAGATTGAAAACATGATCAACCCCTTTAGTAACCTTCAAGCAGTTATCCATGACCCTGAGATCAACAAGATGGAATTCATCACAGAACATGTCCTCAGTCATGTGCTCATTTTTCTTCCAGTCAGAAGCAATAATGTAATGCCCCTCCGTCTTGAGGCGCCGAGCTATGTGTGATGCAATAAAACCCCCAGCCCCAGTGATGGAAATCTTAAGCTTCTCTGCTGGCCAGTAAGGCTCTCTCTCAAGACTCTCATAAGTGTACTCACCATAGTCAGTTTTTCCAGCACTTCCCATTCTGCACACAACATGGATTTGGAGGGTAAGATGAAATGGTTAGAAGAATTAAGTCCAAAACATCAACAAGCACTCTATAAACAAAAACAGTTCATGTGAAGCATGGGTAATGTGAGAACCAAGGAAGAAGAAAAGTGCAATTGACGAAATTTCCTCTTTTTAAGGAATAACAAACCAGGCTGAAAAACACAGCGGAGAGTCGGGGGAAAAGAACGACATACAACACATGCTAGCACATGAAGGGTACTAGAATGCGATTAATTAATAGAAGCATAATGAAAACACTTAACTCATTATAGTTGGCACTACTAAAAGATAAAACTTAAGAAAAAAAAAAAAGGAGTATTTAGGTTTAAAAAATATCTGCTACCCAGCTTTCCCAAAAGAAAAGGGGAAAAATTAAATTACAATATATATTTGGTCTTCAGGTGAAGAGTATCAAATTGAGGCAAAGAATAATATAGGTAAAACAAAAAGGAATGATACGAAGAGAATGACAGAACTGGTCCATAGAGAAGACACGGCAAAGGCATCATACGAGAAACCCATTAGAATTGAAAGTTTAAACCCTAAGCGTGGATGGTAAATTTTGAAAGATACAAAAAAAAAAAAAAAGGATGAGGGAATTGAGGAACAAACCTGTGTAGAGGGAAAAGAGAGAGCTTGAAGGGATTGAGAAAAGTTTATGGAGAGAATGAGATAGGAAATGGTTTGAGAGTGGAAGAATGCTATATATAGGATGAGAAGGGAAAGACACTCATTAGTTGTGTTATTTGCTTTCCTCACAATAATTGGCTAGGTAGCAGGACTGACCCACCAAACCACACACAGACACAAACAATGTTTCAATTTTCCTTCCTCCACCCACAAACAATTGTACTGTGCTTTTATTGTTTTTTTGTGCTTTAATAAAACCTAGCAAATTAAGCTCTGTTCTAAATTATTTAGTGCTGGGAATCGTTCACCGAAGCTGTCGCGAGAAAAGGAACGTGGTACACCAGACGCATTCAACACGTTGCCTATCTCTGAACTGAGGAAAGTGTTTTAAGATGAATAGATGCAGTAGATACTTCAAAATCCACCGCTTTAACTGATTCCACCGTACGGCCACTAAGTAAAATTAAGGAAGTTCTTTATACTCCTTCGTTTTTTCTGTTGCAGATTCTCATCACATTTTCACTCTTCGGTCCTATTAAATTAACTATTTTCTAATATTACTTTGTATATTTTGCATCAATTAATTTATATATATAATCAAACTGTGAGACATTTTCTAATATTTAATCCATCCCATTGCATCACACATTTTACCTATAACGAATAAAATTGTTAATGAGTGTATAAAGATAATCGACCTTAATTAGACTATAATTTTAATTTGGAAATTACGTGTAAAATTCTAAAGAATGGTATATTTTAGAAGTGATATTTGTTTAAAAATAGTAAGATTAGATTATTTTAATGTTAAAAATTTTTAATATAAATAAAATTGTTATAAACAAGTTTTATTATTTTAAAACACACCATCTTTATAAACTATTTTTTTAGAACTCTTTGACTTCTATCTAACAGAGTATTTTGTTTTTCTGGTCGTCTGATTGAAGAGCCGAAACCGTAGGATTGATCTTCTCGATGAGCTCTTCAATCTGAACCAATCAGTTTCTCCAGTTCGCGTAAGTTAAGTTTACACTCTTTTCTTTTGTCTTTTCTGTTTTCTATTACATGTAAGCCCTATTCCGCTTGCATGCGTCGTTTTATTTATCAGTATGAGTCTTTGTTGATCAGTGGTCATAATGGTATGTCCTGATCGTTCTTGTGATGTTTTTATGTGTATATAAAGCATCCTGTGAAATTAGAAACGTTTGACGTTTATAGAGTTGTTTAAGCAATATACTAGATAAGGGAAGCTCATTTCTCTGTCTTAATTCATAAACATGTTAAGAATGCATATTGTATGTTTAATTTGTGATTGATTGATTGATATATATGATATGCAAGATTGCTTGTGATGTTGAAAACTATAAAGATGTGTGTTTTTCCTGTTAGTTGAGAATAAATGGTGGTTTAAATGTGTTTTGCATTCAATTGGTATGAATAATTAGATAAAAGTGATGTTTAATAATTGAATGATCTCTGCACTGGTTTTGGAGTGGTATGGACTGACTGAAGATGCATAAAACAAGTTAGATCAATTTCTGTATAATTCTACAGAGTTGCACACTCGTTAGGCAAGTGAGCTGATTTGCAGAATTATGCATAACACTGATTTGTAGAATTATTCAGATTCGCAAACTTGTTGGACGAGTAATTCTCGTTGGGTGAATTTTCAAGTCAGGAACTTCCATACCTAGGCCAGTGGCTGAGCGAGTGCTACTCGTTGGGCGAGCATGGGTTGGGTTAGTGTTACTCGCTGGGCGAATTTGCAAGTCGGGAACTTTAGAATTTTTTTTTGTAATTTAATCTTCCAACTTTAGAAATGTATGGATTTAGTCATTTTAACTAAATCTTGTGAAGTTTATTTGAACAAATGTGTTTCATGATAATAAAATTTGGGTTCTTTATACCGTTTGACACATCTCTACTTACTTGAGAAACGCACGTCAAATAGAACTTAAAAAAATTGTAGTTAATAGGACTAAATTTGTGTATTTCTAGAGTCGATGGACTAAATTAGGTCAAAATTTCAAAGATAGACTAATTTAAATTTTCACTCAAAAGTTAAAGGACAAAAACATATTTAACTCAATATTAAAATGTCTAATTGATAGAAATGGAGATATTTGGATTTTAAATTGTATATTGTGGTTTACAATAGCAAATTAGTCATTTTAACCAAATTTTGTGACATTTCAAACGTGTTTCATGATAATATTTGGGTTGGTTACACCATTTAACACATTTATGCTTTAATATTAGATGAAAAACAAACGTCAAATAAACTTAACAAAATTTTGATAGTTAAAATAACTAAATTTACACATTTATAAAATTTAGGAACTAAATTAAGTCATAATTTAAAAAATAGACTAATTCCAATTTTCACTAAAAATTAAAAGGTCAAAAATATATTTAATCCAATATTAAAATCTCTAATTGATAGAAATGGTGAGCTTTGGGTTTTTATTTGTATATTGCGGTTTACAAGAGAAAAATAATTTATCATTGATTAACTATTGTAATTCGTTTATAACTAAAACATTTAAATGCCTTTCACTATTTTTACATAGATAAAACTCGTTAGTAATCAATCATAAATAATATTTTTAATGACCTTATTGGTAGTTATTGAAACCTCATTATTATTTTGAAATTGTATTTAAATGACAAATATATTTACATTGTTAAAGGTATTGTCAATGTATTTAATATTTTTGTTTAAAAATAAAAAGACATGAGTTTAATCGGCATGCACTTTCAAACAATAAACTTTTCTCAACATATATTTTGTCTTATTTATAAGTTATTGAAAGTACAAAAATATATGAGTAATATTATTTGAATAACAGGTGAGTCACAAATATTTATATTATTCAATAAATTATTGCTAGGGATAGGAAAACAAAATCGTACTCGGAGATATTCACATATATAATTGAAATTTTGACAATTTTACAAGGATGAATTTGAATAACTTGTGTGTTGTGAACCCTGATTTGATGGTTAAAATCAGCAAAACTCATGCTACTATTTTCATCTTTACATCTATTTTGAAAAATAGTCATGGTTACTTATTTAATTACTTCTGAGTTATTATTTACTTTTGATATAACTTTTTTTAAATAAGATTAAATATGATTTTAGTTCTATATTATTTTAGTTTAATTTGAACCAACCAATTTGAACCACTTAATTTTAGAAGAAAAAAATGGAACCAGTTAAACTGTTTTTCATTTTAATCCATTATCAATTTTGGACTAGTTATATATTATTTTATTCTACCTATTTGATTTTGAATACCCCATGCGTGTAATTGATGAAAATATATATTTTGTTGTTTGGTTTAGTAAGAGAGAAGTGGAAATGGGAGAAAAGCGACTACTTATCTAACTGACGATGATAATAATAATATAAAAGTGAATATTTAATTGCCCGTGACTTAGGGGTGATTGTATGGAAGCAATGGGACAAAAGAGTAAAGTTGAAGCCATTATTTTGCCACGACAGAGACGGAAGGTACTTGGAACCTGCACTGCAACTACCCACTCTACTTCTCCTAACAGGACGTATCCTCCACTTTTCTCCTTTTCTTCTTATTCTACTTTGAAAAAATTTATTCATAGTAAAAAAATATAAAATAATTATACTTTTCTAAATATCATTTTATATTATTTTTAATATCAAAGATAATTACTTTTTCATCTACTAAATTTTATCTTAATTTGTCACATCAGTCAAATCTCTCATAAACTTTCACAAATTTTATTTTCAAATTCACACCATCATCACCTCCAATTTTTTTAAAAGAAACAACACAACTTCACTCTTAAATTCACCAAAGAAACAAAACAAACTTTACTATTAAATTCACCAAAATTGATTCACTCCATATCCCTCAATTCAATCCTTACAAAAGAATAAACGCTTAAGAGATGTCAAAAAGAACCAATCTCACTCATATAAGTGATCTATTATGAAGTTTAACTTAGATATCTCAAAACGGGTCACTCGGCCTTGCCCAACCCACTACAGGTTGGTCACTTAGTGAGCTAATCCAACCTGACCCACTTATTTGTGAATTCAAAAAAAATCGAAGTAGGACCCCTTTTAGTTGTTCCCTTACTCCCATTATGTTCCCTCACTTGGGAGCAACTCACTTTCCTATCCTCCTGTCTGAAAACAAAAAGTTCTACTAGGACACAACAAGATCCTCCCGAGAGTCAACCAAACCATCTTCCTTTGCGTAAGTAGGACTCAAACCTCAATCCCTTTAAGTTTCTTTTCCGTGTTGGAGTTTTGGTTCCACTGTAATTTTGCTAGAGTCTCATTTTGCCTCCCTTCTTCTGTTGTGCCACCTTCGTAAGCTGAAATCATATTGTGATGCTCTTCTTTGGCTGCCTGTTTTGTTTGGCTAGCATCTATCAAGGTAAGGAAAGTTAGGATTTTCACGTTAAGTATATGGCTTGTATTTGCTTCTGTTTCATGATTAAAATTAGGGGTGGCAATGGGGGCCTACTCAGCCCGTTTAAGCCCGGCCCGCATAAGGCCCGCACAACGCGGGCTGGCCCGCCCCGCCCCGCATACTTTATGCGGGCTGAAAACACTGGCCCACCCTGCATACTCCTTGACCTGCGGGCCCGCGGGCCGGCCTGTTTTTTTTTTAATTTTTTTAATTTTTTTAAATTTTTATGATAAAACTTTCAATGTTTAAAAATTGGAAAACTTTAAGAAGTTCACAAAATTAAGAAAAGACTTTGGGGAATTAGATGATAAATTGATAATTCAACATTTTTATCATATTCATACTATGACATACACAATGTATTCTTTAAATTTTAGCACATTAAAAATTACATAATACTTGTCTTTTCAAGTTATACAAGAATTTGAAATGATAATGCAAGAGTCCATAAAAGAAGTAATTAATATACACAAGTGCAAGTTTTTTTTTTTTTTAATTTTATGCGGGCTTGCGGGCCGCGGGCCTGCGGGCTCACTATCCTGGCCCGCCCTGCGTTTTTTCTACGGGCCAGCGGGCCGGGCCCTAATTGCCATCCCTAATTAAAATGCCTGATTGACGTGTGTACTTGTATGAGAATGAACTGGATGTTGCTTTGTATTGTTTTTTTGCCTTGCATGCGTAAACAGGTGAAGGACATGCTATTCTCGCCCAAGCAAGTAGCTTTCACGTAAACTAGAGTAGCAAAAACCCACCTCTGCCTTTGCTCGAGTTATCGCTCAGGCGAGAAACTTCATTTTTTAGCGGAAAGCAATATCACTCAGGCAAGAAGGTCCTTCATAGGCGAGAACTCGCAAAAAGTTCATTGTGTCACTGTTGAAGTTCTCGCTCAAAGGCCTAACTTAAGTGAGAATGGTGCATACTTGTTTTTAATTCCTCTGTTTAATATGTGGTTGACGGTATATCTTCAAAATGCATGAAGTGTATGACTATGAGTGTCTTATGGGATTTTATAAACAGAAATTGATGTGGTTGGTGTGAAATAAATCATGAATTGGTTGGTTGGTTGTGCATTGGCATGAGGTTATGATGCTTTGAGATAGCATGTGAAATTGGCGTGAGAAAATGATGTGACGTGACATGAGTTAGACGTAATTTCATGAGTTTTTTGGGAGGTCTCATGGTGGTGTTGTAGTGTATATAATCAGATAAGGATTCAAACATGGTTGCATCCTGAAACTATAAAGAATCGGTCAGTCTCACTTAGAGCAGATTGATTCAAGTGATGAGAGTAGCAGAAGGTCATAGTCTTTGGCAGGATAATGACCTTAGATGATCGTGGACTAACCTTGTGCATGATAGGGTGAAACTCATTGACAATGACTATGCAGAGCAGTAGAGGTCACCACAAGTATAAACATCTAGTGAATCCCATTTCTTTATATGTATCCGGATATTTGAGTTTGAGGGTCTTGCATTATTTGCCTTCACATGTCTTGTGTGCTTACTGAAATGTCTGTTTACAAATCTGCTTGTATACATATATGATGAAAATTATTTTTATCTCTAACTTACCATTTCTTTATGTGTTTGGTTTTTCCTTTTGCATTGATCACCAAATACATTGTGTGAGCAGACGTGGAGATTCCCGATGATAGTTCAGATGATGTTGATGTTGCTTACTTGTTTGGGCGTGGTAGCTAATGCTTTTTTGAACACTTTTTGTCAAACTGTTTTATTTTGCAACTCCTTACTCTGTGAGCACTCTCTAATTAAATTGTTTCATGCTTTGTCTATGTTGAAGGCATTACATTATGCCTTTGGTATCTTTTCATTATATTATAGATAACTTTGAGAAGTTAATTCTGATTGATATATTTTGTGGGTACTTTATTTTTATATTATAAACAATGTGACTTTTTATTTATTAGAATTATTTTATTAAATTGAAGGTTACAGTTTAAAGTTAAAGTGTCAGTATTATTACACCCTACACTATTATTTTAATTGAATTTATAGTTTCAGTTTACATATGAACTCGTATTTGATTTCCATGAACCTTGTCTTATTTTATATTTTTTTCGTGATTTATATAAGTTAACTTTTTAAAATATAAATGCACAAAGTTCCTTTATTTCTATTTATTTAAAAAAAAAATACATGAAGATTTTTTTTTTAACTTTAAATTTCCTTGATTATATCTGAACACCTTATATTTCGGGGTGACATCTTACTTCTTCCACCGGCTTCACTTTCCTTTTGGGCATTGTCGGCATTTTCTATTTGGGCCCAGCTACTGGCACCTCAATTAACAATTTAAAACCTCAACATTTCACTCATGTTTTTGTTCGAAAACTAGCACTTTACCCGTGCGCTATTTAAAAAAAAAGTTATGGTATAATTTTAAGTTAATTAAAATATAATAAAAAATAGTATTCATATTTTATTTTGTAAAATTAAATAATAATATTTTATTACTTTTTGTATAAAATATATTTAAATTATATATTTATATATTTTTAATAAAATTTATTTTTTTCACAATAATAGAAATAATTTAAATAAAGAAACTAAATTGAAACTAATTTTATAATTAATACAAATGTATATTATTTTTACAAATAATATCTTATAATTGAATTTTTTTAAAATATTTGATTATAAACTACTTTTTAAACTACTATAGTCGTAAATAGTGAAGAAAAGGTATGATAGTGTCGTAATGCAATCTTGAAAATAATGTTTAAAGAGATGATGATCACAAATCGGTTTGTTATGATAAAAATAAGTATGAGAATGAATTATGTAAATGTGACCACATAATTTGTTGGAGTAGAAACGTAAATTGATTTTGGTGATAAATTTAAAATAAAAAACTGTATTTTATGAATAACTGCTTTTCCTGTGAACTTTACATCAAAACGTGTTGAAACTTCTACAATGATAAAATTGTGTTGAAGATGAAAAAATATCTAGAAGAGTGTAATGATAATTATAAATTTTAAAGTTTCTTTATTAGGCAATTAAAAATTAATAATTTAAATATTCTTATTTGTCTCGGACATGTGTTATTTAGAAGTTAAGAATGCTCCAAAAAGAGCTTCGAGTTGAGATATTTGTGGTCTACTTGTCCTCGCAAAGGTTTATGACTTATCAAATTGACAAGGCATCGCCAATCTCTCTTTGCCTCTGGAGACATGAATGGGACTACTTAATTTGCTTTTCGTGGTCATCATCAACATTATCTATATATATTACGATTAATATTATTTTTATTATTATTATTAAAATAATAATCAAAGTAATAAACCAAACAGCAAACACCACTAGCAAGTGATGACCTGACCCAGGTCAAAATAAAGCACCACGTCCCATTCATAACACTAATCAAGTGCAATTTAAGATTCAGTCAATCATTGAATGTTGCACTAGCGTGATCTTGTTTTTACAATTTAATTCTAATTAAAATTTACTATGTGAAATGAGTGGTGGGTTGAAAGATACCGATAAGATACAAATTTCATTTATGTATACAAAATTGATACCATTTTTGACTTTAAATTTTTAAACAATAAATTCATAAATCTTGATTAACTTTTTTATTTTTCTCAATAAAACTTAGACATTAAAGACAAAATAAAGATGAAAAGGGAGGTCTAAGTTGATCGAGAAAGTTAAGTGTGGAGCCCTCTAAAGTTTTTGTTCGTTCTTTGAAGAGTTGCTTCTAGTTGAGTTTTGATTATCTTATTCTTATTGTAACACACCACTTCACAGTTATGAAGTCCAAATTGCATTGTAGTTATGATTTATGATGTCCTAATTCAAATGTATCTGTCACTGCAAGTGGGTGTGAGCACTCCACTTGTTAATCCCTAAATATTCATGCTTCCTTCTTCTTCTTCTCCAATATAAGAAAAAACAATAAATGGTATTTTGTGTGAGGCCTTTTTCCATACTTAATATTTCCTTTCAACCTCCACAACATGTAATTCAAGTGTACGTAGCATTCATATCAAATATCTTCCTTGCAGACAGATTCTTAAATTCAGAAAACTTCAATTGCTTCAAGAAAGCGATGGTTTGAGGTTGGATGAGTTCGTATACTTGAAGTTTGAATATTTTCTACATTTATTGTTATCAATATATTGATTAATAGCCACTTCGGGATAAGTTATAATAATTAGTTGTTATTTTTTATTTATTATGTTATGATAAAATCATAAAACTTATGTAAATGTATAATTAATCCAAAGATAAAGTTTAGGTTAAATCATTCCAACATCTCCATCCTCATAACGAAATTTCAAGTAAGTTTTTTTCTTTATATTTGACTCAATTGGATCTCTATTTTGAAAAATTGGTTGCAATTAGGTTCTTTATGTTAATAATACACTAATTGTGTTAATTATGTGTCACGTGTCAACACATTATTTTTTTTTTATAATTTTAAAAAAAAAATATATAAAAAAATTGGCATGTAGCAATCTAACATTGTACCACGTGGCACGGTGTGATGTGCCAATGACAGTGTCACATGTCATTGGATGTGAAAAGTCTGAATGTAGTCCATCTATTTGTTATTTTTGTCTCAATTTGATCCCAAATTTTTAAAATTAAATCAATTTTGTTCCTGCAGAAAACAAATAAGATATGTTAGACACAAGTATTACCTTACTCTGGTCCGCCATCTTCTCAATAGGCTTCCTCCCGGTTGATACATGTCGCTTATGGATATCTCGGTGTAATCGGTTTGGACCCGAGGGATTACCTGCAGAAGAGACTCCGAAGCTCAAGTAAGCAAAATTCCTAAGAAAGTCAAATTTGGTGATTAGGGAAGTAATGAATGCATACCTTTAATTCGTGGGGTCCATACATATTTTATAGATTATTAATTATGTCTGACAACGTCATGGGCAGGGCCTCTGTTTGGGCTGTAGGTGGGCCTGAGCCCTAGCCCAAGTCCTTTAGTTTGATTGTTTGTGGGCCTTGTGAGTCTTATAGAAATGCTTTGATTTTGTTAAGTTTTCCAGAGTAGGCAGTCAAGACTGGCTACTCTTTTAGCGGCTTAGGTCGCTATTATTCTTCTATCGGTTTAGGCCAGTTATTTTATTTGCTCAGCATATATATGGTGATTGTTTATTATTATTATTTGGTAAGACCGGCTAGGTGTGGTACACCAGTCCTCCAGCCTTTGTCGATATAT
>Ga0214542_1002853_pt1 | contig 35583 bp, 17 predicted proteins | sample CNSS1metaG_FD_160096 | JGI IMG/M metagenome (GOLD analysis project Ga0214542, IMG submission 160096) | Root nodule microbial communities from cowpea collected in UCLA plant growth center, Los Angeles, California, USA - CNSS1 | ecosystem: Host-associated > Plants > Roots > Nodule | place: USA...
TATATATATATATATATATATATATATATATATATATATATATATATATATATATACATATATATATATATATATATATATATATATATATATATATGTGTGTGTGTGTGTGTGTGTGTGTGTGGAAGAAGAAGTTACCTGAAAGATAAAAAAAAGTGAGAATGAAAGAAAGAAAGAAAGGAGAGAGAGAAAGAAAGAGAAAGAGAAAGAAAGGAGAGAGAGAAAGAGAAAGAGAAAGAAGAGGGGGAAAGAGAAAATAGGGAAGGAAAGTTTAGAGGAAAGATTCAAAGAGATTCTAGTCCTCTTCAAATATTATTAGTGTGCACTTCAAATCAATAAGGTAAGGGGGAGTGAGGTGAAGTTCTTTTTATATTAATCTTGATAAACTCATGGGTTTTATATTAATCTTTTATTTATTTTGACTCGTATATTATTTTAATTTACCTTCATTAAACTTATTTTCATTTATTATCTCTTATATTTATTTTATTTAATCTCTAATTATGCATTGATCCTCTTTATTTATTTATTTTATTTAATATTCAATTATGCACGAATCCTGTTTATTTATTTTATTTAATTTATCTTCAGTTATGCACTGGTCCTGTTTATTTATTTAATTTAATTTATCTCCAGTTATGCACTGGTCTTATTTATTTATTTTATTTAATCTTCAATCATGCACTGGTCCTATTTATTTATTTTATTTAATTCATCTTCAGTTATGCACTGGTCCTATTTATTTATTTTATTTATCTCCAATTACGCACTGGTCCTATTTATTTATTTTATTTTATTTATCTCCAGTTATGCACCGGTCCTATTTATTTATTTTATTTTATTTATCTCCAGTTACGCACTGGTCCTATTTATTTTATTTAATTTATCTTCAGTTACGCACTAGTCCTATTTATTTTATTTTATTTTTATTTATCTCCAGTTATGCACTGATCCTCTTTATTTATTTCAATCAATATATCTTCAGTTACACATCGGTCATGTTTAATTTATATTTTTATTATTATATTTATTTATAACATTTTAATTCTTATCTAATTATTTATTTAAAGTTCTTGCTTTGATTCTTATTTTATCATTATTTTATAATTAAAAATAAATAAATGTGTAGTGAAAGTAAATTTTTTTTATCCAGTGAACTTGATAGAAGAAAATTGCATGTACATTTTATTGTTGTTTTATATTCTTTGTGTACAGTTTATACAATGACATGATTTGATAGTCATTACATTTTATGACCTTTGAAAATATCCAAGAGTATGTTAGTTAAGTAAGAGTTAAGTCTGGTTTCAATAAGTTGAGATTAAACCAGTGTCAAAGTGTTTGTATTTGGGAAGTCATAGTTTGGTACACTGCGGGATGAAAGGTAGAGACCATGGTGGGGTCTAAGGAAGTTTTACCAAGTAGGTGAATATCTGGATAGTTCATAATAGCGCACTGGACTAGGATATTCATAGGCCAAACTTGGAACTATCCGATACCTGCTCGGCATCGCCTAGGTTAGGTAGTAAGTATATATCTCTTTTGTGGACCGATAAATGGCTAATATTCTCGAGAAAGAAATAATTATGATTGTACCAATGTTTTATGAGAAATACTCAACTACTTAATCACTTCCCAAAGTAACTTTTTATGTTCATAATGGATCATCAGAAGTTGAATATGGATCCATATGTCTGGTAAAACAAGATCAAGTTTTGTGGTTGTAGGTCCAAATCTAGGCCCCCAGTGTCTGTATTGTTTGCTGAGTTTATTAAGATTGATATTAAGGCTTATAAAGACCTCTCCTTTCATATTTTTCTTTCATATGTACCCGTTGCATGAGCAGAAGAGAAACCTGCTTAGTGAGAGTTGTGCGGGATATTATTGGTGGATCTTCTGAAGATTGACTCGTGGATAATTTCTATTAATATCCTTAGGAGATATTAAAAATATAGATAATCTTCTATTCTGATGTAAGACTCTAAATATTATACAAATATATATATTTTTGTAATATTTCATGAACAATTACAGAAATGTAATATATATATATATATATATATATCTATATATATCAATATGAAGTTATGTTATTATTAATGTTCTCTCAAGGAAAATCTTATGGTAAAAAAAACATAATTTCATATCTTTTTATTAAATAATAATTATTTAATGTAGTAGTCAGGGTGTCACATATATCAAATAAAATATAAAAACATGCTCCTCCGTATAACATATGCCATATATCTCTCATATATCTCATATTTCCAAAAGTCCTAAAAATTCCAACATATATCTTTACCATTTGTTTCTTTGGCTTTACAAATTATAGATATATTTTCTAAGTTGCACTCCGTTTTACGCTTTCATTTTTTTATTTAACAAACTCTAAATGTATTTAGTCGTAATATTATAAGTTTAAGGGGATGTTAGCATAGACTCATGTTTTAGGCTCATTTATTTGTAACTTTTAGGGTTAGTTTTGTGTGTATTATATAACACACTTCTTCTAATATTTTATAATTAATCAATAATACATTATCATCTTTTTCGTATATTTATTTATTTTCTACAATTGGGACGTTACATATTGAACCTCTAATTTCTTACTTTTTCTTTTATTTTTGTAAAGTAAACTATTTTTCTTATATTTTCTTTTTTTCTCTTTTACATTTTTTACTCGAGATGTTTTTTTCTTCTCTTCTCCTTTCTTACAACATTCTTCACTCTTTCTTTTCTTCTTTTATTTTTCTATTTTTCTATCTACACTCATATATCAAAAGATCATTGCATTTGTCATTTTCTTTTTTTCTTCTCTCTCTTGTCCTACTATTGAAAATGTCATTTCAAAAAATTTAAGCTCCAAGATCTCATAATATTTCATATGAAATCTATCGTTTTTTCTTTTTTCTTTTTCCGAATACTTCCAAAACTGTGAGTTACTCACCGAATAATAATCGAATTTTTTGAAGAAAAATAATATAATGTCAAACAAAATGGAGTATGAGATGGTCCAAAAACTTATCAATGAGTGATCACCATTCTCCAATGTGAAATTTAAGGTAAAAGATAAACACTAGAACTTCATGTTAACCACATTTGTAATACTCATCATCAGATAAATTTTACATAATTCTCATAAAACAAGAGTTAGCTAATTAAATCATTCAACACGATTAGTATAGATTTTATCTAAAATAAAAAGTATGATGCCAAAAATTTTAAAAGTACTTTTTTGAAATATTATATAAATTCCAAACCTCATGTTCGAATAATGAACGTGGATAATCTAAGATTAAGAGCGCATACATAACTGTTGGTTTTAATTAAAAATTATAAAGAAATAGCTTTTACTAACTTGATTCTTTATTATTATATGTATTTTATTACAATTGGGTTGTGAAATTTCTCAATCTGCAATGCAACCTTTACGAGTTCATATATCTGTGATGATTCGGGACAGTTTCTTCTGTTGTTAAAAAATGACATGTTTGAATTGGAAAGAGATGCTAAAGATAAATTTACAAAATGCCAGAATTGCACATTGCTTTTTTGCAACATTTGATAATTTTCAATAATGACTTAACCATCTCAGAAGGTAGAGCAGAACATGCATGCACGTGTATCCAACTTTTCTTAACTTTTTTACTTTTCAAAAATTAGATTACAAAGTGATCACCATCAAGAGGATTTTTTTTCAGATCAACCAATAATCTAAAATATGAATGATCATAAGTTCATGATTGTGTCAGATAAAAAAAATCTCAAATATTTTCCATTTTGATTAGAAGTGTTACCCAACTAGCACTAGTCCTTTAAGCATGTTAATTAGATGCAATTAGTTCTTATTTTTGCCATCACAATCTAGCCATGGTTACAATATGAATACAAACAAAAAATAATCAAAATCATTGTCCTGATTCCGTATATTGATTTTTCTTCGAACATTATGAAACGAGAGAAATTAGATTGAAAGAGTGAAAAAAACAAAATCTTAATATTATAAAAGAAAGTCGTGAAAGGTAATTATCACAAAGAAAATAGAAATTAATCTCATAAAGTACCTTAATTTGTATATGATCGTATTGATAAATAACATATAATTAGAACCATAATTGTATAATCTGTATTTACTTTTTCACTTTATATATTCTCTTACAAGTTAAAAAGAGAAAAAGATAAAATACAGAGAAAGAAAATCCTCTATATATAATCTATCTTTAGCTCATGCAAATTACAGCGAAAAGGATAAAATATTTGATTAATGAATGAAACTCACATGTAAATGGATCTTCCTTATATCTTTTGTTGTACCCATCTATCTAATGAAACTCACATGCGAGGTTATGTTTACATTCTATAATATTTTATAATATAAGTTAATTTATCTATTCTATATTTCTATCTACTTATCTATATATCAAATTTTTTATTGCTAATTATAAGTTACTTTTTTCCCTCGATAATTGTGCATATAATAAAACTGAAATACAGAATGTCTTATAAATAATAAATCTTTAAAAATAATGATTAACTTATTTGATAAAGTTTCATTAAATTCTTCACGTGTAGCATGGTATAATAAAAATATAGATTACTTCGACGTCTCGTTCACTTCTTTTTTTTTTTAAATACTTTCGGATTTTAAAATGGATCCCACCCTTATGAGTTATATTTACTTTTAGTAATTTAAAGAATTTGTATCTCCAACAGCAATTCTAAAAGCTTAAATAACCTAGCATACGGCTGCTTATATATTTCATTATATAAACCTTTTATATTCCTATAACAATAATTGATCAAAAGAAAAAAAATACCAGAGACTAATTGCCTTTGAAAATAAGATTAAAATAGAAGATAAAAGATAATCAATTAATTATCTCTGGATGTAATGTTTCTTTCCGTTTCGGGTATAGGGGCAAACACCTACTTTCAACACTCAAATTACCCTTTATTCTCTTTGTTCAAAGTCCTCTTCAACTAGCTTGGTCGATCCTTTCTCATGTTCAGTCTGTTTTCTCTTTTCGCTCGGCTGATCAGGCGATAACAATAAATGTTGTAATGATGTTTAAGTCAGTCCAAGTCCAATCGGAAAATAACAATAAATGTTGTAATAAATGCGAGTTAAAAATTCTTACCAACTTATCTTGGGCCTCTATTTATAGTTTTTAGTATGGCATGTGATTAGGGTTCCTTAATCATGGCCCAATTATTTTTTAAACTTGATTACTGACTTACTTTACTTTAATTATCTTTCATCTTACTGGTTCAGTTTTGGTTTGGCCGCCCGACCGATGGGTTGTGCAACCTATCGACTGGCCTCATAGATGAGGGTCTCCATAGAAGTGGAGACAAAGTTCAACTGGAACTGAACACGGGGTGTTTAGTCCGACTGACCAACGGGTAGCCGATTTAACGTGTTCAGAGCTGAGACTTCATCCGGAGGACGGGAGGAGCCTTGGTCGCGAGCTCCCTTAAAGCACTTCGGAGAGATTGTCACATTAACGTCTCAAGAAAAGGTCCGCTTGTAGCGGGCGGCCTGCGGCCGCTTGACCTTGGTCTGCCTGACCAATGGGCCATACAGTACACTTTCATAAACTGGATTATTATTAATTTGTTGATACAAGTTTATTTTGTTTAAAAATGTTTCAGTAATGTATTTATATTTTTCTTAACTTTACTATAATTTTGTGGTAGAGTCTATATTAATCTCATTTTTCGAGTTTGAGATAGAAGCAAGTGTAAAAGCTTAGAATCTTTAAAATTTAAAGCAAAATTTTTTAATATAGGTATTGTTGTCTTTGGTTGGAATTTCCTTTTTTTTTTAGTTTGAAAAGACTTAAGCACAAGATAAAGGTCACGTAATATTGTTTGTGATTTCAACCCATATATAAAATAAGAATTTTGTACAAACTCATCAAACTCATCCAAAAAGTTTACTCATGCATTCATAGTACAACAATACACTTTAAGTCTCCAAACATACAAATCAATCCCATTACATCATATAACATGAGTAATCTTTGTTGCCTTTATTTGGATTTCTGTAGTAGTGTTTATATTAACATGTTTTTATGAGTTTGAGACTAAAATTAATATAAGAGTTAATGGTCTTTATAAAACAAAAGTACGAGCAACCTACTAATTATCTTTCCATACAATTTATAAGCATTCTTTTAGAATTTGACGATTCTAAACTTCTTAGCATAAATTTAAGGTTAAATATGTTGTTGACTTTACTTGGCCTTTTATGGTTGTGTTTATATTAGCATGTTTTTGTGTATTTGAGAGTGAAAAAAATGTAAAAACAAATTTTAGTAAGATAGAAGCAAATGATAAGATTTAACCAATTATGTGATTTTGAATACAATTTGTGATTCTTCCATCCTTATGAATTGAATGGTTCTTTTTGTTAATACATGTTTATTCACAACAAAATAGTATGTATGTATATATACGACGGTTTTAATATGGTGGTTAATTAAAATCATCGCTTTTTGTGGTATAATATGTTAGTTTGGTAACCACCAAAATGTACATGTATAATATGGTGTTTATAACCACCATCTTTTGCATTGTCATAATATTATTTAAAATTGTGTCATTTTGAAATGTCACTTTATATAAAATATTATTTTTTGCATTTGATTACAATTTTGTCTAAATCCTCATCCCCTTTTTTTGCGTGAAAATTTGTTCCCTCTCTTTACTCTTTTTCCCAATTTTTCTTTTCCCACTCAACATTTTAATTATCATTTCCCCAAGTCAAACTCACTTTCCTAATTCTCACACCCAGTTGTTGAAACTATTATCCTAACAAACTCAAAGTTCACACATTCCTAACTCATAAACCCAGAGTAACTTCATTAGCATTCCCAAAATCGATTCTCTAGTGGCATTACCAAAGTTGCTTCTCTATTGGCGTTCTCCATGTGTTCCCAGAGCCACGTTCTCCATTCACATTCCCAAAGTCTCATTCTCCTTTTGGTCTCACCTTAGTCATGTATTCATTCGCATTCCAGCTCCATCGTGCTTTGTTTATCACTTCTTGAGTGGTTGAAGGTAAGTTTTTAAAAGGTCAGTCCTTTAGGGCTTTTCATTGTTTTATAGAAATGTTGTAAGAATTGCATGCTAATTTTACTATTTTAATGATGTTTATGAACTTGTTTATTTAGGGTTTGAAATTGTCATACATCTCTAACGATGTATTATATTTTTAGTTGTTCACTATGATGAATTTAAGGTTATGGCTTATGTTGCTCGGATTTTTGAAGATTGGAAGGTTATATAACCACCAATTTTGTTTTACATGCAGACAAAACTAGAGACATTGAAGGTGTGTCACATATAGAAGAAGCAATTGGCATTGTTAAAGGATTGGCATTGATAGAGGATTCAACTATTACAGAGAGTGTCTACACTTGGAGTTTATTGTCTTCACACGATACTTTCATATTGATCCTTTTATATTTAATGATCTTTTTTTATTTATTATGTTCTCTCTTTGGAATGTTAAAAAAATTGAAACATGGTTTGAATATAGTTTTGGTGTTATAAAGTAATATGCATTATTTTCTAGATTGCACATTCTAAGATTGTATTTGACTATGTGTGTATTTACATTGACTTAAACAACATTGAGACATTTCTATGACCATAGCCATTTGCACAATGTTGATATCATGATACTATGAGCATAGGCATTTCCACATGTGGGAAATAACCAATACCTTAGAATAAGATCGTTTTCTGGTTTAAGAAGACATTAATTTGACGTAGGTAACTAACATGATAGATAAAAGAACCAACCATGAGACAATGGTGTATGAATCAGTTGGTCATGAGTAGCAACTTGGGGGTAATTTGGTATAGCATATGCATGTAGTATGCCTTCAACAATAATGCATTACTAAAGGGTTTGGACATGGTTGAGGGATTGGGGCACATTACATGGCAAGAACATAAGACGCTTTCACTAAGATCAAAATTGAATTAATGATCTAAAGTTATTTCATGGCCTAAATTGATAACTTCATATTAAATTTTGCACTATAGAATTAGCTTATTGTTTTTAGGGTATGGATACGTTGTGAAACAACCTTCCCCCATCACATATTGCATGCAAATGGTGCCTACAGGTGCGTAAGGCCAACATTTCTTTTCCCTTTACCACAAGATCAAATTTACAACTTCAATTTGAATTCAATGCATAATTTCCATTACCCAAGTAGTTAAATTGTATAATAGGGATTTAAAAGTAAAATCTTTTGTTGATCAAAATTTATGCATTCTAAAGTTAGAAAGGTAACCGAATAGTAGAAATTAAGCTCTAGAGACAAAAATATTAAGACATCGATAAAGAAGAGAAACTTTTTTTATTTCCTACATGTTCTTTTCCAGTTTTTGATATCTAATATGCCAAGGTAGTTGATCTGCCTTTATTTGATAGTACAAAAAATCAATAAATATGTGTGGAATATATATGTTTTGTCCGTTATTTTATAATTACTTTGAATGAATACTTCGATTAATTAATTGTTTTAGTTAATTGTATTTCATTTAATTGTTTGAAGGGTAGAAACATTTCCTTTTGTTTGTATGGTCCCTTTCCTAAATAATGATTTTTTTTCTTTGATGTTTGTTTTGTACTCATGCAAATATATAAATTGTAGATTTCTAAACCATGAAACACCATTGAATATTCAAATGGGTTGAATTTTTTTGGGATTTTGCTTTTGAACATGCTAATGGTCGTGTTATTAAGTGTCCATGTTCAAAGTGTGATTTCAAAAAATGTCAAACTAGGGATGCAGTTCAAGAACACTTAACATGTATAGCTTTCCCTGAAAACTAAAAAACATGGTATATGCATGGTGAAGGATCAAATATAAGTGATTCCATGGTAGGTAAAAGTGCAAATGTGATTGAAGATTTTCCGATACAATTGGTAACTCCTGCATTATTTTTGAATTGAATTGTTTTGAATTTGTTTAATATAGGTTTATTTTATTTTGAAAATATATTAGTAATGTATATATTGTTGTAATATTTATTTTGAATTTTGAGGTGGTGTTTATATTAATATGTTTTTTCTAGTTTGAGACTAAAGAATATATTAAATTTTATGATCTTTATAGGACTGAAGCAAAATGTAAGAAGTAACATACTAATTATCTTTAAATATTATTTGTGATTTCAGCTCATACAAAAATAAGAATGTTGTACACATTTGTTTAATAAATAGATATTGTATATTTATACTATTAAACATATAAATAATTAATATTATCAAACTCATCCAAAAAGTCTATGAAAACATTCATACTATAGCAGCACATTAAGCCTTCAAATATACATCTCAATCTCAATACAATGTAATATGGACAACTTTTATGCCTTTGCTTAAACTTTTTGTGGTGCCGTTTATATCAATACGCTTTTTGTGAATTTGAAACTTAAGCAAATATATGAGCATACTAATTGTCTTTTGAAGACTTTTTTTTTTCTTGCATCCTTTTAGAATGGTTTGATCTTAATTTTTTAATATAAAGTTATTTTGTTTTAAGAATATCAAAATAATGTATTTGCATTATTGTTGTCTTTGTTATGACTTTTGTGACAATATTTATATTAGCTTGATTTGTGTGAGTTTGAAAATGAAGCAAATATAAGAGTTTAAAGTACCAAATTAAAGTATAAGAGTAAACGTACTAACTATTTTTTCATAAAGTTTGTGATTTTGCATTCTTAAAATAGTATGGTTATAAATATTTTAATATAAGATTACTTGGAGGATTCTCCAAGATCAACTATTTGCATAGATTGATAGGTGTGAGTCGAGTTTTCAAGAACTCAATGAAATAATTGAAATCAATTGAAAATTAACATTAATTTATATTGATACAAAATAAATTTTAAAATAACAAATAAAAATAATCACATGTTAACAACAAAGAAACTCTATTTTTTTATGTCAAATAATCACTTTTCAACCTCAATCAAAACAAAATCATCTCAACAAAAGACAAATTAATAATATCTCAATTAAGGTCTTCTAGAAATTAGAAGATAAAGATTGAAAGCATAAATGAGAAAAAGAAATAAAAAATTTTAAAATTCTTAATTTTATATAATTAGAACTTAGGCTAATTAGTAATTTGGTCATTCTATTTAAGTCTTTGATTCGTTGTGGTACTTATAGTTTTTATTACTCAATTGAGTCATATTTTTTTTAAAACAAAAAATTCAATTGAGTATCTATTTTTGTAAAAAAGATTCGATATAATCCATTTCACTAAATTAGCATTAACACCCTTTGAAAGTACCATGTTTCAAAATTTGGATATGTCACATGTCAAAATCTATATTATTTTACTTTGAAGATAACCCATATTTTGACACGTGAAAGATCTATATTTTGACGTGATACTTTTAAACTTTGTTAATATAAATTTAACATAAGAAGTTACATTAAATCTTTTTACAAAATAGGAATTCAAATTAAAAACAAATATAAGAATCAAACGAATCAACAACCTAAATATGGATATTTTACTGATTAAAACTAATAACTTATTAGAAATGAAGGAGTATTTTACCCTAAAAGTGGAATACAACTCAAAAAGAAACAATGGTAATTTAAAAAATAATAATAGCAATACGAAAGCGATGTATTGATGGTTGAGTAGTAGAAGATTGATACGAAGGAAGAAACAAAATTTTGAATATATGTCCCCACTTGTCTTTGTGTTATCTTTACTCACTTTGGTATCGCGGATGGAAGACCTTTCTGAAAAGCACCACCAACCAACCTTTTTCTTTCGTTCACAACACAAAATAATTTAAAAGAAATTGATAAGAGCATGAACATGCCCTTTAACTTTCAAAAATACGACAGGATCATGCTGGTTTTTTTATTGTCTTCCCTTTTTCAAAACTTGTTTCTAAAACTCAAAAAGAAATGTAAAGAGTGTAAAACGCAAGTATGCTAATGTGCAATTTTCTTTTATCTTATCACTGAGATGAATAACATAGAAAAATTATTTTTAAAATTATAAATCATCAAATAATTTTAATTTTGAATTATAATTAAACACAAATGAATCTCTCTATTCACAAAAACTTGCTATGTGTATTTATTTTGGGTAGTGAATTAAAAAGTACTAAATATAATTACGGTTCGATTTATCTTACGATCACAATTTTAAAGACAAATTAATTAATAATTTATTTTTTATTTTATTTTATATATGAATTTATTATCTGCAGTTCTTCGGATTTTTTTTTTCTCTTGATGATGGTCAAATAGTGCTAACCAACCTAGGCCCTTCCAGGCTTAGCCCACAACCCATTCAAGCCAAAAACCAAAATTAGGCCCTATGCGTTTTGTTGTTATTTAGTAACATAACACCAATTCTTCACTATTTTATTTGAAACAGAAAATTAAAAGTATTATATTGTTATACTAATGAGTTAAATTTATTGTCAGAGATTAAAATAAATTAAATAAAAATATTTCTCATTTTCCAAATCTTAATACAAATGCTACAATCATAAACAAATATAAACTAAATATTGTTAATCTACTCTCTACTAATCCTCCTTTGATTTTCTCATTCCCAAATACAATTAGTACAACATTATAATGAACAACAAGCTAAACTTTTATTGTATAATTATTATACAAATGTAATCACAAACGTTTTCCTTCTATGCTGCTACTTTTAATATAGGATTATTACTAAATAAAAGTCACATGTTAAGTTTTAAATTCACAAACGCAACTGACATAATAAAAAGGTTTAATTATATTTTTTGTTCCATTTTCATAACAAATTTTCTTTGTTCCTCTATTTTTTCTTATCTTAATTTGGTCTCTATTTTGAAAAATTTGATTCAATTAAATCATCTTCGTTAGTGGCATAGTAATAACGTTAAAGGGGTGTCACATGTTAGTTTCTAAATTTTTTTAATTTTTTATTATTTTTTTTTTGAATTTTTAAAAATAAAAAAAAAAATTTGTCACGTGTCATGCTGACGTCGTGTCATATGGTAGCAACAAAGTGATGTGACAATAACAATGTCATGTGTCACTATTATGTCATGTGTCATTTCTTCATTCTCAATCTGATCCTGTATTTTAATTTTTGCCTCAATTCCGTCTCAATCTTTGTAAAAATTGTGCAATTTCGTCCCTCTCCAAATTGAAACAAAAATTAATTTTTATATAAATGTCATACAAATATTTTTATTAAATTTGATATTTTTATTCAAATTGATATTTTTATTATATATTTTTAACATATCTAAGTTTATTTAAATTTGTGTTTCACATTCAACTATTCAATTGTACTTAAAATTGTTTTCAAATTTTAAATTTATTTATTTTTGATTCTCACATAAACTAGTTAGAATTATTTTTAAAATTTTTAAAATTGTTATTTTTACACCAACTTAAAGAATTGGATAGAAAATATTGAACTTTACACATTTTAAAAATATAAAATTATTTGAAATATAAATTCAAATAATAAAACAATATTAAAGTATGATGTAATAAAATATCAATATAATTTATGATTTTTTTTTCTATTGGCATTCTTTTCTATTAACAACTTTAAAACAATTTTAAATAAAGTTCAATGTAAAATATAAATTTAAATAAACTTAATTTTGTTAAAAATATTTACTTGAAATATCAATTTTGGATAAAAAGATTTGTGTACATTTGTATAGAAATTAAATTTGGTTTCAGAGCGACAAAATTGCTCCATTTATAAAAAAATAGGACTAAATTGAGACAAAAATTAAAATATAGGGACTAAATTAAGAACGAGGAAATGACACTTGGCATAATAGTGACATGCAACGTGGCACGACATCAGCATGACACGTGTCAAATTTTTATTTTTTTCAATATTCAAAAAAATCAAAAAAATCAAATGAAAAAATCAAAATAAAAAAAATCCAAGAACTGACATGTGACACCCCTTTAATGATGTTAAGGACTTGATTGCATCAAATTTCTCAAAACAAGGACCAAATTGAGATAAGAAAGAATAGAGAGACTAAATTGATATTTTGCTATGAAAATGGGAACCAAAGACATAATTAAACCTAATAAAAAATAGTTAACAAGTCTGATTTAGCTGGTTGAGCTATAAATACTAATTTTCAATTCCTACAAATAACAAGAATTATTCTATATCTTTTAATTACTAAATAAACCGATCGTAAATGGTCTTTCCAATAACCATATGTAAGTGTGGTTTGAAATCGTCTTTGTAGATATTTGCAAAGGTTTAATTAGTTGGATGGTACCCACTTTCATTCGGATGTGTCAGTTTGGTACCCGCTTTTATAAACGTGTCAATTACTCCCAACTTTTGAAAAAATGCTTCAATTAGGCCCATTTAAAAAAATCATTAACGGCATTAACAGTGTGTCACATGTCAATATATGTTTTTTTTTTTAATTTTTAATTTAAAAAAAATTGTCATGTGTCAGATCCCAAGTGTGATACGTGGCACTAAGTCTCAAGTGGTAAGATATTGTCACATGCCAATGTTACTACCAAGTGTCATTGTCTTTGTTTCAATCTAGTTTTCACTTATGTCTCTTTGTTTCAACTTGAGAGAGACAATATTATTTTAATTTGAAAAAAAAATGGTACTAAATTGAATTAGAAAAATATATGTGGGGGACTAAATTGAAACAAAAAAGACACATGTAGGGACTTAAGTGAAACAAAGAGACATATGTGATAACTAAATTGAAATCAAGACAATGAAACTTGGTAGTGACATTGACATGTAATAGTACTAATATTTCCACGTGTCACACCAGGGACCTGCCTGACATGTGACAATTTAAAAAAAATTAAAAAATCCACATATTGATATGTAGCATTTTTTTTTGAAATAGACCTAATTGAAGCATTTTTCAAAAGTTAAGACGTAATTGACAAGTTTCTAAAAACGGACACCAAACTGACACATCCAGACGAAAGTGGATACCATCCGACTAATTAAGCCTATTTGCTAACAAATGTAACTTCAATTTTATCATAATCCTTTAAGATATTGATATTTTTTTAGATTAAATATGTTTTTATTTGTACTACTATTTTCCAAAAAAATGTGTTAATGAAAAAATATATGTATAGTTTACTTTAAGAACAAAAATATAAATTTTAAAAATAGTTTAAAAACAAAAAATATTTAATTCCTTTTTTTTTTCATCTTCATTTCGATCAATACATTTACTTACTAATTATCTTTTGTTTTTTACCACTTTGTTGTGTAATATTTTTTATTAGATTTAAATTTATTTTCATATATATATATATATATATATATATATATATATATATAAATAAGCATTGTTCTTATCATAAAGATCTGGAGTCCTTTATTACATAAGTGGCTAAAAATATTTGGGATCCTTTTTATAATCCTTTTTATTACATAAGTGGATTCCTGACTTTTTTATTTACCATGAGATAAGGAAGTACTTTTTATTATATCGATTCAAAACCGTGTTAGTTGATCTTTACAATGTTTCCTTTATCAATTAGATTTTCTATCCATAGAAAAAGAGGGTATTTAGACATATCGATTTCTTCATATTTTTACTTCTATGAAGTTTCTTTGCTACAATTGATAAAAATGATTGTTTTGAACGATATATATGCGTGTGTGTGTGTGTGTTTATAATTATTTCTATTTCTATATTTCTTGTATTAAAATTTGTGGATTTATTTGTTTTTTTCTTTTTTCTTTCTACAGTGGAGATAGTCGCACGTAATGACAAATCAGAACCATATTATTAAAAGTTTGGGGTAAAAATGAGTTTCGTTCAAGCGCTCGAAAATAATATTTCAAAGCTTTAGTATGTTATCCATGTTATTCGTTACTTGTGTGAATAAGGTCTATGTTATAGAGTATAAACTATTGTCTGATGAGTATAATCGAAGGAAGATCCACTTACAGAATCTGACGCTCAAGTCAAAATGTATGAATGATATGTGAAATTGATTAACTGCTACATTTGACAATGTGTTATATTTATATGCGAAAGTAGATCAAATCTATAATGTACATGAATATCATTATTGATTACCAGATAACGTTAATTGATAGAATATTTGTTTTTAATTTATTATATATATATATATATATATATATATATATATATATATATATATATATATTTGTTAAAAATATTTTATATATATATATATAAATTATTTTATTTATAATGATTTGAAGCATATTACATTCATAATTACACATGATGTAATCTATTGATATATTATAAGCGTAATTGTTGCGAGAATTTTATATATATATATATATATATATATATATATATATATATTAATTATGAGTATAATGTATTGTAATATAGTTTGCTGTTTTTATATAATTTTTATGGTGATGTTATATTAACATGGTTATGTGAGTTTAAGATAAACAAATGTAAGAACTTAGGATATTTGTAGAACCGAAATAGAGAGTAAGAGCAAATATACTAACTATATTAAATATAGTATTTGATGTTGTAATCTTTTAAAATTTGTTTGTTGTGATATTTTTAATAAATGTTTATTTTGTTTTAAAGTAAATTATTATGTATTTAATATGTTGTTGCCTTTACTTGAAATTTTATGGCGGTGATATATTAATAAGTTTTCTTAAGTTTGAGACTAAATAATATGTAAATATTTAGGTTTTTTATAAGATTGAAGTAAAAGGTAAAAATAACATACTAACTACATTATTTTTTATTTGAACTCATATACAAAATAAAAATTATGTACAAAATGTGCAATAAATGTATGTAATATATCTATACTATTAAACATATATATAACTAATACATTCATATATATATATATATATATATATATAATATTATTATTATTAAATAATAATTTTAGTAATAATATATTAATTTTTAACTAATTATAAGAGTAGAATAGTAATTTATTAATTTTTTTTATTAAAATTAAATTACTCAAAAATTTTAGAAACTTTATCCCAAGTTTTCTCATTTTTATTTTCAAATCTCTCTAAAAAAAATAAAAAATAAAAATTCATTCTGAACTCTCCTCCAAATTTATGTCTTCAAAGAAACATACCCTTAGTAATCAAGTTAGTTACAGATAGAATTAAACCTACTGAACATCCAAATCATGACTGTACCCATACCTTGGTTTTTAAGAAACATCTTATTGTAACTTTTATATAAATACTAATAGATTTAACATTTCAAACATTATTCTATCTTATTCCAAATAGGTTTTATGATGAACCTTAAAGTAAAAATTAATACAAGTTCTAATTTCTAAACTTGGGCGTGCATATTTTAAGGACCAAATCATTAGTTACCAATATTTCCAACCATAGGTTTACGTCATCTTTTAATTGAAACTAATCCTAAATGTTAGTTTGTAATTTAAACTTTAATGAAAAAGTAATTCTATATTTCTCTAACTATTTTTACTCAATTTTTTTTTAAAGAAAATATTAATATTTGTGTGTGTTTAAATAGACAAAAAACGTTTCTATCTTATTTATACACCAAGAAACACACACTGAGACAAAATAAAGAGGGCTAGAGTAGGAATTTGAACAAAAGAAGATGGAATGTGTGAATAGAAATAAAAAGGAGAAGAGAATAACAAACAATTTTTTTCCATCAGGTGAGAGCTTAGAAAATATAGCCCAAACATATTACGAGTCCCGGCCCAGAGAAAACCCTAAGAATTTCGAGGATACTATATATTCATCTCATAACGAAAATCACTGACTCACTCAAATCCAAAAACCCTAGGTAGCTCTCACTCCCTCCCCCTCGCGCAATGGCCGCAGCTGCCCGCCCCCTTGTCACCGTGCAGTCCCTCGAGGGCGACATGGCCACCGACGCCTCCGCCACCGTCCCAATCCCCGACGTCATGAGGGCCTCCATCCGCCCCGACATCGTCAACTTCGTCCACTCCAACATCTCCAAGAACAGCCGTCAGCCCTACGCCGTCAGCCGCCGCGCCGGTCACCAAACATCCGCCGAGTCCTGGGGAACAGGTCGCGCTGTCTCCCGTATCCCCCGTGTGCCTGGTGGAGGAACACACCGTGCTGGTCAGGGAGCCTTCGGAAACATGTGCCGAGGTGGTCGCATGTTTGCCCCGACCAAGATCTGGCGCCGCTGGCACCGCAAGATCAACGTGAACCAGAAGAGGTATGCCGTTGTCTCTGCCATCGCTGCCTCCGCTATTCCTTCTCTCGTCCTTGCCCGCGGCCACCGCATCGAGACCGTCCCCGAACTGCCCCTTGTTGTCAGCGACTCTGCTGAAGGAGTCGAGAAAACCAAGGAAGCAATCAAAGTCCTGAAACAGATCGGCGCCTTCCCCGATGCCGAGAAGGCGAAAGACAGCCACGGCATTCGTCCCGGAAAGGGAAAAATGCGCAACCGTCGCTATATCTCCCGAAAGGGTCCACTCATTGTGTACGGAACTGAAGGAGCAAAGGCTGTTAAGGCTTTCCGTAATGTCCCTGGCGTTGAGGTGGCCAATGTTGAGAGACTCAACCTTCTGAAGCTCGCTCCCGGTGGTCACCTTGGGCGTTTTGTGATTTGGACCAAGTCTGCTTTTGAGAAACTGGACTCCATTTATGGGTCTTTTGATAAGCCCAGTGAGAAGAAGAAGGGTTACTTGCTGCCAAGGTCCAAGATGGTGAACTCTGACCTCTCCAGGATTATTAATTCTGACGAGGTTCAGTCTGTTGTGAAGCCCATTAAGAGGGACGTGACTCGGGCCACCCTCAAGAAGAACCCTCTCAAGAATCTCAATGTCATGCTCAAGCTCAATCCCTATGCCAAGACCGCAAAGAGGATGGCTTTGCTTGCTGAGGCCCAGCGTGTTAAGGCCAAGAAGGAGAAGCTCGACAAGAAGAGGAAGACTGTGTCTAAGGTACCCAATTATATATTTTTATTACACTATATTTTTGTGTCTGGTATTGTTGTTTGCTGTTTATTATTTTGCAGTCAGAATGATGATTTTAGCTTTATTTGATTAAATTTGGTTAATTTTATTAGGTATTTGGTTGCTATTTTATTTATTTATATGCATATTATTACTATTTTTTTATGAGAGTTGATTGTGTATGCTGTTTGCATTTTTATTTTTGTTGGGTTTTCCTTAGAACTAGTTCTATGGTGTATAATATTACAACTTTATAGATTCGTTAATTTAACTTGCTTGTTAATTTAAGTTGATTATTGGGTTTAGGCGTTTTGTGGTAATATGCCAATGTGGCGTGTTTGTATGAATAATTTAGTTAGGAATGATTTGCTACGGTCTTATGTTGTGGCCTATCTATAATTACTTAATTAGTTAGACTTATTATACCACAAGGTTTTTGTTGAGTTACTTGTGTATAAGCTTTGTATTGGTATTTAAATTTTTCATTTAGTATTTGGTGATATTAGCTATTATATGTATGTTCTTTGATTCCGCATTTTGGTGTTTAATCTTTCTGAATAATTGAGGGTTCATTTTTGTGGTCGGCTTAATTATTTGTCCTACAGGATCATTACATTTGTATCTGATTACTTACTAGGCAGCGGTTTTCTGTTTTTCATTTTCTAGAGTTTATGTTGTATGATCACTTCCATTTTGATATTTGTATTATGTTTATATTTTGATACCTGTTTTACTTGTTTCTTATCAGGAGGAGGCTTCCACCATCAGAGCTGCAGGAAAGGCATGGTATCACACAATGGTTTCAGATTCGGATTACACAGAATTCGACAACTTTTCTAAGTGGTTGGGTGTTTCACAGTAAACTTTGTGATTTATATTTTCGCATTAGATTTTTGTTTTGTATGTTTATTGGAACTAAATATTTTTGTTTTTTTGATTTTGCGGGTTAAGGTTACCATAATTATGCAGACAGGTCGAAATTTTGATTGTTGGATTTTAGTGCAAGTTCTTGTTATCTTTTGTTTACAATCGTCTATTATATACTGGTTTTTTACTAATCCGTATGTCATTTTGTGAAACTGGTTATTAGTTGTGCTTCATGGAAAACACAATAAAATCTACTTTTGCCAGTGGTATGTACTCTCATGGAGAATTTTCACCTAAAACGACTTAATCTCATATGACTCAACTAACGAATTCATATGAAATTTTCTTTGACCTTTGGATTAATTTTTGAACTTTAAGCTATTTGTTCTTTTCTTTAATTGCATTGCCCCTTGCCGGGGTAAGGGGACGAGGCAGTTAGGCATCTATTTTCAGGGATACTTGACGTTGGAATTAGGTGTTCCAATGTTTTGAATCAAATTTTCATGTTTTTTTTAATAAATGATCAAAATTTTTGAGGATTGTACCTATTCTGTCTATAAATGGTACAAGCACAAGTAGGCGGCCATTACTGAGGTTGTTTTGGTGTCTCAATGCAGAGCTAGGGATAGAGTATATCTAAAGTTATTTAGTATACTATTTTGGCGTTCCAATATGTTTGAAGACATTAATTTTTTTGTCTAGTTGAAAAACCCACCGTAATATTAAATTTGGAAGATTTTTTGTTTTATCAATTTTGTATTTCACTTTTAATATGGCTTGGTCATTCGACTTTTAGCTTTATCTTAATGAGAGAAGAATAGACATGATTTGTCCTCACAGCCCAGTAGCATGTGAAAGATAATAGGTCTTAGAATTATAAATAAATGGGATAAATGTATGGTAATTTATCTGGGTAAGAACATTTCGATAGACTCTTCGCTAACCAAGATTGCTAGGGAATGTTCATTACATCTAATAGGCTTGTATTGTTGTTTCTGTAATCTAATAGGCATATGACCATAAAAATACACGTATACTCATGTTGCAAAAGCCTTATTAGTGAATTTTACATGATTTTTACAACATTGGTGTGTTTTATCCAAGGGTAACATATGTAATGGACATAATAAACAATCTGAGAAATAAAGGATTAAAATGTCTCCCAATACAACGAACGAAGAAGGTTTAAGGACAATGGAGTAAACATTTAGTTCTTGCAAGGTTATACCCGAATGAAATAATTTCGTCTAGTAAGTAAAGACCCCTTCGGCTTGTAAACTCCTCCAAACCAAACAACACATTTCGAATGAAGTATAGCAAAAGTACAATTAGTAGAAAACAACTTATTTTTGAAGTCTGAAGCAAACATGAAAGAAAGTAAAGTTTAGAGAGTCACAAGATGGATCATATAACTAAAATTATTAGACGACCATGATAAATGACTCAAAATTTCCATGCTGAATTGAAGTAGTAAGACACTAGACAAGTACTTCCATAAGACAACTCAAATGAAAGAATGACTAGTCGAATAAAGTCAAAGTACACATTAGGCGAGTTTAATTCACATCATTAAATGACATAAAAAGGAATTAACAAATCACTAGGTGATACAAATATTAAGTATAAATTTATTAAAAAATTTGAATGTTGAAATTGATCAAATTATCAAATTAATAAGATTGTGAAGCAAGACTCAATGTTAGGTGAAAATAGAAATATTCTAATCGAAGATTTGATCAAAGATATATATATATATATATATATATATATATATATATATATATATATATATATATATATTCAATTGAAGATCTAATTGAAATTGATCAAATTATCAAATTAATAAGATTACGAATATTGTTGTACAACTATTAACCAATTACAAGCAAAGAAAAGACTCTGGAAATCAAAGACTACAGGAGAATCTCCAGATGATTGAAGGCATAAGGGTATGAAGTTTGAATTTCAAATTATTGAATGGCAAAAATGGAAATAAATGGTAATTCATAAGAACTAATATACTCTGAATATCAAGAACTTTCAAATGAAGCAAGAAGAAGATACTGAAAATATGAAGATTTTCAATACACATCAACAGTAAATGAAACAACGTGATTATATATACTAAGACCAAGTTGAAGAAAACGAGAGAAATACCAAAATGCTGCAAAATTGTCAAGTATTCAGAAATCAAAGTGATAACACTCTAAGAGACTAAAAAAAGTCAAATTCATATATTTTAGAGTGATATTGGATTGAGTGTTAACAATTGTAATATCCTTCACATTGAGAAGTATACCTTGTGAGCTTCACTGTGCTCTCCTGCGTGAGAGATTGTTATTGTTCTTTATAACTAGGAGTTCTCGATCTTAGGGAGAGACTGAGAAAGATATTTAGAGAGATTAAACTCGTTGTAAGCTGAAGTGGTTAAACTCGTGATACCTAGAGTGGTTACACTCGTTTTAACCTGGAAAGATTGATGCTCGTTCTAGTCAAGGGATTTGATTAGTGGAACTTCTTTAGAGGATTGCTTAAGAGACTAGACATATGAGGTGATCCAGTATAAGTTCGTGTGTGTATTATTATCTGCTTTGCTCTTTAATTTGTTTAAAATGTCTATAGACTCTATTTATCCCTGTTGGGAAGATGTCAAAAAATAACAGATAACCAAGCGCGGAAGTAAAATCCAGATCAAATCTTTCCTAAATAAATAATAAGCAAAATAATAAAATGCATAAAATAGAGAAGGAAGGAACCAACAAACCCCAAAACTTTTAACGTGGGAAAATCTCAATATGGAGGAAAAACCTACAAGATCTTGTCCAGTAAAAAATTCTACTAATAAAAATTAATGGGTACACCACAAGTTCTAATGGAGGTTCCAAGGATCAATAGAGCACTATTCTCTTTACCAACAAGGTGGATAACAAATTCCAATGGATACTTTAAATAAACAATAGAGTGAACCCCGATATATGAGAAGAAGAGGAATAAATTCTTTTCTCCAAGGTAGCTTCTCTACACAGACTTGCACAGGATAAACTGATTGCTCTTTTCTTTTTCACTCTCTCTGATGACGGCTTCTCATCAGAGGCACTCACAACTTCTTTCTCTCTGTCTCACTCTATTTTCCTCTCATCTCATAACAAACCTGATGCAAGGGTTGCATATATAAATTGCATAATGAGTCGGGAGCGACCCATAAAAAATACCTCCTTTATTTTTCTTAATTATGGGCCCAATAAAGTGGGAAGATGATGAAAAGGATAAGATTAAAGAATCTCTTATAGAAGAAGTTGATGTTGATACAGAATTAGAAGAGTCTATTGTCCGATAATTTGAGAACTAAGTTATATAAGATAAGCTTGTGGTATGTTAGTGATTAATCCAAGGTGTAGGCTCTATGATCCTATTTCTAAAAGGATTATAACGAGAGAGATGTAGTATTTTAAGAAGAAGGTGATGGAAAGATGATGAGAAAGATGTGACTAAAGAACGTCTTGTAGAAGAAGGTACCGCTAATACACAATCAAAGGAGTCTCTTGCCACAAATCAAGAAACTTATTCAAATTACGTTGAATGGATGACTAAGAAGCAACCAACTTGTTTGAAAGATTATGTTTTAGGTGAAAGATTGTCTGATGAAGAGGAAACATCATTTTTTACTTCTATATAATGGTTATTGATCCACTTGATTATGAAGAAGCTGTAAAGAGTGAAAGACAGAGAAATGCCATGGATATTGAGATTGAGGCAATTGAGAAAAATGACACATGAGAACTATTCAATCAACTCAAAGTAATCCAATCACTTGAAGTAATGTATGTCCACAAGACTAAACTTAATGAAAAGGGAGAAATTGACAATTTTAAAGTTAGGCTAGTCACAAAGACATATGCTCAAAATGTGATTATGACACACTCTTTTGATTAAATGAAGCATTGAAGGCAACATGGAACAATTGGTTGATGCCTATTGAGTTTAAGAACTTGATGCATAATTAGTTTAATATGACTGACTATTCTTGGTAGAATGAAATATTCTTTTGGGTCTTGAAGTCTTGCAGAACTCATGTGAAATTGTTATCAGGTAAATAAAGTAGGTTCAAGAGGTATTGCAACATTTTCAAGTGAATCAAAACAATTATATTCAAACTCCAATGGTTCTTGGTTTCAAGCGAAAATGATGATCTTATAGCATACTCAATTGTTCCTTAGAAATACCTCAATACTCTATCTGCTAATTGTAAATGAAGTTGAGTAGGATTCTCAAGATATTTATTGCAAACATCGTATATGGACGAACCAAACTAAAATACATAAGACAACCTATAATTTGTTTTAAGTGAGTTTTTCCTTTAGAAAAAAGGGGAGAAAATGATGGTCTTATAACGTACAATGATAGTGATTATACATGTGGCTTGGTTGATAGAAAAAGTACATTAGGATTTTTATTTGTTTAAGGACTAAGTAACAATACATTGTGATATCTACTACCGAGGTTGAATTTATTGTCGTTGTTGTTGCGTATGTGACGGTAGTTCTTCAATGAAGCTCTCAATAAATCCAGTAATGTATGGTTGTAACAAGCATATAAAGATGTATGTTTCAAGAGGTTGCACATATAAGTATGACAAAGTTAATTTATCTACTTTAAAACAAGTATCTTATACTTATAGTACTTATTTTATATAATAAGGAATTTATTTAACATTTACACAATAAAAAAACATATTCCGGAAAGCCTCACTACACCATACTCGCCGCCACCATTGTTAATGTTGGATCATCACCATTGCAGAAGAAGAAGAAAAAGGAGAAAGGATGCGCCAGAAAAAAATAAAAGTTTGTGAGTCAGCTTAGCTTATAAGTTTCTTTGACATATTCTGATGTGACCTAAACCTATGTCACTTCTACTTCATCCTTAACTTTATGTATTATTAGAAGAATTCCTCGATATTACATGAATTAAACTGATGTTGATAATTCAAAAGAAACAAAATGCAGTGATATCTTATTTAGATATTGAGAGACACTTTACATTGAAAGTATCTTACTTATTTAACCAGAATGCAAGAGACTGAAACAAGAAAATAAAGTATGTGAAAGTGTGACTTTACAGACAAAAAAATTGGAACGAAAGGCCACTTTGATAATGAGATACTAGACAGCAGGTTACTCCCTCACCTTTTTTCTAAATTTTGATGATACATTTGTATCAGTAAGAATATCTTATAAACCTATGTCTCTACTTGAAGGCAACAAAATCACTGCAATACAACAAATGTTACGGACCATAGAGTCAGCTGAAAAATATGTTGTGCTCTTCAGCTTTCTGAGACATACTACTTTTGGGTGTGTTACAAATACAAAGGACTATGGTTACATTTACAGGCTTTACAGCGAGTGCAAGATATTTCCATGCCCTACTTCTGCCCGACCAAAACCTCAGTCTTCCATCCAAATTTGACCTACCTAACTGCAAGATCATGTTACAGTAAGCAACGTGCAAAAAAGAGAAGTTCGATTTTTAAAAAATTAACAACTTTAGGTAAGTCGTGCTGGGGTTACCAACTTTATATGGAAAAGTCATGCTCTCAAAACAAGTATGCAGAAAACATTTAGCGTAGTAGAAGTTGTGTGAAGAGATGGAGACTTTAGTACAGAAGTAATGGGGATTAGAAATCATTCACTAGATTTTTGTACTGAAGTCTCCGATATTACTTGAATTCTAATATAGTAAAGTGTCTTAGGCAAACTCGTTTAGAATACAAGTTGTATTCTAAACGAGTTTTTTCAGAAGTCTGTCCGTAAGTAACCTAAAAATTTTCCTTTTTAAGTAAAAAAACCGAGAAGTTCAGAAAATATGAGAATAAGAAAGACACATATATACCATATCAACAAATTGCTAGTGGTTAAGCAGTTTGACATGATAGATCATTTGTATTCTTCTTCACATCAATTCCTGTACCAACTCCTACTGCCATGCCATTCACATCATATGTTGACAATGCCTTCTTCTGAACAAAAGGGTACACAAACAAGTCAAGTTTTCATACTCACAAACTCACAAAGTTCAGATTCAACTTCATTCCTTGTGACAATGATTAAGCATCACTGAGGTGGACTTTCAAAGACAAAGTAAACAGAGGTGATATTATGTAATTAACTTTGTTAGTTGTTCAACTATTCCAGCTCAACTGAACAAATGTTTGGTCAAGTTCGTTTATTTAATTAAATATATAAATTTGAGATTGAGTTTAATTAAATGGGCCAAGATAATGAAAGGTATTAGCTACTCATAAATAACTCATTTATTTAAATTGATGAAATTTTTTCTCCCTCTAGTTTTTTTTTTCTTTTAATTTATATATTTTGTGTGGAAATACTTATAACTTTGTTTTTGAAGGCCTTTTTTTTTTCCCTGTCAAGAAGTTCTAATTTTTTATGGGAATATAATAATCCTGAATGTTTGAATTCCATGTACCTGCTTGTGAAGCACACATTTCTATTTGTATATTATCATTTAGTATTGAAATATAAGTAGTTTCAGAAAAACATTCATGAAAACAAAAACAAGAAAGTTTTCAATTAGTTAAACAAGTCAAATAAATGAACCAAACTTGAACAATTTTTTCTCAAGCCAAACCTATACTTCAGGTGCTGAGCTATGGAAGATTTGTTCATTCCCCTAGTTATATTCACATGGACAATCACTTCCCACATACGCAAATTTTGTTTTAATTCTACATTTTTGTCTTGAAAAGAAAATAATTTCATACTGAATATTCATCTTTTTGTCTTTTGATGAAGAAAGGTATTTTTAGACCCCCATGGAAGGGATTGTTTTCAGCTAATTTGGGATTAGGTACAGATCTTAAAATTACTATTGAGGAGGCTTATTACGAAAGTGAAGATATTAAATTAATATAAAATTATAATTAAAAGATAAGTGCATGTTAATCTTATCAAACTCTTATTTTAGTCTATATAATGTACATGATACATATTTATTTTATTACAATTAATAAAGTGTTACTAATATATAAATTATATTATAGTTAAAATGGACAATTTATATTTTATTACAATTTATAATTGATTTTCCTTTTTTCAAATAATCTCAACGTCTTTTCAAAAAATTTAAAATCAGTATTTTTTAAGTTTGACTCCTAAATATATTACTATAATTGAGTATTACTTGATTTTGTTTGAAAACTTTTAGTAGACTAAAACACCTATAAAGTTTACACAAACTTATTAATCTAATATATATAACTACTTTAATTTTTGGGGATAATCATAAATTAATACAAGAGCCTATATCTATAACATGTAAATCCTATTACATGTGATGAGAAAGTGAGAACAAGTTGAGGCCTCCAAGATTCCCTCCCATTTAAGGGCTAGTTGAGTAGTTGTGACAGATAAATTTTTTTGCTGTTAATGTCTGTGCAGTAATCCTCTGGGTAGGCCAGCATGCCATTGGTGCCTTCCCCAGTAATATTGGGGTGCTTCCCCATTCTATCACTTTTGGTCAAAAAGAAAAACAAAATGTGAGAACAAAGTGTGCTAAGGGGGGTGACTTCAATTTTTCCTGTTTTTAGTAATAATGACAAAAACTGTGACAACCCAGAAAAATTAAGATTTGTTAGGTGATGACACATGAATGGTTTTATACTATATAATATATCTAAGACACCCCCCAGATGAATGGTTTTCTCATCAACATGATTAGGAAAAGACACTTGAATGGTTTTGTATTATATTTCTAACATGGCCTCTCTCAGTTTTCGGCTTAAACCTTTTCTGAAATGGAACTATTGTCTCGGAAGAATGGGGAAGGCAAGGATTGAACTCTAGATATCATGTCATAAACCAATAATCCTAAATGATTAAGCTGTTAAGTGAAAACACAAATGGTTTTAATTTTCTTTGGGTTTGGCATTTTATCTTCAGGAACCATAGTACTTAAATATGATTAATCAGCTAGAAAAATATTGCAGTCACGTCAATTCAAACAAAATGATACTTGGTCAAATACAACTGTTTTTTTTGCAATTATGTGGAAAAACTATGTAGTCATGTTGGATTGATATCGAAACTTACGATGGGTTCAAAGTCAGGGCTAGACAAGTTGACAGTGAGGTTTCTCATTAATAATAAAACCTGCAAAAGAACAGCAAATATACGGAAGTCAGTAACCAAGAACTTAGAATGATCACAGCTTCCATTATAAATGTCATAGATTAATTATCCCAAAAGCTTAAACTCACAGTTTCAAAATTTATAGGATCCATTTCCTTCAGCTTTTGGACATGGTCATTTGTATCTGGATCAAATACACTTCCAATGAAACTATAAACTTCAGCAAAATCTGGCAAACCTGAGAAACATGGTGAAAATGACAGATGATGAACCGTTACTAAATTCAATCTGAAAATGAATACAAAAGAAAAATCAGTACGTCAGAAGATTACCATGAAGAACCGGAGCTTGTTTCCCTTGCTTTGGTATCTCAGAAGACGGTAGTGTTCTAGTAGAATTTCTGACACCACTGAGACTGCTGTTGGTAATCTTTGGCATCCCCTTTGATCCAATATCAGCTGAATCAGTAACGTCATATAACATAATAAGTGGTGGACAGTTCCATTTAGTATATTAATTGTACACTATTCACTTCAAACCAACAACAACAACAATACGAAGTATGCATGCCTTCATTTCCACGAATGTTGTTGGGTTCATCCTGACAGGTCATGGATTTACTGGCCCCTGTATTCATCAGCAAGGAGGTTTCATCCCATGTGGCAAACCCAGGTGCAAGCATGTTTGTTGAAGAAGCATAACCAATGGAAGCTGGTAGTGGCACCAAAACTAGAAAACCGAAAAGTTTCATTAAATGTTGTGTCTTTAGGAACAGAGAAGATCACTATATTTATCAGAAGCAAACCATTTTTTGATGCTTTTTGTGGGTAAGGATGAGCAGCTTTGCGCTTAGGACGGGGAGGAGGCACATGAGCCACTGTCCCATTCTTTTGAACTTTCAAGAAGTATTTCTGAGCATGACTTCGAATCTGACAAAAGTCATTAGTTAGTGACAGATAATGCCCCAGTAGAATATAGACACGAAAAAGAAAATATAAACAGAGAACTGAAAAACAGTCTTCCAACCTGAATAACTGTTTTTGAACCTACAAAATCTTCAATTTTTTTCCAATCCCTGTCAAATCTGAATAATCCACATCAAGTCAATGGCTGTATTGCAGAGCACATCACTTGTTATAAAGTTATTGTAAAGTTGAGAAGATTGGAAATAGAGTGGAAACACACTGAAATGCAGTTTCAGCCAAAATTACAGCTTACACTGAAGATGAGTACATTTCATTTCTACCCTCTCCTATACAAGCATTAAACTAATCTTAAAGTTTTCAACTTTCCATTTCTCTTGGCTTGTAAGGTGAAATTTGTATCTTATTTATACATTAGAATTTGATTATATCCTCGGTAGATGGAATCTCCAACATACTTCCTCATCCAGAGGAATGAACATGGAATTAGATATTTGAGATTGATCTCTAACAGAAATGGGATGGACTTGACTAAAATAGATTTTGAATGACTTTTTATACCATTTTAGAATTGAGTTTAAGTCCAACTTGACCTAAAGTAAGGTTCACACTCTACTTAAACATTATGATTTGACCATATCCTTACTCCATCAACCTCGCCATCCTCTATCTATTCATTCCTTTGTCTAAGAGGAGTTTTTCAACCTACAGGTCTTAACAATTGTTCTGGATCCCTCTTAGAAGAATTTTGATTCAGTTTAGCAAATTAATCCAATGCACAGGCTCAATAACTAATATCCAATAACTAGCTCACAAAAGGCACATACACATACAACCTTCTAGCGCTAGAAGCACCTGCACACTGATGAAAAGCACGGAATCATGGCCAAAAACTCTACTAAGATTTGTCTACAGAGGCATTTCCCAAGTGACCTCACATCGGAAATACAAAGATAACCGAATCAAGAATGATACAGAGGAATACTACTGATGCAGCATGAATTGGGTTTCCCGAGAGACCAAAACTAATTAGAAACTATGATTTTCTCATACATAAAGAAAGACAAGAAAATGAGGATAATTGAAAAGGAAACAAAGAACTCAATCAGCGATAACAACCTCAAACATAGTCATGTCGAATGAAAGTAAAAAAAGAGGAAGTGAAGTTATGGTGGGAAGAAGAAGGTAATGGACTCACAGTTGAAGAGCTTCGAGAAACTTGTCGTGCTCTTCCTCCGTCCAACTCTCCCTTGACTTGGTTATGGTGTAAGGCTTTCTCACCTTCTTCCCCGACCCATCACTCGCCGCCACCGCCGCCGCCATTGACTGAGAATTCAAAGTGTTGGAGTTCATGCTCCGCCACAAATAACATAGACTCACTCTCTACACCCAAGTGCTTAGAGATAGAAAGAGAGAGAGAGAGAGAGAGAGAGAGAAAGAGAAGGTGAGATGAATGTGGCGTGGCACGCAGGGTGGGTATATGTGCGGTGCAGAATTTGAGAGCCACCAATTGTCCCAACACAACACAACTTCCACTAAACTCATTTCATCGTCCCTTGTCCGGTCCCATCGGGACACAATTTTTCTTACACCATACGTCCATCTTTCTCATTTTCTTCCACTTTTAAATCCATACTACAAAAATACATATATTTTACTTTCCTAAATAAATATATTCTCACATCCATCCTCCATTATTCATATATCAATACCTTACCTTTTACCATTTTAGTTAGTTAGGCAACCTTACCCATACAAATTCAACATCCTTATAATAATCTAATTAATTTTAATACAAACTTAAAAAATGATACTTGAAGGAGAAGGTTGAGATTACTTATTAATTTTATTAATTTTCTTAATTATATTGATGATGTTCACTTAGTTGACCAACTTCTCAATTAGATAGGTAAAAATTGTTAATTTCCTTAATTGTGTTCATGATGTTTATTCGGTTGACCAACTTTTCAATTAAACAGATAAATCATCATCTTAATTTCCTTAATTGTATTGATGATGTTAATCTAATCGACCGTCTTGAACTTCTGAATTAAAAGTGTTAATGAGGAAGATTTTGTTATAATGTTTAAATATTAAAATTTAAGAAGAAAATTGTATTTTGATGTGAAATAGAATGGGAAGAAAGTGATGTGGGTCCCATCCCATGGAGTTTGGTGAAGGAGAGTGCCAGCGTGGAAATGGTGGGAGTGAGGGAGTGGACCCACAAGGATCTTGCGGCTCCCAATAATTTGACGTTCCTTTTTATATGTGGTGGTCCTTCTTCGACAACCAAACACTTCTCGTTTTTTTTTGTTACCCATCTCCTACGCAAACTTTTTGTCTCCAACGATGTTGCGACACGTGGAACCATCCTATCCACTTGTGAAACACTATTTCTCTCTTCCTTTTAGGGTAGGCTGCCGACTGTGTGCTGCACCACATTTTCTCAACTTAATTTCCTTGCTATTATAAAAAATAAAAAATAAAAAGAAATTCTGATTTATAGGGTTGGGTTTCTTGATATACCATGCTCTATAAAATACTTACTTTAGTAAAATGTTATATTGTGTTCGTTAGAGTTTGGTGGACAGCAGGCTCTGTAACCTGTCTACATTCGATTGAAACCTAATTTATTTATTTTTTTAATTAAATTTTGGTTTGACATTTTGTTGACAGAAAATAAATAAATTTGTTAAGATTATTTTATCATTAATATAACTTATCTATATTTATTTAAAATAAGTGGAACATAAGAAAAAAAATATGTTTTTCAAATTAAAAGTTAAATTTTTATAGTTTTGTGATTGATTCAAAATTATAACCTTTTATGTTTGTAAGTTTTCTTGGAAAATTAGAGAGAAATCAGTTTGCTACGAACCCAACACTAAAATACCTTATTTAAGAAATTTATAAAATAATAAATTTAACTATTAATATTTGAAAAAACTTATTTAAGAAAGTTATTAAACAATATTTAATGATGAAACATTGAAATGTAAAAGATATTTCAGTATTTAAGAAAAGTAATTTAAATTTTATTTTTATGAAAGTTAAAGGCACATGGAAGAAAGTAGATAAATTTGAAAATAAAAACATAATTCGATTTAAACATATAAATATTTAGTTAAATATAGATGTTTTTATGTCATGTTGGTCAATATAAATATTGTCTTATAAGTTATAAGTTATGAATAACTTCCTTAGGGATGGGCTTGTGTAAATATTTGATTTAGACAAACAATTTAATGTTGTCTTGTTCCTTCTTTACATTTAGTTGAATAATTTCACCTTTTTTTTACACTTGATTATTTGTGCAAAATTTTCATTAGTTTAAATTTTTACTTAATAGTGAACATTTTTTTACTACTTTGATAATTTTTATCATCAGTCTTTCTTCCTCAAAAGATTATTTTTATTGACTTGAGCGTTAAAGTCCTTACAAGTGGACTTTTCCACATTTCTAATGATCAAGAGCTCATATACAAGTCAACAACAAGTCTAATCACCTTAGATCTAATCGACAAAATTTTGGTAAGAACAAAAAGAAAATAGTACTGGAAAAAGAAAATCATCCTTTCTGAAACTCTATTTATAATATATTTTAAATTATATGATTTAAAATCTATTTCAAAAAATAATATATTTTGAATTCTATAATTCAAAAAATCTAAAAATATATTTTAAATTATATGAGTATTTTTTTTAACATATTTCGTGTATTTTTCTCAAATTATATAACAAGAAAATGTATTTGAAATGCATCTAAGTGATGGCATTTTGATATATTGTCGCTATTTACATTGGATTGGAGAACAACTCTTTACTTAAGAGTGTAACAACCCAAGCGTTACAATTCAATTGTGACCCGACCTACTTAGCCCGTCACGTGGCAATTGATGCCACCTGCAACAATCTCTCATTCAGCAATTGTCTTACTTTTAACTTACTAGGAATCCCACTCCTGGATTGTGACTTGGCCCACCTGGCCTCCGCCATGGCACAATTGTGCAACCTGCAACAATCTTCCCCTTAACAATTGTCTACCAGGAATCAAACTTGTGATCTTGGCTCTGATACCAATTGTTAACTCACAAAGATGATTTTGGAAACACAGGGCACTACACGTCTTTGTGTCAATCTTATTCCACAATGAAAAAGGAGCCAAGTTTATAGCTTAGCTCTTACAATTGATAAACAAAAAAACAAGAACTACAATATCACGAAAACAGAAACCCCTAAATGTGCGTAACAGAAAAAAATTATTTAAAACAACAAATAATAATTACTGAATTAGAAAGCCTAATCAACATTACCCCCCTTAAACTGTATGATCCTTGCAACAATTTATCTTTGGTTCTTCAAGCATGTCTAGTGCGTTTTGCAGATGCTGAAAACTATCAACCTTAAGTGATTTTGTCAATATATTTGTGAGTTGTTCTTTGTGTTGCAGTAATCTAATTTTATAACACCATTGTTGCATAAATCTCTTAAGAAATGAAATCTCACGTCAATATGTTTACTTTTTTCATGCAAGAATAGATTTTTGGACAACTTAACAATAGAGGCATTGTCACACAACAGTATAGTAGCTCTTTCTTGGTAATGTTCCATATGTTCTAGAATTCTTCTAAGCCAAACACATTGGAAAACACACAAAGTAGCTGCTATGAACTACACTTCAATTATGGATAATTTGATAACTGACTATTTCTTTGATGCCTTAGAAATCACACCTCCTCCCAACATGAAAACATAACCAAATGTGCTCTTCATATCTTCAAGATCCTCTACATAATCACTATCAGTATAAGAAATTAATTCTTTATTTTCTCCACCAGCTTTATAGAAAATTCTTAGATTTCAAGCTCCTTATAAGTATCTCTAGATACGCTTTGCTGCCAAAAAATGACTATCTTTAGGGTGTTCCATAAAGAGACTTATCAAGTTGATCGGATGTGCAATATCTAGTCTTGTAACATTCAAATCATCAATGAAAGTGAGTATGTAGCTCTTATTTCTATTAGATGTAGGATTGATAGGCCTACAAATATCAAAATGAATTAACTACAATAATTGAGATGCACGCCACCTACTTTGTCATGGAAAAGAGTCTCTTTGATGCTTTCCTTTGAGACAGTGTTCACAAAGTTGAGTTCGGGACTTAAAGCCATGCAGCCCTTTCACCATATCAATGCCTGATAACGTTCATAAACCTTTATAGCTCAAATGCCCATAACGAGAGTGCCAAACTTGAGCTGTAGACGTTGAACTTGCTTCGAAACAATTATGGAAGACTCTAGATTTTCCAGATCAAACATATGATTAGCAGTCATGAAGGTCTCAAAGATTATGGTTTCTCCTTGAAACACTTCACACTTGTTTTTCTTCATTTGAATATTTAATCCTTTCTCCAAAGTTGACCCATACTGAATAAATTATTTTTCAAATCAAGAATAAAGAAGACGTGAGTAACCACATGGATGACTCCATTAATTAGGAGTTTAACAGTACCTTTCCCAGCCACATTTAGGGTATAATCATTCCCCAGTTTTACTTCATTAGAAAATGCGGAATCCATAGAAGAAAACCAGTCCTTTCTACATGTCATGTGGTTCCTGTAGCCTGAATCAATGTACCACATTTCTTGCGCACTTGGTCTTTCGTCTGTTGCACTTGTCCTTCCGTATGTCGAAAGTTATGCCATTAGCAACACTGCTCCTTCACCACCTTCAATATAATTTGCTTTGTTGTATTGTGTTTTCTTTGCGCATTTGCTTTGGAAATGGCCATGCTCGTGACAGTAATAACATTCTATTGTTGTTTTGTCTATAGGTTGTCTACCTCCTCTACCTCTCCCTCTTACTCGTGCAACTCCACCTTGTAAAGCACTTCTTCCTTGACCATGCCCAAATTTTTCTTCATCTTGTGCAACCTTTAAGACTTGGTCTTCTTGAGAATTATGCCCATTCATTCGCTGGTCATGTACTAAAAGATTGCTTTGTAGCTCGTCTATAGTCATGGAAACCAAATCATGAGACTCCTTAATGGAGCACACTACATAGTCATACCTCAAGGTCATTGAGAGAAGGATTTTTTCAATAATGTTGAGGTCATACATCATTTCACCATGCATTCTCATCTTATTTGCAATTATGAGGGTTCAAGCAAAGTAGTCATTGATTGATTCACCATTCTTCATGTGTAGAATCTCCCATTCTTGTTGTATAGTTTGTAGTTGAGTGCGTTTTACCCTTGTCGTACCTTTGAACTTTTATTTCAACGTGTCTCAAATTTCCTGTGAGGACTACTTTTTCAGAATTGTTTCAAGCACAGTTCGATCGATAACTTAAAATAAATAGTTTTTCACCTTTAAATCTTTCAACTTCAACTCCTCCAGATTCTTCTTCTTAGTATCATCATCAGTAGGTTGAGGAATTCCTGGATCTATGAGATTCCAATACTCTTTGGGCCTTAGAAAGTTCTCCATTAGCATTGTCCAGTGGTCATAATGCTCATTCAATTTTGGAATGGCAGGTTGCACGAAGTTTATATCTGCATTCACCATTGAAGTTTGCTACTTCTTTGTTTTGGTTTGAACCAGTTTTGATACCACTTGTTAGGATCGAGCGTTTATCACTAGGCTAAAAGCTATAGCAATTAGACAGGGCACAACTTTTTTTTTTACTTAAGAGTGTAATAGCACAACGTCACAGTTCGATTGTGATCCAACCCACTTGACCTATCACGGGCAATTGATGCCACCTACAATAGTTTATATGTCCAAAATATTTGATTTTTTCTTGGATTGTTTGTGGTGGTCAAGATGATTGATTAGAAGGTAAACTCATCCTACATTTTTGTATTTCAAATTTTATAGTTCATATAAATAAAATTAGTATCTTAATATTTTAAATTGTATAATTTAAAATATAAATTTATATTTTAGATTATATAATTCAAAATATATTAAAATTTAGTATTTTTAATTTAACAATTTGAAATATACTATAAATTTTACATTTTGAAAATTTGTAATTCGAAACATTAATTTTACATTTTGAATTATATAATCAAATGTATAATAAAATTAGTATTTTAAATTATATAATATAAAATGTATTATAAATTTTACATTTTAAAATATGTAATTTGAAATATTAATTTTACATATTTTAAATTATAGGCTTAAATAGTAGTTTGGTCCTAGTTTTCGTTCGGTTTTTTCAATGTGGTCCTATTGTTAATTTTTTTTTTCAATTTGGTCCTAATATTGGTAAATTATTTTCAATTTGGTCCTTTTCGCTAACACCGTTAAAATAGTTAACGGATGTGAACAGTAACTACCACGTGTCATTTTGTAATTTTTTTAACTTTTTTTAATTTTTTTTAATTTAAAAAAAATGTACACGTGTCAAGCCTATATCATGCCACGTGTCATTTTTGTGATTTTTTAATTTTTTTTTAAAATTATTTTAATTAAAAAAAATCTACATGTCAAGCTAATATCATGCCACGTGTCAGAATTAGATTTTTATATTCAACTAGTATACTAACCCGTGCATACGCACGGGACGGGGCATATTTATTTTATTTTGTATATTAAAATAATAAAATAGTGAAAGTATTATGTAATGAAATATTATAAAAATTAAGTTATATTGTTGTA
>Ga0214542_1002855_pt1 | contig 35579 bp, 13 predicted proteins | sample CNSS1metaG_FD_160096 | JGI IMG/M metagenome (GOLD analysis project Ga0214542, IMG submission 160096) | Root nodule microbial communities from cowpea collected in UCLA plant growth center, Los Angeles, California, USA - CNSS1 | ecosystem: Host-associated > Plants > Roots > Nodule | place: USA...
ATGCCACTCTGATGGGGAAAACAACAACAAACAATATACCAGAGAATGCAGCGGATATAATTTCCCCTAACTTGCAAGAATCTATGAGGAGCAATAATCAAAGAGCAGCAATAATAAATCACCAAAAACACAAATAAAGGCACCAAGATTTTTAACGTGGAAAACCCCTCAAATCAAGGGTAAAAACCACGAGTCTTCCAGACCAAAGAAATAGCTTCACTATGATCAACAAGAGTACAAAAGAGTCTCAATCAATAGCACAAATTAGTGCCAACACCCAACCAAATAACAAAGCAACAAAGCTTTCAAATAGAGAAGAACAAGAGAGGAAAACCTCTACAAATCACTGCTGCAGTGCGAAATTAATATCTCCCAACTCAGACCTCGTATCAAAGATCCGACCGGTCAGAATGAAGAGCAATGAGTTCCAAACCTGCTGTAAAAATTTCAGCCCGATCCAACGGTGAACGAATCCGCAGCGCCGAATTTACTGCGACAGCTCTATGAAAAACGTGAACAGAATTTTCCCTCTACCTCTCCCTCTATGTGTTAGGGCTTTCAGTGTATTCTAACTCTATTGTTCTGCCTCTCTCTTTATTTTATAGCCTCCTCTCCACTAGGTTTAAGTGAGACATGGACTTCTCAAATTTTGGGTCTTTTCTCCACATAGGAAGGGAGCCCAATACCCAACACTCATTTCTTAGCAGCATTTGCTTGGAAATCTGCAAACATGACAGATTTTTCCAACACCTTAGTATTGAGTTATCACTAAATATCTTCTTTTTTCTTTTTTTTTTTACAAAAAGCACATATTAGTAATCCTCATAATTATTAAGCTAATTTGATGTGATAGTTAAGTATGTAAAATCAACCATGTGTCAGGTAATATTGGTCCCAAGTAAAATCGGTCAAAGTTTAACATGTACAAGTCTTCACATTTTAAAATCAAACTTTTTGACCGTTGATGGAGTATGTGATTATAAAAAAATAGTGTCATACAATAAATGAGTCATTTAATGATTGAAATAAATAAGTCCAAATTATAACTGAAACAATTATTAAATGACGTCTATCAGTTTATAATCGAAATAGTAACTAAATAAAATTTCAGTAATATTAATTAGGGATTAAAATAGTAATCTGGTTAAATTTTCATTCCTAAATTTGTAGTTATATAAGTTGAAATGAAAGTGTTGTATTTGGTAAATGTTATCTTAGCGAGAAATTTAACTTCCGATCAATAAATGAAAGTTTTGGTTTCTACGACCGAACTAACAATCGAATTAAGTTTTTTTTTTTTTAATCACAGAAAATGCATTGATCGTTTACATATATGTTTAAGTTTTTTTTTCTTTCACTCATTTTCATTCATGAAACTCTTTATACTTACATGTTCTCTCACTCATGTAGTATATATCCTTCTTTAAAGTACACTTATTAAAAAAACTCATATTTATAACTAATTTTTTTTGTAAGAAATATCTATAAATTTTGTTATAAAAAAAATTTGCAGAAAATTGTTGTCAATTTTTTTGCAAAATATTTTGTATAAAACATTTTTCGTAACAAATTTTGTAAAAAATACTTACGAATTTTATAATTTTGTAGAAAATAATTATCCATGAAGAAATTATTTGTCAATTAAAATTTTTAGAAAAAAATATTAGAAAAAAAAAATTTCTTGTAAATTTTCTTAACAAATTATAAAAAAATTCTCGTATAATATGAGAATTTTTAGTAATTCTAAATCTGTGTGTGAGATTGGTCTTTCTCTTCAAGTTAAACTAAAATGTCTATTTTTTTTTCCTCTTTTCATGCAATAACTTACATTCGGATTGATCTTGCTGAATTTCATGGAATTCTAAAGTGTTGAAGAGAAACACTTAGATGTTTAGGTTAGGTCTTGAATATAAATTTAACTTTTGATGTTCAAACTTCTAATACCACAAGTCATTTTATGGATATGTGATATTATTCATCTGCGGACAAAGTTATTGTTGAAAGAAGGAAATAAAAGATCTTGATTGAAATTTAGCTTGTAAATATTTACAGGTTATTTAACTTTTAAAAGTATGCATAACATCATTTATTTTGACAAGAAATTGCATTATATGATAAAAACAACTAAGAATTATTATTTACTAGAAGATTAGATGACTAACATCATACTCGTAAAAATGAAAATTTCATTGCAAAAGTTGTACTTTTAGTTACTCAGAATCGACTAAGATTTGATTCACAAGAAAATGAGATTTTCTGGAAAAAAAATGGCATATATTGTTAAAATTACAATTATTCATGATGGAGATCATAAAAACCAAAGGATCAAATAAATATAAAACAACACATGTTGAAAAGGAACACACATTCAAATGAAATGAAATCCAATATTAACGTAAAAAGTTTTAAATTAGTTAAAACATTATGAATACATGCTATACAATTTTAAATGTTAGGGGAATATTTTATTTCTATCCATTAATATATCACATCACCATTGATTATTGATTGCTTATAAATAAATGTTAATTCATTGTTTGTAAATAAATGTAAAGTCGTAGCTAGGAATGTGAATCTTAAGTCTATTTGTATTTTATAACAAGTTTTGAATAGAAATGTTAAATTGAAAAAATACAAAACATTCAAATTTTACTTAAAATTGAAACTTTATTTTATAAAATTCTCCATAAAAAATTTTGGAAGATGAATTTTAAATTTATTTCTTGCCACTTCTTTTTGGAAAGCTACTCTTTCATCGTGAATTCCTTCTATGGAAAACTTCTTCAAATCAAATTCGCAACTAATCTTTACATTTGGGTCAAAATATGTTGTCGTTTTATTGTTTTTTTTTTTCCATAAAACACTTCATAGGAGCTAACATCATGATCTCACCTTGTTCATTTTATCTTCTTATAGAGTTTTTCAAAATGTCATCTTGTGTAGTATCAAAACAATATGCAATTTTCTTTATGATGCAAATGTCAACATCTTTATCAACTTTAAGAGAATATTTGACTTTGTTCATTTTATCTTCTCACAAATTTATATCAATGTCAACTTGCAAACTATCAAAGAGTCTTTATATAAAGAAATAATAAATCCAATAATTATATGAATCAATTAATCCTTCTACCAATTTTGCGATGATATAAAACTATCACTAAATATTACATTTAACTAAAACAAATCAAATTACATATTTTCAAAAATTGCATTATTGAACTTATCAATTTGAAAGTGTAAGAAATAAAGACAACTTTAGCAAAAAAAAGAAGAAAAAGAATATTAACTCTTGTATCTAATACTTTACACTTTGTTCAATATTTTATATTTTTTTAATACTTTAACACTTTAGAAAGTAGTGGGAAGATTTGGAAGAGAATTTGAAGGAGAATCTAACATTACTCTATTTGGAAGGCATTGATTAAAGAGTTAAGAATAATTGTTAATGGAAAAAGCATTACTAAATAATTCTTCTATTAAAGAACCTTTTTCTATTAACCTTTCAAATAATATAGTTAAAACCAACGCTCATAAAAAACACTCAAATCTTCTTCATTGCCAATCATAAGATTCCAATCGAAAAGTTACTTTTAAATTCTAAAACAGAGAAACACTGTATTAGTGTATTAGTATATATATGTAAATGATATAAGTTGGTGAGTGTTTCAAGCATTATCCCATTTAGTGCTTCTAGAAAAGAGCTTTTAACACATATTCTTCGCAATTATATATGTAATTTTTTATAATAACAAAAACAAGTCGTGAAAAGAAAGGAATATATGATAAGTTACTATATGATTCTATTCTATTCTATTTATTAATTATATCGTTTCATGAATATTCAACTATAAACAAAATATTCAAATCACCCTTCTTCATAAAGCAACCCTCCACTTTTCACATAAATAAGTGGATTCATTCTCCAACCCTACAAAAATTCAATCATTCTATTATGTTTTTGTGTGCATTTTTAACTAAAATTTTTCAAAAACCGATCATTAGAAGGCAATTATTCCAACTTTCTGGACAGTTATAACCAACTATACAAAATTTCTTCTTGAAGATGATTTCAAAGTGTAAGATAAACAAATTATTTTTAGAATTTAGTTTTTTAAAAAAAATATTTTTAGTTTAAGAGTATTTTTAGTTTTAAAATAAATTAGTTTAAAGATTTCTGTCATGTCGAAATTAATTTAATGATGAATTTAAATTATCGTATATCTTTCTATTAGACCGTATATGATAATAGTAATATCAATAATAAAATACGTAATTAATCTGATAATAATAAAACGATATAATAATAAATAACAAAATAAAAAGATTTGTAAGACGTGATTAATAAGATGATGTTACTAATTTAAAACATTAATGTTCACATCAATCTCTTAATACCCGTGATCATTACTAATTTGTTATCATAATATAAATTTTAATCATTAGAGATTTACAAGCTGAATTAGCTTTCTTGCAACCAAATAATAAAAAAAACTACATCAAAACAATTTTAATTTCATTATTTATGGTAACTAACTTTTCAACTGTTACAGAATTTGTAATCTAAATAATAGAAAGGATATCAACAATATTAAAATTTTAGTCACCTTAGTTAGAATGAATTCTAAAAAGTTATTGGTTTTGTTATATTCCTGATCAGTATCTTGAAAACTCCCAGGTGAACATAAAAAATGGTAATAGGAAGACAACAAAATTAATAGACAACACCTGCATAACAATAACAACAGAGCATTAGATACATCAAATAGACACAGACATCTACTTTAAAAAGTTTCAAAATAAAAAAGCCAAGAAACTTTATACTTACGTTAGAATTTGACTTCCCAATCATTCCTGGAAGATAACCTTTTAATCCAATGTTATAAACTGGGTTGCCATTAGGATAATAGAGACCAAAGTTTCTCTCTGATAAAGGACCAGGCTTCAAATTCTCATTGAAGAGTGCAAAGACAAAAACATCAATTGGAACAGATGGTTTTGCAGGAGTACCCTGATTCTGTTCTATCCTTTTCAGCAGATTACTATTATATGTTTCTGCATTCTGTGGTGTGGCTCCAATTTCACCGGGGTCACCTTTAGAAGGCCAACCAGTTTCTGAAATCTTGACTTCAATATCAGTATGGCCCAGTCTCTTAATGGCAGCGTAGACAGCATCAATTTGAGCAAACAACATGTTATCATAATGCAAATTGGTAACTGGATCAGTAGACCCTGAATTAGGTTGAAACAGCACATAGTTCAAGGAAATCTGGTTTGGGTTTCCCTTGTATGCAAAAAAGGGATATGCATTGATGAGAAAAGGTGATTTGGTCTGAGCATGAAAGCTAAGAATGGATTGAATATACTGTATCAGATCTTGTCTGAAGGCCCCAGATGAAGGAGGGTATGAGGAGGCTATAACATTATAAGAATGTGCAGAAGTAACAGTAACCTTCTGTGCAAGTCCTTGACTAACAAGAGCATTGTACATACTTTGCATTGCAGGGAGAAGACTTGTTGTGAGCTGAGGGTTATTGGAGTCGAACACCTCGTTTCCGACAACTATACAGATGATTTTGGTTCGGGAAATATAAGGTTGGACATGCTGCTGAATCCACCTCTGAGCATTAGAAGCGTCTTTCAAGCTCGGCAGATCCTCGTTCCTCGTTCCTATGATGAACTCCACTCCTGAATTGGCGAATGCGGATAGAATATCTGGATTAGAATCATAGAGTCTGATTTTGGAGACTTTCAGAGATTTTATCAGAGCAGCCACACTAGAGGGAGATGGAAGGTTGTCGCCAAGTTGTCCGTAGTTGATTCCAAAATTAAAGCCCCGGGTTTGCACAAACAAATCTGAAGAAAATTGTCATAGAAAATCATCAGAATATACAGAAAAGAGATAACTCTAGTTTGTGAATGATAACAAACCTGAAGAAGTGAGAGACAGCAACAGCAAAGCCACGAAGAATGAAGAAGTTTTCATTGTTAGTCTGATACTGCATATAACGGTTAACCGTTAACCTAGGCCACTACGCTTTCGAGCTGAATATTCAAGCTTTGTAAATTGCAAAGTAGCAATGTTATTGCATATTTATACACAACAAACCTCTGCTGTTTTTATGTGGAAACTAGGAAATGCAATATGCTTTTCTCTCTGCAATTTTTTTTTTTTTATATTTCTTTTTATGACATTATTTTATGTTTCGACTCGCATGAACTCTTACATGTGAGCTAAATTTCCCAATATAGTATTTTGAGGAGATAGGAATATGTTTTTTTAAATAAAAATTATTATCGCTATATTAGACTACAAATTAAAAACTTTAGTAGAAATCATTCATACATTGATTTCTGAAAACTTTTCTGTAATATAGTTTTACCAATTACACTTATTTTAATCATTATTAATATGAATGATAAATTTCAGAATAAATCATGATTATTTTCTCTTGCTCCTAATTATCTAAACTCTTTTTTATTGTCCTTTGTTGATTGTTTTTTAACATTTTATTTACCGAATCTGAAGAGAGGACATAGTGAATAAAGAATAAAAAAGAATATCAGTGTTCGATGATCAAATTAGATTCTCTTCTATCTTTTCTTTCTTCATATTTTTAAAATATATTTATTTTTGTTATATATAAAAAAGTTAATATATTTTAAACCATCAAAATTAATATAAATCATTATACTTAAGGTCACAAATCAACAAAATCAATACAATCAATACAAAATCTAAATTCGTGATATTTTGTATTATATCCTCGTGTCCTTTTTCATTGATGATTAAATAATATAATGAAGTTGTGTATAGGATAGCAACTGCTTTCATTAATTAACTTTTTTGTACGCACTTTCTATAAACACTACTAAAACGTGCATTTGTGTTCATTTTGCTTATTGTAATAAAAAATAATAAAATTATTATTATTATTCTTATTGTATTTTATTTTATTTTATTTTAAATAATTATAAGAGCATATTATCATTTAATTTTAAAATATATTTTTACTATTTAAATATATTGAGATATTAATGAATAAAGAGAAAAAGGTGTTGATCATTTAAAAAAAAAAGAATGTATTGTTTTTTAATTTTAAAATTGAAATATTATTGCTTAATTTTGGAATATAAATATCTTTTACTTCTAATGCATAGATCAATCCATGTCAATCAGACTAACATAATTCTTATTTTTTTTCATTTATTGTTTTTTATATTTGATTTGGTGTGATGTGCCTTATTTAAACATTTATTTAGCACGATTTTCTTAATTTAGAATCATTATAATAAATAGTATATATGATTAACCATATCATAATTTAATCTAGTGTCATTGTCTTCAATGAAATAACTTGATCTCATTAAAATCAATTAATATTTGTATAACGTTCTTAAATTTAAATTTAGATAACTAAATAAAAATACTTGCTGAGAAATATTCTTTGCACACATTAGTAAAAAGTATATAATATTTTATACGACATTGAATCAAATTTAAATGTTTATTCTTGTCATGTTAATTGATAAAGTTTTCTATCAAAAAATTAATTGATAGTTTTATACGACATAGACTTATTTTTTATTTAATTGAAATAATAAAATCTAATTTCAAGTATTACTTTTTAACTTTGACCTTCATGTTAAATTGTTTACGATCACATTTGATAATAAGATATCTGAAAAGAGCATTACATTATTTTTCAAATAAATTTATTTGATTTATTTTTCTGTAAATTTAATATTTTGTTAAAAGATAATCAATATATATATATATATATATATATTTTATTTATTTACTGGAAAGGATCTTAATGAGGTTGAGTAGCATATCATTCTTGCATGTTTAAAATTCAAACTCCTAGAGCTACTATATGAAAAGAGTTTTCCTCCACTTTTCACATAAATAAGTGGGTTCATTCTCCAACCCTTAAAAATATCAATCATTCTATTATGCTATGTGTGCAGTTTTTAACTAAAAGTTTTCCAAAATCAATTATTAGAAGGTAATTATTTTTTGACAGTTATAACAAATTATACCAAAATTCTTCTTGAAGATAATTTTAAGGTGTAAGTTAAACAAAATTATATCTATAATTTAGTTTTTGAAAATTGTTTTTAGCTCAGGATTAATTTTAGTTTTAAAATAAACTAGTTTAAGGATTTGTATCATGTCAAAATTAATTTATATTCGGTGTTGAATTTTTATTCATTATTTTATATTTAAAATACACTGATAACAGCAATAACAGCAATAATAAAATCGATAACTATCAATAATAAAACAATATAATAATAATAGTTACATATATTTATCACAATGTCTGTAATCAGAGATCTTATATATTCTAATAAAATGATGTAGTTCAATTAAAAAATTTGATAATAAAAATTTAATTAAAAAATATAATTTTTTTTTGAGATATCATACAAATATATTGAAGACTCAGTTTAAAATTTCAAATTTATTATAAAAATATAAATAAATTAAATCTTCTTCAGATTAGAAATTAAATTTATGAATATATTTTTTTTAAATCACAAAATTTATATAATAATGTTTCAAAATTGTGGAATAAGTTATTTAGTTGTTCTAAAGTGTTTTTGTTTTGAAAATTAATTTTGAAAACGAAAACTGTCTCCACAGAAAACATTACCATAATTTTTGGTAAATTGAAGTCATTCACTTAATTATAATCTAAACACAAACCTATGATGAGTTTGTCACGTAACTAACACTTTATACATGTAATGTTTCAAGTGGGAATCCTTAATGATTTTGATGGTCCATAACTTGAGGACTATAATATTAAGTTTTCAATTCTTAATTTTGTTCATAATGGTCTATAAATTGTGGCGCATACAATTAAGTTTTCAACTTTTATTTTTGTTCATACAAGACATAAAAGTCAACAAAATCCATGCTTTGATTGATTAAGAGTAGTCTATCACCATCTTCCCAAATTAATTAAAAGAAAAAAGAAAAAAGTTAATATTTTAATTCCAAAAGCGTAGCCCCTGAATCTTTAGAAAACTGAAAAAGATTTTCAAAGATATATATTCCTCGTTCATTTTAACTTTTATATTTAATATATAGCTAAATATATATATATATATATATATATATATATGAAATTTTAAATTAATAAAAATACAAACATATCACACCTAGTTATTTTTTTTAAACAATGCAGATACGGTTCTCCTGAATTAAATATAGAAATTGCAGAATAAAAAAACTACAAATACTTCCTAAATTACAAAATATATGGCACTAGTGAACGAATACCACGGTACATGTTAAACAAGTTTGATTAAAAAAAATAACACACGAAACATTTCTGTAACATTTCTGTATGAATTTTTCAAAGTTGAAACAAAATTAGAAACGACTAACAAATTAGTTGCTTTGAACTCCATAGTCAAGCGAAAGCAATGTAAACATAAAAGTAATTTTGAAATGATCAAAGTTTATTATTCCTAAAAGTGATAGGAGGAATCAAACTTTTTAAATATGATCAGAAAAAAATTGTGTTATGGTTTATCTAAAGATCATGATTTTTTTTTAGTAAAAATCGTATTGTTATTATAGGTGAAGCCAACTACAATCTTAATGATAGTTCCATGTATTCATGTCATGTTACTCTTGAACATGACGGGTTTTAATGCATTTTTATTTTTAAGTTAATTTTTGTATAGTTGATTATCATGTCTTTTATTTTGATAGTCTTTATAATATCTTTGAAATTGACATTATCTTTTTGACATGATGTTTTGTTTAGTTATATGTGTAATATTTAATTAAATCACCAAATGCATGTATTTAGTGGCTCATGCTTTCAACTTATCCATGCATTTTGGATATTAATGCATAAATAATAAAAGAAGGAAACAATTCATAATTTTGTTATCCTTATGTGAATGACAATGTTATTATTGCAAATGCATATCTTGATTATTGCAACGGTGAATCTCTCCAAGAACTAATAAATATATTTGTAGGTAATTGGTGTTTTTCATTAGGTTGCCTTGTTGCATAAAAACTTTAAATTTCTGATAAGTATTAGAAAATAATTGATGGAGTTTGTAGGTAGTGAGGATTGTAAGGAAACTCCTTTGAGTGTTGTAGAAAACACTTGACAAAAGATTGCAATACTAATTATAGAGGTGTCAATTTGGCCCCTAGCCCATGGGCCAGCCCTGACACACTCTTCATAAAGCCCCCTTTTAGGGGGGCCCCAAATGAGGGGGCCAAAAAAAAGTCCCGACCCCCAAAGCCCCCTCTCTAGTGGGTTAGGGCTAGGGCTAAGATGGGTTAGCCCCCCAAATAATACTACATTAAGTCAGAGTCAAAGATTAAGTTGAGCGACCCAAACGGGCCTGATGATCCGGACGGGCTCGACAACTCGGACGAGCCAATGACCAGGACAGGCCCAATGACAAGGACAAACCCGACGACCAAGATGAGTCCGACGACCAAGACAGGCTTGACAACCCGGACATGCTAAACAACACGGACGGGCCCAAAAACCCAGACGGGCTAGACGACCAAGATGGGCCCGACGACCCAAACGGGCCTGAAAACCTGGACGGGCCAAACGAGCCAACTGAGCCCTACGACCTAGACGAGCCCAACGATCTAAACGGGACGACGACCCGAACGAGCCCAATGATCTAGACAGGCCCAATGACCCGAACGGGCCGACGACTAGTATGGACCCGACGTTCAAAACGGGCCCGACGACCCGAACGGGCCCAACGAGCCAAACAGGCCCGACAATTCGAACGGGTCCGACGACCCAGATGACCCGAACGAGCCCGACGACCAGAACGGGCTCGACGAACCCGACGGGCCCAACAACCAACACGGGCCCGACGACCCGAACGGGCCCAACGAGCCAAATGGGCCCGACAATCAGAACGGGCCCGACGACCCGAACAAGCCAGACGACCCAGATGGGCCCGACGACCCGAACGTGCCAGACGACCCGAACGGGCCCGACGACCTGAACGGGCCCGACGACCAAGAAGTGTCAGACGACCCGAACGGGCCCGATGACCCGAATGGGCCCGACGACCCGAACAAGCCCGACGACCTTAACGGGCTCGACGACTCGAACACGCTCGACAACTCGGATGGGCCTGACAACCTGTTCGAGTTGTCGGGCCCGTTCGAGTCGTTGGACATCTTTGGATCATCGGGCCTGTCTAGGTCGTTGAGCCCGTTTGGGTCGTCGGTCCCGTCCGGGTCGTCGGGTTCGTCCGGCTCATCGGGCCCGTTCGATTCATTGGGCCCGTCTGGCTCATCCAGGTCATCGGGCCCGTCCTGGTTGTCGGGTTCGTCTGGGTCGTCGACCCCGTATGTGTCTTCGAGCCCGTTCAAGTCGTAGGGCCTGTCTGGATCGTAGGGCCCGTCTGGGTCGTAGGGCCTGTTTGGGTCGTTAGGTCCATACAGGTTGTCGGGCCCGTTGGGGTCTTTGGGCCTGTCTGGATCATTAGGCTCATTTGGATCGTCGGGCCCATCTGTGTCATCGGGCCTGTTCATATCGTTTGTCCCGTCCGGGTTGTTGAGCCCGTCCGGGTTGTCGGGCTCGTCTAGGTCGTATGGCCCGTCTTAGTCGTTAGGCCTATCCGACTTGTTGGGCCCATCTGGCTCGTCGGGCCCGTCTGGGTTGTTGGGCATGTCTGTGTCGTCGGTCCCATCTGGGTCGTCAGGCCCGTCTGGGTTGTAAGACCAGTCCGGGTCGTCGAGTCCATACGAGTCATCAGGCCCGTTCGGGTCATCAGGCTTGTTTGGGTCATAGGGCCTGTTAGGTTCGTCGGGCCTGTCCGGGTCATTGGGCCCGTCCAGGTCATCGAGCCATCCGTGTTGTCAGGTTTGTCCTGTATTCAGGTCTGTCTGGGTCGTCGAGCCCGTTTTGGTCATCGGGCCCGTTCGAGTCGTCGTTCTTGTCGAGGTCGTCGGGCAGGTCCGAGTCGTTAGACCTATTCGGGTCGTCGTGCTTGTCCGATTCGTTGGGCCTGTCCCACAAATAGTAATATATTTTAAAAAATAATATATTTTTCATGTGGAAGATGAAAGCCCATGGGTTGGCCCTGGCCCACAGGGCTTTTGTAGAGTTTTTGGCCCTGTGGACTTCTTTGTTGGGGGCTTATTTTTAATGTGGGCTTTTTTGGCCCTAGCCCACATGGGTCAGGGCCAAACCCTGTGGACTGGGCCAAATTGACACCTCTAACTAATTATAAGTTTATATAAGTTACATATGTCTTTGTGTGTTTAGGTGGATTGATCATGTTTTTTTATGGATGAAGGTTTTCATCCAAATAATAAAAGTGTTCTCATAATACCAACTTTTCATATTGTGGATCATTACTGAGTATTGTTTAATGTGACTAAGCATTGAAAAAAAGCATTTTTAATTAAATGACAATTAAATTTATTTTTTGCTTATTTAATGCTCGATACGAGGAGAATCACTACAAGAAAAACGTTTAATATTGATGGACACAATCCGTCGGTAATCTGAGTTGACCACAAATTACCAACGGTCATAAATATGTGAGTAAAATGTTTGTCAATAAATTTTACTAATGGATCCCAAAGGTAATTATCGACAACCGCAAACCCATTAATAAATTCGTTGGTAAATATTCATCAGTAATTACTATTGAATTCTAATTGTCGGTAAAATTTATTGTTAAAAATCACAGTTGTGTTTTTTTTCTTTCCCCTCTTTGTCCTCTTATTTTCCCTTTTTGTTTTCTTCTTTCTCTTCCTTCCACCGTCACCAACCGTCCTCTTGGTTCATCATCCTCTTCTTTCTCCTCCTCCTATTTTCTCTCTTTCTCCTCCCTCAACTCTTGTCACCATTACTTCTCCTCTTTCTCTTCTTTCTTTTCTTCTTCTTTTCTTCTTCTCACCCATTTCTTCTTAATATATAAAAATATCATCATACTTGGTAGAAAAAGTTTTACTCAATTTATGAACGAAAAAGTTTGTCGGTAATAAGAGTTATAAGTTACCGATAAAATTTATAAACAAAAATGGTTGTCACACAAGTTATCGACAAAAAATCTGTAAGTAATACAAATTCAAAATTATCAATAATTTTACTAATGGATTCATTATCGACAAAAATATTTGTCTATGACTTAAATTCTAAAATTTGTGGATAAAAACTCGACGATAATAACTTAAATTATGATAATGAACAAATTTATGTTTATTGTTGACCTTAAATATTAGGATAAGGACTAATTTGATCTTGTTATCAATGGCCATCAGCTGAGAGTGTGCAAGGCCATGATTAGAAAATGGATTTTCCTTCTATATTTCTTTATCAACCAATTTTGGATCTTGACGTGTAGGGTTTTAAGTTTAATTTCATTTTCTTCTATATAGAACCATCATGTTTTTTTTTTGTGTTATTTTGCATTGTCTCAATACATTCATTGGATTTTAGTGTCAATGTCTCGTTATGTTGTAACGATTTATTTACATGTTTCTCACTACATCTCTTTCATTTGAGTTTTTCATACTTTTGATATAAGTCAACCATTTTATAAATTATTTCTCATAATATTTATAGTATATTAAGATAGGATAAAAATATTTTTACAAAACACATTGACATATTAATACAAGGTTAAAATATACATTTGATTCCCGTTTTCGTTTAGTTTTGTCATTTTAGTCCTAATATTTTTTTTTGTTTAATTAAGTTATAATTTTCGTCAATTTTGTTCAACTTGATTTTTTTTGCTAACACTGTTTAAATAATTAACAGTAATGAACATTGATTGTCAGGTGTCACTTAATTTATTTTTTAAATATTTTTTTAATTTAAAAAAAAAAAGTCCACCTGTCAATCCAGCAACGTGTCATATGTCAGAGTCAATGTTTTATATTTAATTTGGTCCCTAATTTTTTTTCAATTTAGTCCCTCTCCAAATTAACACCAAATTTAGTTTTTATATAAATGTTATAATGATATTTTATTAATATGTTCATTTTTATTAAATATTTTGGTTTAGGATTACAATTTGTTTAAAATTAGAACAAAAATTTAAATGATAAGGACTAATTTTAAATTTTATATCAATGGTGTTAGTTCACATCCTTAAAATTCTCATTATAATTTTAAATTAATTGTAACCTTAAACAAAAAATATTTAATAAAAATGGGAATTTGAATAAAAACATCATTATAACTTTTATATAAAAATTAAATATGGTATCAATTTTGAGAGGGATAAAATTGCTCAATTTTAAACAAAATTGGGATTAAATTGAACAAACATAACGAAAATAAAAACCAAATTGAATATAAAATATTAACTTTGACACGTGATACGTTGTTGGGTGGATATTTTTTCAAAAAATAAAAAATAAAACAAAAAATTCACGAAGTGATACATGGCAACAACTATTCATTACAGCTAATTTTTAACCCGCACTAAAAAAAGATCAAATTTAACAAAATTGACAAAAATTTGAATGATTGAAAAAACAAAAAATATTATAAATAAAATAATAAAACTTGACGAAAATAAATACCATATATATAATTTAATCTTTTCTTTATAAGTTTGAGAATCATATTTAAGTATGTTTAACGTATATAATGTATTTAAAAAAGGCTATGTTTTTCAAAAATAAACTAGACTCAAAATGGTAGAAGAAGAGTTAACCTATGATCAACTCCAGGACCACTAGGGCTTAACTAAACTTTGTCCTATCACAACAATTATTATGAATGTATGAACTACTGCAACAACAAAAGGGCCTACTCTTAGACAAAGAAAAGAGAACAATTAACATCTTTCATCTTTTGTATGCATACTTTTTTCTTCAAATTAACGAATATCGTCGAAGCAGAAAAAAAAATACATTAATTACATCAATTAGTTACCTACATCCAAAGAACTTAAAACTTAAAAGGAGAATTATGTGTGTAAATTGTATGATTAGACACATAATTATTATTGTAATGTAGGAAATGATTTTGGTGACTGAGATGAGGACGTCTCTGTTAACTAAAAGTTGGTAGTGATGTGAGAACGTGCGTTCCGTAAACTCACCACAGAACGCTGTTTTGAACTTGAGCTTGACATGTGTGCTTATGGAAAGTTTGACACTAACACGTTAATTCACTCCTTACACACTTTATTTTATTTGGCTAAAATGATAGACACTGTTTGGCATAAACAAATAATTAAGGACAGTTGCATGATGAAACTCCTTCTCACCCCAAACAGATAACTAATTTTGCTTAAAATGATTTGGTGACAATGATTATTGATTACTTCTCAAACTTTCAAATAACTGTAGGTGTCCGCCACCGTCTATATCACCTATAACCATCATTTAACTTTCGGTTGTTAGGTAGATATAACCATTGATTCAATGGTCTATTTATTAGGGGTTGAATTCAGCTTATGACAAACCATTTTTTTCTACCAATTATTTAAATCCCAAGTCTTTTGATAGGAAAACAGAGAAAAAGTACTATGCTATTATTCATAAACAAACACATTTTATAGTCATAAAGAAACTAGTAAAAAAAGACAACAAAAACAATGGAAGTGATTGCTTAAATATATTCATTTAGTTATGGGCCGGTAGTACTCGATCATATACTTGTGCTTTATATTATTGGGCTTGTAACGAACCTGAAGTCCTATGCCAGTGCTTCCTGCAACCCCATATTTGCTCCTTGCATCCCCAGAGATATGTGAAAAGACAAATTTATCCTTACTCAAAAAATAAACAAAACCTTACATTAACTCCTTCTCCTTCCCGTTTACTCCTTCCTCTCCCTTCAGAGGGTCCTCTTTTCTCTTTCATAGCAGCAGCCACATTCTTCTTCCTCTCTCGTAGCACCCCCTTCATCCCCAATTGGAGAAAGGGTAAAAGAGTCCTTTCACAAAACTATGAGACTACGTAAGAGAAAATATGAGGTGCAGCAGGCACTGGTTGGAATGCTAAAGGACAAAATCCCAAAATTGTTTATGGGCCATCGAGATCGACCCACACTTTCTACTATACGCATGGTCTTCTTTCTACATCGGTCTCGCTCCATATTATTATTATTATTATTATGACATGTTTAATCAAGATTAGTGTTTCAATTATATAATTAAGGAACATTAGATTCAATTATAAAATAATAGCTAAAACACAAGAAAACTGTATTTACATAACGGCTTTTGTTCTGAGAATAAAGTTGCTAACAACTTCGGAAAAAATAGTGAGTTAACATCTCTTCGAAAGACCACGCCATAAATTCGGAAGGTAAAAACAATGACAATTAGGTAGAGCGCAAAGGAAAAGGGCTTTGTTTTGGATGATGTTGTTTAGGGATAAACAATATAGGAAAACGAATACACGGTTCATTTACACATAAAAATTTTTTAAAAATTAAAGTGGAATGATGGATTTAGTCCTAATTGACCTCTCCTACATCAATAGATAACCTTGGCCATCAATATTACTCTAGCTTGAAACAGGTTTCACTGTTAGGGAGCATGTTATAGTTCCAAATCATGAACAATAATTTATTTATTAAATCTTAACATTAGTGCAAAAATTAGACTAGCCTAAATCGGGCAACAAATTATAAATTACTGCTAATTTATTTAAAATCAAATGCACAGACTATCACGCTCAAAAAGCATTTAATACACGATTTGGAAAACTAGGGATCATTTTCACCTACCATTACTAAATTTATGTATATACATATCCAAAATAGCATTCAAAGGGGTTTAAAACTAATTCTTACTTCAAAAGTATCGTATCTAAAAGCTGATTCAAACCTTAATCAGGCAGCTGCTGCCGTCAGATATAATCATAGGATTCGGGTATTAACGGGCCAATGCGCATGTTGTATAAATAAAAAACACGGGTACCTTAAAATTAGCACCGCTTAAATTATCCGATCTTGCAAAGCACTTGAAACACACGTCAATAACACAGAATACTAACCAAAAAATACTCATCCAACAAAACTGTAGAACAATGAAAAATCCTGTCCAACCTATCACGACAATATATCAAGTGCGATCAGAAATTCACTGAATTTAAGAACAAACACTTAAAAGACACGGTATGATTTCCCCATGGTACTCTTCAGATACAAGCACCTAACCTGAAATCAAAAACAGATTACGTTCAGACGATTGAAAGTAATACAAAAGTCAACAATGCATCAGTTTTACTCAATTTAAGAGTGGAGACTACTCACATTCTGCCAGTTCTTTTTCAACAATGACACAAGGAAATTAACGCTCAGTTGTACATTTTGGAAGATTTGCTTTTCCTCCATGCTAACATTCCCCACGGCTACTCCCATGCAGAGCACCTTCTTAAGCTGGAATTTAACCATAGCCTTAGTCTCATTAACCTTTGACTCCAAAGATTCTTGGTGAGTCACAAGTGTGGGGAACTTCCCTGCAAAGCCAGTCAAAAAATCTAAATCAGCTAAAGCAACATTGGCATGAAAATAAAAATATAACAAAAAAGCAAAGCAACATAGAAAGGGAGTGTAAGAGCTTGCTTAAGAGGATGAACAGTCAGTTCAATGATCTGTACACAGCTAATGACAAAAAACATTAAGAACAGAGCACAATGTGACAGGAAATTAACAAATAAGAAGCAAGTTCTGAAATAAAATGGTGAAAACATAAGCAAATCAAGAAGAACTCTCAAAAAAGAAGAAAACTTGCCTGCCTTGTTGAGACCAGGTCCCAAGAGACGAGGAATCTGCTTGATAACGGCTTCAGAGGCCAAAAACGCATGATACTTTTTAGCTAGCTTTTTCACCAATTTCTTGTTTTTGTTAAGCTTCTTCAAGGCTTCAACATCCATGTAGTCCAATCCTATCTTCTCTGCCTGCAGATTTGAATAATAGACATTAACAAAACAGACCACGCAGCAAAAATATTGAATTACAACTGTAGAACAAAGCACTATCAGAGCAAAAAGAACAAAATTTCTCCTCTTGAGTTGCGATTAGGTAATTCGAGAAGAGCAATCAATACAGAGAATAATTATAAAAACTAGCCGCCAAATAAAAAAAATGAAACCAACGGTTTGTAAAGCAATAAAATAAGCAGGACAATCAAAGTTTCTATAAACATGCAGCAAAAGTGACAACTAATGTAAAATATGTACTACTAAAATGAAGACGCGATTGAATCTCCGAAATTTCTAGAATATAAAGTATTGCATCTAATTGAAAATCTCACAAAAGTGTTGGTAGATTAGAACTACTAGTTACCTCCTCAACGTGTTGGGCATCTCCAAGCATGCAAATTTTCATCTTGGGGCGAGGAATATGAGGCAACTTAACAGAGCCACTGAAACGCTTGTCCTTTTGGGGATCATAGTTTTTCAGCCCAATTTGGAGTTCAATAGTCTCCACAAACTTTCGGTTCTTCTCTTTGGAATCACCCATGATTCCAGTGATAGCCTCCCTTAAAGCATCACTCTGAAGCTTACTACACAGACAACATCCAAACCAAATTAGAGACCACAAAGCATAGGTTATTCAAACGCCCGAATTTCATCAAACGATATCAACTAACAGTATCACCGCACACAGTACACATAAGTTATCAATGAAAAACGACCAGGGACTTTACATTGCCCATAAAACAGCTGAACGGCCACAAAATTATGAACATTGACAATTAGAAGACATGAAAATGAATACCTCATTGTGAGACTTGGTCTTTTTCCAACTCAACGGCTTGGCGGCTACAGATCTCAGAGCTGCCAAAAAAATTGCAGAGAAGAAGAAAGTGAGAATTGGAATAAATGAAGAAAGTAGAAGAAAATGCAATAGTACTCTTCTGAATAGAGAAAGTACCGGAGGCGAAACCCTAGCTAGGGTTTGGAGCAGGCAGAGAAAGAAGTATATAGCAGCCATTGACGGATATGGATTGGGCTGGGCCTAATTTATAAAAATTTGAAATGGGCTCTATAAGACAGTGTTGGTAAATATTGGTAAATTATTGTTGTTTTGAAAAGATGTTTGTCCTGGACTTAAGGTCCTTTTCTTTTTCTGTTTTCTTGCTATTGGATGAATTTTTTGCCTGTTACGAATATTCTCTTAAGATGCTAAAGAAAATAGTTAATTTTTGTTTATATTTAAGTATTTTATGCATTTATTTACTGAAATAAGTACTTGTATGTCGAATATCAAATGCTGAAAAACTATATTTATATGACTGTGTCCTTGAAACACTTAATAAAATAATTAATACCGACGTTATAAACTGATTGAGGATTAAATTTAGTTTTAATTTGTTATAATCTCACACAAATTGCTTAAGGTTTTTTCCACTATTCCAATAAGCTTTACTGTCTTGATTTTCTAAGTATATATGTGACGCAAAGAAATGTAGTGAAATATTCTATGTAGTTTAACTATTTTTATTTTTTAAAAATATGAAATAAAAACTACGCCACCATTAAATCCACACATAATGCAACTTAACTATTGTATAAAATTCAAGTATAATTAAGAAGGAGGAAATTATATGACTATATTTTTGAACATGATTGAAAAAAAAAATCTCATTTTTTATCTATCTAATGGATATACCCTGTCATTGCATTCTGCATGAAACGAGGAGATTTGAATTTCATAATCACAAATGAAGAAATTGTATATATAAGAACAGAATTTGGATTCTCTGTTGAGTTTTTTTGTATTGTCCCTCTATTATATATTCATAATATATTGATTATCATTAATTTTGACGTTTTAAAATATATTAAAAAAATATTTAAAATATCAACACAGTATATTTTTAATGCTAAACAAAAGATAATACCAAAAAAATCAGTAGAGAATCTGAACTCGAATGAACATGTTGACTATCGACTATAAATGTGGAATTTTAGGGGAAATAGGTCACAGAAACAGTCTATAGGAACATGAACCAGTTTGCTTGTTTTTAATATATGGTTCTAACTTTACTTTAAAAACTTGTGCCAAACTAATAAATTTTGTCATATGCATTGAATTAATAATTAATATTTCAGGTTTTTGAATCCTATAATGGATCCGAACAATATTATTTCAAGAAATTTAAGGCCGAAATTCTCACTTGTCAGATAGAAATGAGGTTTTAAAGATGAATTGTACTTCAATGAAGATAATTAAAATATACAGTTCTCTTTTAACATCCAAGCTTCTTTAAATAATTCAGATGATGAAACAATTAAATTCTAAAATAAACAATAGTTTAAATGTAGTAATTAATCTGAAAGATGTAATCTCAAAAAACCTAGAATAATAGACAATAATATTATGATATCCAGTAATCAAATCAAGAATGATATCACTGAGATCTAAGACATCTCTCCTTTGAATTTTTGAATACTTCATTATATTATATATGTTCTTCACAAATACATTATTGAAATTGGACTTGTGAAAATCTATAAAAGTTTACCCTAAATTTCCACTTGTAAAAACCAGTTTCAACATTGAATGACAAGGGGAGCCTGTTTGCAATTTGCATATATATATATATATATATAAATAGGTCATAAGCAACTCCTAAAAGTGGACTAAATAAACATGCATATACATACACACACACACATATATATATATATATATATATATATATATATATAAAGAAAAACAAAAATATATATTATATTATATATATTTTTATGTTTAAAAGTTCATATGCATTAGCTAATCTGAACATAAATGGTTGAACTAACAAGATCAAGAAAGAATATGAGAAAAAGATCCAAGCATATGTGAATCTTAAAAACACATTATTCCAGTCATAACATGGGAATATTAAGAACAACTATACTGATAGCTATAGTGAAAAAGGAAACATGAGGAAGAACTTCAGATCCTTAATCTTGGTGACTTTGCTTTGCATGCATTAGCAACAAGGGAATCACGAGCAGACACAATCAAGCTATGAGGAGCAAGGAATGCATTAAACACAGTATAGTCGATCCAATCCTTCAACTTCTGCTCTTGGCCCCAATCTTCTGGTATGTCAACCTTCTCCATCATCACCTCTTCCCGGAGTCTCTTCAGCTTCTCACGCCCCGTTTCTTCTGCATCAACCCTACCAATATTCTTCTCACTATGCTCCTTCACCTTATCATCATCTTCAGTGCTGTTCTTGAGCATCTCATTCGTAGATCTTTGGGAAGTGACGGGTTTTCTTGAACTCCTCCATGCAGGAATGTCGTGGGACAAATCGTTTCCTTCCATTGACAAGAGTGGTTGCAGTTGTTGAGAAGCCAAGAGGGTTTATGAAATAATTGAAGAGAAAGAGAAAGGAAGGGTATACAGTGAGCAATGATTCAATGAATGACATTGGGTGGGTGTTTTATAGTACACGTCATGCCTTTGTGATGGTCTCTCGCAGGTTCCCAAAAGAAAATGCCGGTCTAATTTTTATATTGGTTAGAAATAAGAAAGTAGAGTATTTTATAAGAATAAAGACTTATAAATTATTGTTTTCAAATTTTAGATTCAAAGTGGTATCAATATCTTATACGGTAGAGTTCAGGTCTTATCAGTGTTATGTCTCTTCGGTGTGTAAATCTAAAAAATGGATCGTGTGGTTTTGTCCTAACGTATACGTAGCTGAGAAACGAAAGAAGGATGTAGAGATTTTAGACTTGGTGGAGAGTGGTTTATTGCATAGAGTTATTATTGTGAGGTGGACATGCATCGTGAAAAGTATGAAGATTGGGGTGCTTTAATTTGCGTTGTCGTAGTTTTTTAATGGAATTGATTTGTTGAAAGAGAGATGTGGACATGGATGAGAAGAGGCCAACCACCCAGATATTTTTGGGGTTTTTTTCACAGGGTTGGCATTAGGTCCTCCTCAAAATTAATATTACACCATTTACCATGTACTTTCTTCTATTGTGTTGTTCTTTATGCTATGGAAGATGCACCACGTTTTTCAATCTCCATTTCCACATTTGTCACCTTTATGTGACTTCGCCCATCTCATTCAAACTTCTTAATTCTTCCTTTCATATTTGTCTTCTTCACAAATAAATATTATTTATCAACCTTCATTATTTTTGGGGGATTGATAAATAAATCAAAATTCTATTGTTATTCTAAAACAAAACAAAAAAATGGGAACAACTTGTACTTACATATCTACTTTAGAAAAGTTGCGATATAAAGTTGGAGATTAAACATGTGCCTGTGTTTGCCTTTTAAATTGCCATACACAGGTGAAAATATATTAACAAGAATTAAACCTACAATGAATCTGAGAATGCAATTGTGAATTAAATCCCATATCAAATAAAATTAAAAATGTTGTGAGTTAAATTCCATACCAAATAAAATTAAAAATAAGAAAGTTAAATAACATATAAAAAAATTATAAATTTATTATTTTAAATCTTAGATTAAAAATTGTGTAATTTATTGGAATTAAACTCAAATCTTATTAATATTATTTTTTTCAAGTAAATTACCTCTACTCATTATAGTCCATTGGTATTAATAGCATATAACTATAAAGCTTTTTTTTATAACTTCTAGTCAAAATATTGGAACATATTTTTATTACTATTTTACTCCTAATTAAAAGTGAATTGTCAGATAATTTTTTGAGTATCAAAAAAAAAATATATATATATATATATATATATATATATATATATATATATATATATATATATATTAACAAGTATGAAATTAGTTCTTCCTTATTTCCTTGAGATTAGATGATCAAGATATATAGAAAAATTACACTACTAAAACACATTTCTTTTAACAAAATTAAAGTGTTTATAATATCAAGGTTATAATATTATATATAATACTTGCATAAAAATAAATAAATTTGAGCTTTTCTTGGTAGAAACTACTTTTATCTCAGTCTTGCAGATTTCTCTTTTACAAAACAATGCATCACACTTTCATCTTGATAAAAAATAAAAATAAAAATACACGCACTTGTTTGTATAAATTAATCGTGTTATATATTTAACAATAGTTAAACCAGACTTTGTTACATGCAAATTCGAAGATAAAAAAATTTAGTTGAAAAAATTCTGACAATTTGTTTCAAGTGTATAAGGAAACAAATGGAAGAAATAAAGTACTGAAGTGCATTCTTTAATATGAAGTTTTAGGTTAAAATGTCATTTTTTTCAATTGAGTTCAAAATTTGTCATATAAACTAAGTCTCTAGGAATATATATATATATATATATATATATATATATATATATATATATATATATATATATATATATATATATAATCAATTTATATCTTAAGGACCAAAATGATCGGAGGGCGAAGTTATTGTCAATATTGTTAACACCTAATTAACGTGCCAATATTCTAGGTATGTCCTCAATTAAATGTAATCGAGTTTCATGTGTATGGATTTTTTTTTTCAATAATAATAATAATAATAATAATAATAGCATAGCATTCACTGCAAACAAATACTTCTGACCATAAGATATGAAAAAAACATTATTTGACCCCAAACACTTGAAACTTGTGGGTTTGGGCCTATCGGTTGAATGAGTCAATTATTTCAGCTCTTTTCTACACCTTTCACTACATGCAGCTTCTTCCTGCATTTTTATAATTTCAATCTGTATTTTCATTTTTTTTTTATTTCAGTACATAATTCAAAATATGGTTTTAGTCCCCTTAACTTTTCACTGAAAATTAAAATTAGTCTCTATTCAAAATTTTAGTCCAATTTAATCTCCAACTCTTAAATATGGTGGAGTTATTCCTTTTATTCAAATTTTATTAAATTTTTTTAAAGTTTCAAACGTATTTTATAATAATATTTGACTTAATATTAAAGTTAAAATGTGTCAAAGTACAAGCAACTCAAATATTATCATGAAATGTATTTGAAACATCAAATAAACTTAACAAAATTTGATTAAAAGGATTAAATTCATACATTTCTAAATATGCGAGATTAAATTGGTCTAAAGTTTCGAAGAGAAACTATTTCCAATTTTTACTAAAAGTTAAGGAAACAAAAACATATTTAATCATTCCAAATACATATATTTTTATTTGAAATGAAATGTATAAAATAAAAAATATACTTTAAATTACACATTTTGAAACATAAAATAAAAAACACATTCTTGTATAATTTAAAATATAAATGCATTTTAAAATATACTATCTATTTTAGAGATCGTATATTTTAAAATATAAAAATTTATATTTTAAATTATATATTTCAAAATAAAAATGAAAAATATGTTCAAAATACAATCTAAAATATAAATTTTACATTCCACACTTCGTAAGAGAAAAAAATTGTGAGACAGGTTGAAATTATGGAGCTACTGAAGAAGTTGCCTTCACTGCATTCACGTCTTCTCTTCCATTTTTTCCTTCAGCTCACTAAGTGCGCTTCAACAAAAACAAAGAAATTGTGATAAAAAAATATTACTAAGGAAAATTTTGAGATACCAGGAATAGTTAAAAATTAATTTTGGATCATGTGAAATTACCATTCTAAAATTATTTTGAATAATTCATAAGTTTTTTAATATATTTGGCAAAATGTAAGAATGTTAAAAGTTTATTTTTGTGTTACGCCGCAACAGAGAGGTTCTCGAAATATTAATGCGGTTCAGGGTTAGATCTTGATTTTTTCATGTTGAACAGTTCAGAATTTAAAATAACCTAAGATCTATATGCATGCATCTGAGATTAACGCTATTTTCGAGAATAATGCATGTTACTAACTTCTTTGAATGCTGTTGAATTGTGAATAAAGCAGAACAAAACCGAATGTTGCTGGAACTATTACCTTCCTAATGATTGTTTACAAATTTGATCACTGGTCTTGTTCTTATTTCATTTCGCTAAAAATTACTTATCTATGGTGAAGGAAAGAGCAGCTGATATTGTATAGTAGTAACAATTAACAACATTGTTCCTACTGTTCTTCTTTTACGCTGATCAAATCTTGAAGAAGCATAACTGTATTTTTTTTTTCTTCTATCTTTTCAGCTCCAACTGAATCTATTCAAGTCCAGTTGTTTACAAGTGGTTGCAGCTTCATTGTCTCCGTGGTTGTTTAGGTCCAATCTTGCTGCTACAAAGTAAGAAGCTGGCATCCTATAATCTTGAGAAACTTTTTCATCTACTGGTTTCATTGTTTCTGTCTTGATTCTGTTCCGGTGCTGGAACTCACCTTCTGATTGGTTTTCTGTGATTAGGTTTTCAGGATACATGCTGCTTCTGTTTTCTGTTTCTCTTTCAAGTCCAATGGACATGGATAAGTTGCCAGGACCGGTTTCAGCGGCAAAGTTTCTTCTTTCTTCATTCCTGCTCAATGGGGCAAGGAAGGTGTTCTTTTTCCCATCATCACACCAATTGAGTTCACGGTTCCTAAGGTTGTTGGGAGCTTCTGTGGCTTCCCTTTGTTCCATGAACACATGGCTGCTGAAGTGTCTGAAGCCATTTTGAATCTCTTGCTCCTTCTGTGATCTGTCACAGGATGTGAGGCAACTGTCCACTGAGCAATCGTTTGGCTGGTTGGTGTGTGTTTGCTGAGGGCAAAATCCTTGCAATTCCTTCAGCTCTGAGAATGCTGAGTTAAGGCACTGAGATGACACTTTTGACACCAGCTCTGACAGTTGAACTTTTGCAGTTTCAAGTCCCACTATTCCCAAATTTTGTCTCCCAAGAGTCTCTTGTGCTTTCTCCAACACAGACTGAAGGTATTTTCCTTGTGCCTCAATCCTAAGCTGCAAGTGTCTTTGTACCTGATAAGATTTTTAAGGTAGTTATTGTAAAAGTTAATAAATTTAGGATATACAATAGTTTATATTTGGATGACAAATTAAAACACTTTAAACATTAGTGCATAGACTAATTTATTTATATGAATATGGAATGGAAAATGCAAGCTTAGTAAGTTGCCACTTAGATTTCACCTCAAGTTGTTCATTGAGTCTTCTCTGCACCTCAATCTGCATCTGCAGTGCCTCGCTTATATGCAGATCTCTGGATAAAAAAGGCACTGAAAATTAGCATCACTACTACAAAATATTTAAGCAACTGAATGTCCATGTCATGTTAAACAAGATTACATGAAGCATGTGAAAAATGTTTAGTTTTCTTACTTGTTAGCCTGCGGTCCAAGGCTTAATTTGTTCATGTGAGTCCCACTGGTTTCAGAAAGTCTCTCCCCAGTTGTTGCACTTGTTGCTGTTAAGGTAATTTTAACCATCAATAAGAGCTCTATGGCTCATTAGTAGATCAGAAAATGAAAGAGATTGGTATCTTACTCATTTTGTGTGTCACGTTGTTGCTTTGTCCATGCAGATTCTTGCTCAATCTATACTTCTGATGACAAAAAGGAAATATCAGTAATTGCACCAGACAAGTTTAAGAAGGAAAAATGAATTCTTGGTTTGTAGCTTTTTGAATGCAAAATTCAAAATGGTTTGCAAGTACTGATGTAACGATGCACGCACCTGAAGATGGCTCTTTAAATGGTATAAGGTAAGCCCTGGAATTCCCATGAGTTTCATTACTGTTTTTGGAGTTGCTTCTGCAATAGAAATATTGTAATTGCATCAGTGAACTAAAATTCTATGATCCTCAAGATTTGATGATCCACAAGGTGACTTGTGTACTCACTGTCAGCTCCTCCTAACTGATTGACTGCTTCTATAAATCTGGCATGAAGATCTGCTGTCCATTTTAATCTTGGTTTAGCATCAGTTGAAAGCACAAGTCCAGAATCTCCAGACCCATTTCCTGTTTGAAGGAACATGTGCCTCTCAGAAGGGATTGGCATTCTGGAAGAAGAATGAATGTTTTTTCCTTGGTGTTGGTGATGAGGGTACATTCCACCTACAAAAGCCACTTATAAGCACCCTGTAACATAAAAACTAACAACTTAGTTTCTAGAGCTGAACACCAGTTATGTAGTTACCTTGATGACTTGTGTATTCTCTTGATCACTTTCAACCTATGGAAGATGAAACTAGAAGAAGCTTTAGTTTCAAGATTAATTGTTACAAGCCCTGGTACTAACAAATAAGATACTTTCTGAATGCTTGATGTGCTTGTCTTGTTTTTCCTATCACACTTCTCTTCAGTGGAAAGCATGCTGAAACTGGTATTTATAAGAGAGCTGGAGGGAGCTGGTAATCCAATGGAATCTTGGATAGAACCAATAGAAAACCCAACTTAATCCTTGTGCGGTGACCTGAAAATTAGATATTATTCTTTCCTACTTTTGTTCACCAATGGACCCCATTTTCTAGTTCCATTTTCCATTCTCAGATATTGCTTTCCATTTGAGTTCCTCAGCAATAAAGCTTCGGAAATAGTCTATTTTTTTTTTCATGCACAACCTTTTTTCCACACACATTATGCAGGAATTGCATATAATTCAAAAACATTTTTAATATTTAGATATGTAAAAAAAGTTATCTGCAAATATCAATTTGTAAACTGCATTAGGTTCCAGAACTGATCCTTCAAATTTTAACCCAATATGCATTTTTATTCGTTTGCCAGGTAAAAAGTGGGAATCGTATGCTCACATTTGAAGGAGTATTTCCTTTTTCTTCTGACTTGGTTCTGGAGAATCTGATATCCCTCTGGACTTGGAACAGCCATTATTTTTGTTTTAGAGGAAGATTCTGAGAACTTAGAAGCCTAAATTTGTTGTTCCAAACCTTGATCTTGCTGCCATTTTACAAGTCCTTTCTTAATGTACATACATAGTTCTTTAGTAGCATGATATATGAGGTTGGGCAAGGTTTATCTTTGGCAAAGTTTTGAGACAAAGACACGAAGGAAGGCCTTAACTGCAGTTGAAGGATTCCATTGACTAGAGCACCATAGCATGCAAAGGAAGGTTAAAAATAATTGTGGAAGATGCTTGTTTCTCATGGAACTGTTTGGAGGTAAGGAATAGAATAAGAATACGTTCTGTTTTGTCTCCTTCAATAAGTTTGGTACTTATTCAGCCTGCACCGTTTAAAATATAAGGAAGATGGACCCTGAACTTTTCATTCTTTCTTTGGCACAAAACCTCTGGCCCCATCCTCTGGAATCCTAAGTAGGAGGGACCTGATAAAAAGGGAAAGATAGAAGAATTGTACTTGCTTTTATACTTGCATTTGGTTAAACACAGTACTACTGCATAGGACCACTTCCCTTGCCCTTGACTTGTACCATGGTTAATGTAGCTGATTCTTGTGTAAGAATAGGTACATTTGTCATTCCTTATGTTACCACACCCACTTTTAACTTTTTTCCTCTATAAACTTGTTCTTATCCATGGAGAACTTTCCTTTCATTAAATGGCATATACCATGTTAACCCACTACCAAAATCATTACAAAATGTATTAGAATCCGATTCAGTTTTAATTAAAGCCACGCTTTCCTCAGGCAATGCATGTGTCAAGTGCATGCAAATCTCCATTATTCAATTGGAAAAGAAACAACTAAGCTTAGTGTTGCACACTGTGCTCTAAGGGTAAGTGGTGTAGTACTCTCATTAAAAATCCACCAATAACAATTATATTATTAACAGCTAATACACAACAAATTACAGCATAATATATGTATATAAATACAAGAAACAGCCAGCTGTACGTAACACAAATGTGAGAGTAGACACACCCCTCAACAACAAATTTCACTTCGATAAATTCTAACACATAATTTTGATATTATGTTAAGAAGTGGAATTAAACCTAATACACTCTTATAAAACCGTCTTATAAAATGAAGCTTGCACCTATAAATTAGTTTTATTTCTATTCGATTTAGAACTTCCAATAATTTGCAGACCTTATATGATTTGGTGATATCCATTTATCAGGTGTTGCATGTAAGATGGACATTTTATGGAGAACTTATAGAAACAATGAAATAAATAGGCTAAACCGCAAAGATTCCTTGAACAGTATCTTGATATCACTTCTCCTTGTTCTTGTTCTTGATTCTGATTTTTGAGAATATTTAATGCTGCCAGGAGAATCCCGAGAGACTTTAGACAAAGTTAAAGCTGAGTTCCTAAGTAGTTTTCTTGCATGTGGATTGGAATAATATGAGCAAGAGGATTGATTTGGTACTTTTTCCAATCTTGATATCGAATTTGCTCCTTAGATGGACTTCCTATAACCACTTGGCAAGAGCATTATTTATTTGAAGTTGTTCTTGAGCACCAAAACAAGACTTAAAAACTCATCAGAAATAAAAAAAAAAAAAAAAAAAAAAAAAAACACTCATAATTAACAAGTCTTCACGGTCTACTTTATCTTAGTCTAGAATGTATCCCATTGCAAAAATACGGAGATGTTTAACATTATACTCTCAGGTGACAGTGAAAAGAACATAAGCATAGAAAAATTCAAAATGAAGATGTTATTGGCAGAGAATAAAGGAAACTAACCTTTACGTTCATCTTTTTTTAGTGTTGCTTCTATCTACCAATTAGTATATAGTTCTGCATATAGCTTGATTAGTTTTATATCATTGTTGACCATGCAATTAGAGGTTCTGTACGTAGGAGTCAATGATGACTGGTTTTTCTTTATGCAATGAGATTTAACCATGTATAATTTGTTGGTACCACTTTCTTTGACTGTTTGAGTTTGTGTTTATATAATCACAGAAAGCAGCAAAGCCTTCAAAACCAAATCCATTTATGGCATAACTTTGTTTTTGCAGCTTTGATACCATGCTCATTCTTGTGTGGAACTGTTTTTCCCATAATGATATTCATCTTTACTTGGTGCTGCCAAACTGTCCTTGCTACTTTCAAGTCTTTCGAATCTTTAAAGAGTATGTGCTTGTACAGAACCGAGGAGTACTTATCTCTTTCTAGTAGTATCCCATTGGCTTTATCTTGCAATATGGAGATGCCCAACCTGTGACATGGGACATTAACTTTTATTCTTGGTTTATATACATTTCCATTATGTTTTTACATGTTAAAGTTATCTTACCAAAATCTGTTAAATCTGTTATTTGTTTGATCTATTGTTCCATTCACTATTGAATTACTATAGAATCACTCATTAATATCTAGTTACGTGTTTGAGATGTATATATTTAAATGTAAGAAATATGCGTTGAAAATTTCATATCGACTAGAAATAACGTCAATCTACGGTATTGACCTCTCTGACAGGCATAGGACAGACACGGTGAGAATGAAGTTGTGGACTAATAAATGGTCAATCATGAGCAAACCAAAACCATTTCTTGAGAGTGGTTTGGTTGAGCACACATGATGGCATTGGTTGAAATGAAAAGCGAGAAATGACCACGGAATGCTATTCCCAGAGGGGAAAAGGGAGAGAAAAAAAAATAAAGAAGGGAAAAGGAAAGTTCAAAGATTCTTGAGAATGAGAATATGAGAATCTTAATTTAGATTAAAGCCCTTATATTATATTCTCAAGTAAAGAATTATGTTATTCTTCTTCTCCAGAAGCCACAAAAAATGGATTCTCACTTCCCTACCTATCTTTTTACTAATTGTAATCAGATGCTTTTCAGTAGCATACATTGTGACAACCAACACCTTAGTATTGATATCTATTATGGGAATTGCTATGTTTAGATGTTTTAACAAAATTTGAGGTTGCCTTTCACTTTTCTTCTAAGAAGTGACCTTGTTGGTTGACATTGGACTGTTTCCCTGCTAATTAATTGGTGTTTCCCACTTCGATAATTCCAGAACCTTTTCCACTTTTTTTTTTTCCTTTTTTTACATTATTTTGTGTGATGGGATTGTCCTAGTTTCAATTCATATCATCAGCTTTATAATCAGATGATACTTGGTTTGATCATATAAATAGCTATATGAGAATATTATAATATATGATTAAATTAGATTTGACATGACAACAAATTTAACATAGATTGAGTATCAACATCCAAATTTGCCCTATAAATACGTTTGGTTTTAAAAAAAAGTTTTTAGTTAATGGTAGGTAGTAAGAAAAAGGTGAAATATTCTTTCTTTATATTTTCAAATTTTAATTTTAGCAGAAAAAAAAATTAAGTTACTTTAATTATCAGACCATTTCTAATGATTTCAAAATTTTATTCATATCTTCGGTCTTGTTATTTACTCCTCACAAAGACCAAATGATATTTTAAAATATCCGATTTTCGAGGAGATATAAGTTTAATTATTAGAAACATTATTCTTCATAATAATTAAAATATTATGCTATGATTCAATTTATATGACGTGTCTCATTAGAATTTTTCAGTTAGAGAAATATATGATTTTAATAATTAAAAATAATACTTTTATAATAATTATAATCAATATCTTGAATACTGGATTGTAATTTGATCGTAATATGTTGTCATTATGACTAATTCTTCCTTATATTGTTCATTTGTAATCAAGGTTAAGATTACAATTGTATTACCGTGTATGAATCTGAAGTGATGGAAGGAAAAGAAAGTTCTAAATTTCTTTGGAAAAAAAAGGAGAAAAACAAAAAAAACTTAGAGAAGAAGGAAGAATTTGGATTCTGTGCTGAGTTTTCTTATGATGTCCTTCTACTATGCCTTCAAAATACTTTGATGACCATTGATTCTAAAAATTTTAAATATCACTACAACAAAAATGACTTTAGACAACACTAAACGAGATCACGAGTATAAAAATGTGGTCTGAATATAGTAAATGCAACACTTTTTTAGACTTGGCTTAAAAACTATCTTAAGCAACATAAAAACTTTAATTTATATAAATCTTGCTTGTAAAAGATGTGAGCTAATCCATAAAAATGTGGTCTAAAATATATTGAAAATTAAAGTTTTTATATTAGAAAATATTTCATCCCTCTTTTTTTGACTGAAAACGCAAAACTCAGTTCCAAAAACGCAAAAATTTGAATTTCTTCCCTCCCTTTAATTTTAGACTGAAGATGTCAAGAACTCACAGTGTTAAAAATATGAAGTTTTGAAAAACACGTACACCAAAATCGTTGCCTTTTATGAGAATTTTAAATAACGATTTTAAAATTGTTGTCTTACTGAAAATCGTGGCCTATAACCTACAATTACGTTCACCTAAACTACGCCTAAAAACTTGTTGTCTAAACTTTAGCCCACGATTTTTGTGATTTAACTCATAATTTTGTGTTGTTGCCTAAGACGATTTTTGTTGTAGTGTATATTAAAAAGTTATTTCAAGTACCAACATATTGTACTTTTAGTACTCAGCAGAGGACAACACCAAAAAACTTAGTAGAGAATTTGGATTCAAGAAGGAAAGAGAACAACGGAGTTGAAGTGTATGGAACCAAAAAGTGAGACATATAGAAAGAAGAGAACTAAAGTCTGCATTGGGAGATAATATTATTTACCAATTTATTATTTTTTGCGTTCTTCATTCACATTTGGGTTGCTACAAGAATATATGTTTTTTCATTCCTCACATGTAAAATGTTATTTATCTTTTGATTCATTCATTCCTAATTTTTGTTAGTGTTAATTTCTTTTATTACTATTATTATATATATATATATATATATATAAACAAATATATTTTTCTTCATTTTTGTTGCTTGACACCCTTTAAATAATAATAAAAATGTAAAAAAAAATAAGAAAATAATTAAAAAAAGGTTTAAAAAAATAATAAAGAGTGAAAAAAATATATAATTATTTGCTTTTTATATTTTCAATTAGCTTATATCGTCTTTTTCGTGGGATTGGCCAAACATTTTTTTCTCAGATATCAACCCTCTATTTTGGGAATGGTTGAGTCAATAAATTATTAAAATACCAAAAAGAAAAAGAATGCATGTCATTATGACTTATGACTTGAGGGAGATATGTTAAGGCAATTATTTCTCCTTTATAGCTCTCGTTGTGCAAGCGACAAACGATTATTCAAGTGATAGAAAGTCATAGTTTTAAAAAAACTTGATGAAGTGTGCAACAAGTCACATTGCTCAAGCAACAAAGTAATGCTTGATTGAGGATGAGTGTTGATTATCTTTCTTCAATAACTAGTAGGACTTAAAGTGACAAAGTCAAGTTGCTTAAGTGATAAATTTTCCTCTATTGGTTGAATACTAGTTGCTTAAGCAACTTAAGCTAGCTCAAGTGACATATGTTTTATGCATGCATTGGAGTTAGTGTGTATACATATGTTTTTATGAAATGCATTGGAATATATGTGATGATGAAATATGTTGAGAAGTTATCACATGAATGGATACACATTAGTGTATGGTTAGGGTACCTAAAATGGTATTGTAATTTATTGTGATGGTGTAAATCACATATATTAAATATTAAGTGGTGACAATTTAAAAGAGACTCATTCATTAGATGTTGTAAATAGGTGCAACGAACCACACTAACATAAAGCTCTGATATTATCTTATGAGTAGTGGACTTTAATCTTAACATCACAAAAAAAAAAAGAAAAATTAGGTTAGTAAGATGTGGTTTAGACCCACTTATATATTATAATTTGGTCATTTATTTAAATTATGTAAAATCTCTAATATACTTCATCATGCTAAAGACATCCAACATGAAAATAAAGGAAAGTTTGATAATGAATGTCATGATAGACCTAACTAAGTTCGCTAGAGTCAATAAGTTGTCATCATCTTATGAAAGTTGATTCCAAATTTACCTCAACCTTACAATTATACTTGGTAAAGTAATATTTTCATCTACCTGTAAATTATAATTTGGTCATGTCTCTAGTAGTATTGGATAATAAATCCAACATAATTTGTTATCATTGTTCTTTGAATTGATATCATATCATGTAAAAAAATATATGTACATGTAAATTGTATATCATTAATGTATAATTTTGCAATTAGCCTATCCTTACTTGATATATTCTGAATTTGTTATAATAGTAATTGATAGAAAGCAAATCATATTAGGAATAGAAGTATAATTACTAAATACAACTAGAATCATGATTATTCATTATTTTATATATATGTATATATATATTGGAATGTCAATGTTTCACAAAATAGTATATGAAATGGGTAGTTTTTGATAAAATCATAGAATTGCAAAACTAGTAAAATTTGTTGGGATTACAGTTTTAGAATCTACAAATAAATATTTTTTACTTGTTTTTAAAAAAAATGGTACTGTATAAGTAAGTTAAAGTAATATCTCAAAATTAATTAAAAATAGTAAATTCTATATTAAAAAAATGTGCAATTTAACTTGAAAATTATAAATTTAAGATAGTGATAAGGGTAGATATTTGAAGACACTAAATGATTAATTAAGTGTACCTCAAAATATGTTTTTGACTTTAAGGCTTTGCTAATTTGATATTTTAAAAGACAAAGGACTAGAATATGATTGTTGACTAGATTTTATTCTTTATTTTGTACGAAGAAAATGACAAAATTGGAGGTTTGAATTGGCAAAATTTATCAAAGTTGACAAGTTAATTGACTCTTTGATTAAAATTATTCTACTAAATTTAAATTATTTGTTAAATTTGTTGTAATGTTAATTAAAAGTATACCTTGAAAAAGAATATTAGTATGTACAGAGAGAAATAAAGAGAATAGTAATTAATTTAGGTGAGGTATTATTTGATTTTTTTGAACTCTTGCTTTTTTTACAAAAATCAAACATTTGTTTAAAACATAAAATGTAATTTAATTTAAATTTATTATACTTTCATTTTGTCATAAATAATTATGATAATATTATTGACTTTTACCGTGGCTATTATAGAGGTTATATTTAAAGAATTTCTTTTGTTGTCGGTATTTTCTTGAGACTATCCTAACTAAAACACATTTAAATGCACAAACAGAACAATACCAGGTCATTTTCATACAATCACACATATTAATAAGTATTTTTAAAACACATCTCAAGACCAAAAACAGGAAAAACACTTCGAAAGCTTTAAAAAATTTTACTTACCTTGACAGATGCCAACTCAACAAAAACAAATTCAATCAAAAAAGTACCACAACACATTTAAGAAGTTGAGAAACAAGATCAAAGAAAAAAGACAATGAGATCTACGATCATAATCCAAATCGAAATTGAAAAGAAAAGAAAACGAAAATTTGAAGTTCAACTTACGTGAAGAAAGAAAATGTTCAGTTTGATAAATGGAATACGTCACAGAAATCTCAGTTTCAACCTCTATTTCACCAAATGGTTGCAGTTGAGTTAGAGGAGACGAAGAACAGTGGCCATGAAAAGTGAAAAAAGTTGAAAGGAAAAAATAGAATGTAGAGGTAAAAAAATTTAGGTTTAATTATGCCTTTGGATTTTGGAGTTAAAATCTCAAAATAGTATCCAAAATTTTAAAAGTTTCAAATTGGTTTCCTTTTTTGTTAAAACGTCTCACATTTGCCCTTTCCGTTAAGTCAAGGTGCAGTCAGAGGGAGTGTCACGTGTTAGTTCCTCGATTTTTTGAATTTTTTTTTATTTTTTATTTTTTTGATTTTTTTTTGATTTTTTTTTTTTAAATCAAAAAAATTGCCACAAGCTGTCATCGTGCCATGTGGCAGTGACAGAGTAACGTGGCAGTGAC
>Ga0214542_1002857_pt1 | contig 35574 bp, 21 predicted proteins | sample CNSS1metaG_FD_160096 | JGI IMG/M metagenome (GOLD analysis project Ga0214542, IMG submission 160096) | Root nodule microbial communities from cowpea collected in UCLA plant growth center, Los Angeles, California, USA - CNSS1 | ecosystem: Host-associated > Plants > Roots > Nodule | place: USA...
TATATATATATATATAAAAGTGTATTTGAGTAAGTGGTGCAGGAATAGAGGATAGGCATACCCACATAATTTGCTCAAAAATGAACATCATCTATTAATTGTTCCTATTACATGATACTGCTACTACTGTGTCCACCCAACAACTTAAAGTAATGTTCCCAAATTCATTTCCTTCATCGTGTCCACACAGCAAGGTTAACTTTCTACACTTCTTTTAAAGTCACGTTAACTTTCTATGACCACACTAACAATCTTTAAATTTCCAAAAAAAAACTCAAAACTCCACATTATTATACACAAATATTTAATAATCATATATATATATATATATATATATATATATATATATATATATATAATTATAATTATAATTATAATTATAATTATAAATATAAATATAAATATAAATATAAATATAAATATAAATATAAATATAAAGTGGATTGAGTTTAGAAAACACAATACAATAGTACAAGTTTTAAAGTTATATAAAATACAATATTTTAAGTGGATCTCAAAAGTGAACTTGCTTTTTTATCGAAAAAGATAATTTACATATTCTTATTAAAACAACTAAAGAAAAGGTAAGTTAATATCGATTTTTCCTTCTTCAAGTTGTGACATCATACCTTGAGCAAATAAAAGTTTGCTTTAGAGGACAAATAACTAATAACTAATGCAACACATATTTAACTCAAATTTCAAATTACAACTTGAACAATAAAAGTTATCACTCAATTAAGTGAACGCTATATCTAAGTTGATGATTATTGCTTTAAAATCGCTTAAATAACATACATAAAACCAACAAGACCAATAGGCCAATAGGTTCATGAAACAATTTTATCATCTTTATATTAATATTAATTGAGTGTAAAATTTGTCTAATGCAGCTATTTTTTCTTATGTCCCTTTCAAAACAAATTTCACACAATAATAAATTAATAGATTTAAATGTATATAATTAATTTTATAATTTTAGTAATTCTTATCCCGATAACATTCAACAATCTTACAATATAACTAAATTTGTCTATAATTCAAGATTGATTCTATTATCTAACAATTTATTGTTTCTCAAGTTACATAAAAAGGAGGACTTGAAATCACACTGAAAGTTTTATAAATCTAAAGAAACATCACCAAATCAACTAAACTCTCATTAGAAGTAAGACTAGTTAAAAGAATAGTTTTTTTAATGAAAAGGATCAGTCAAATCTTGAATTACTAACCTATAAAATAAGTAAGAATAAAGGACTTTAGATTAAAAAAAAAATTATTATAATCCAAATTTCAATTTCAATTGGTTGAAGATACCTTACTTAGATCACTTTCTAGCTAACGATCTATATCGGAGAAAAGGATAAAGAATGTTTCAGATAATGATGAGAAACAATTATAGAAAATCAGAAAAATAATAAATAGAAACTAAAGAATCAAAGAGAAGGGTGACGAAGTAAATGAATAAAAGAAAACAAAAAGACCTACGGGTCCTTAATTACACAGTTTTGGTGGCATAGGGAAGTGCTGTTACGTGACTATTAGCACTTTGATTTCAAGCTATGGAGGGACACATTACTCAAATTTAAGAGGTGGAATACAAAGAAAATGTTAGGTATGATAAAAAAAAAAAAAGGAAACAAAAGAGTTTGGATAAAAGGAAAATAATAACATTATTTTTATTAAAAGTGTTTAGGAATGATAACCTAAGTAAATCTTTCTGAAAAGGACGTGTTGTTTAGATTTGGATGTTATATACTCAAATTTATGATGTTGATTTTTTTTTTTTTTATAGAATGTAATGGATTTCCTTTTTGTTATGGTTCAACCTTCTTTAATAAAGTTGTATTTTAAGGAAACGTTATCTAAGGTGAGTCACCTTTAGATATGAAAAAGATATAACACTTGTTCAATGAATGTTTGTTAACTATTTTAGTCTCACAAACACTCTTAAAATAGTGTCGTTAAAAATGTTATTTTTAGTGTAATGTTTATGTTTTTATACCATACCATTCCATTTTTTTTAATTATTCATTTACCTAATCATTGGACGTTGTAATTAATCTGAAGGAATGTTTAGATTCTCTGTTGAAACATCGATTTTTTTCCGTTTTGGACATGAAAATTGAAAGTTGCCCTAATCAACTCATTTTGACATTAAATTATAGTTAAATAGGAGATTTTGATCAAACTAATTTATTTATAGTATAAATTAGATTTTGAGAAGTTTGAATTTGATCTGATGAAGGGAGATGCATGATGGTGTAATGGGGACAGAAAATATAATGGGATAGTGACATACATGGCATATATAAGTTGAATTTGTTGAACGTCACTAATCACCAATTAACTACTTACACTATATAGTATTGAAGTGTTAATGTTTGACCCTATGATAATGATAGAGCCACCTATTTCCTATTTCCACTCATCTTTTTAGTGATACAATACATTGCACTAAATTTATATGTGGAGTTTAACAAAAGAAGAAAAAAAAGTTATGGATACGTAGTAATTGAAGTATATGGATTTTTATTTCTAATATATATGTATAATATATTGTCTTTTGTAAGCATGAAATTGATACTAAATCATTTTATTAAATATAAAAAAATAAGAACATGTTTTTACAAGATTAGAAGAAAATTATGACAGTTGCAAAATCATTATAAAAAATCAATTTTAAATGTCATAAAGCAATTTGTCATGGTAAATTTTTTACAGCATCTTTAATATTTTAAAGAGGTAAAAACTGTAAAAAAACTTAAAGAAATAAATAAATTATAAAAAATAATTAACAATTTTATATTAATTTTATTATACTCGAATTTATATTGTCTTGTATTTCAAGAGGATCAACAACATGAGTTGAATTATTTCATTGTTATTGAAAAACAAAGTTAATTACATGCATATTTTGGTGAAGCATGTAACACAGTAAAAAAAATCTATATTTCATCAAAAAATACCAGGAAAAAAAATACATAATTGCATCAAACTCAAAACTTAAATAATAAGTTGACCTCTTTTTTTTTTATCTCGTCAATTTTTTATAGTTTAGCATATAATCTACTCTATTCTACTTTACTTGACTATAACCTCTTTTTTCTCTTCACCACATAACATACTCAACTCTACTTGAGTGTGAATAATTATTTAGATAAATGATACCTCCATATTGAATCCTTATGTCAATGCGTACACTAAATACCCCTATCATATAATTTCTCCTTGAAATCCTGACAACTTCATCATTTATCATATTCACAATCATATAATAATTCTCAAATCAATCACATACACCAATCATTACTTAAGCAATAGTTGACACTTGCTACAACATGCTGCAAAATTTCATATAAAGATGATTGATATACTCTGATGCATTCGCTTAGCGAGACAATTTATTTGTTAGGCGAAAAGTGCACAAAAGTTCACTCATCCAACGACCAAGTGGCTCGTCCAGCGAGTGAATCACTATAACCCTCAAAGGCAAATTCCTCTAAAATTCGCTCAACGAGAGCGTTCTCGACCACGCCTTTAAAGTCAACAAACTCTCTAACTTTGGATTCGTTAAGCGAGTAGGTATTCCCTTAGCGACTTCCAAATTAATGAGTCCTTGACTTTGGATTTAGCGAGCTCATCCTCGACCAGCGAGCTTGCATAATTTTGCATAATTATGTCTTTCCAATAAGGTTAGCAGCTCCATAGTTGGCACAAATGTCCAACTCATACCAAATTCAATTTCACCACAAGCATCAGTACAAATTGGTCTAAAAGAATTATCAAAGCCACAAATGCTTCTAAGTAAGCAACATCATACTTAACAACACCCAAATTCATACATCATGAAACGTGCAACAGCTTAACTTCACAGGTCAATCTTAGTAAAATCATGCAATTTACCAATCTAGTATTTCTACAACTTAAACACAATATAATTATCTTCTCTTACTTAAAGGATGAATCAAAATGATCAAGGAGTATCAAATTCCTCCTTTAAGCTATCTAAACGCATCGACACAACTTAGGACAACACAAACATGATCAGAACATATCATTGACACCACTCATCAGTAGAGACTCATGAGAAGGATTTAGAAGCCACATGTGAGCTAAATTTCTCACATGCATGTCTAAGAATGATTGAAATCAACTTACTTAATTGAAGAAGCTAATTGGACATAAGTGGAGGTCTCGCCAGAGGGATCACTCTATGAGTCTCTGATTTTAGAAAGATTAACATAGGATGAGGAACTTTAGATAGAAAGAAAATAATTTTTATAAGGGTGTTTTTGGATAAATAGAGTGTTTTCTAAGTAATGAGATTCTTTTATAAAATTTCTATTTATACATAAATTTTTTATTATTAAAATTATAGGATCTCCTTATTTTAAAACACAATCACTCTTAAAACACAATTTTCTAAGTTCTCACAAGTGAAATATTTTTTTATAATATTATATTATATATTAGACGATTGTTTAACTTGAGTTTCAAATTTATATGAACTCATTAGTGCTATAAAATCGAATATAGGAGTAGATCTCAGAAAATTTTGATTCAAGATTATGTTTTTCATAATTTATATATTTTTGTCACTTATTCATTTTCTTGTTATATTTCCTTGTTAAAACATTAATACTTCGATATGTACGTATGTGAACTTGTTTAGAATTTGTGATAGGGCAACTAGATTTTTATTATTATTATTAGACCAGACAATATAATATTAAGTGTTAAAAAAAATTAATAATACAAATAAATGAAAAGATATGATATTTGTGTTGATGAAATCCAAAATTAAAAATTAATATAGAGGAATAAAATGAGAATGTTGAGGAATCTAGAAAAAATATTTTCTAGCAAAAGATATAAATAATATATTAAAGTTGTGACACATAAAAAGAAAATTAAGGAAAATAAATTCATATCTTTTAGGCATGACGGATAATGTGTTCTTTTTAAAGCATGAATTGTTGATTATTGTAGATGACAATAAAATAATAGTAAATTATTGGCCTACCTTATATTTAGAGCATAATTAAAATATTAAATCATATATTTTAAAATAATTCATTACTAAATAATTCATTACTTTCTAATAATAATAAATTTCTTATCAATTTTTAAAATTAACCATTACATGATAATTTTATTCTTTTTCTTTTTTAAATACTCTTATTTTTATATTCTATCCATACTAGTCTCTTCTTATTTTGGATATTTTTTTTATACTTAACATATCGTACAGTTGACCAGAAATAAATTAAAATGTTTATCTTCATAAACTAAATATTGATAATTAAAAAATTCCCTATGTAGTAATTTTTTTTATATACTTAGATATCATGGATTATGTTATTGTTATTGTGTTTTGTTTTTTTTAAATAAAGTACAGATTCTGATTTAGTAACTTTTACGCATTCAAAGTATATCAACATTTGTAATTGTGGTCAAACACCTGGATTCAAAGTATAAGCACTTTGGGTGACCGTTGTCCTTTTCAGGGTGACTATAACAAATTTTAAAAAATACATATTTTCTATATATTTTTAGAGTGTAATTAAAGTATATTAATATTATTATAATAAAGTCATTATTATTATTAATACTAATAAATTTATTTTTAATTATCATAATAACCTAATTAATGTTTTTGAGATGTTATTTAAATTTAAAAAATAAAAAATAAAGACTAAAGACATGTTATATACCATAAGATATGTGTAGTATGATTGTTACACGTATACTGAGACTATTACACGTGCAACACATGCAGAAGATGATCTATTGATTTTGAAACTCAGAATTTTGAAATGCAGAAAACATAGACCCACGCGCGCACCATATTTCGGAGTTTTCACCCGTTAATCTGCTACTATTTCACCACTCTTAGTTTAGTAATATATGTGAATAAATGCGCATATAATTAATTATATAGTTAAATTTTTTATTATAATTATAGCTGATTATATTAACTTTAATAATTCTTTGAGATATTATTACATTTTAATTATAAGTGTATTTTTTGCTTATTTTATTTTACTTATTTTATTGTAAACATTGAAAATTTATATATGCGTTTATAATTTTTATCATAATATTTTAAATTGTAATATTTTTTATTATTAACATATCAATGAAATATTAATTTTAATTCAAAAAATTATTTATTTAATTTAATTTTCTTAAGATATTTTTATTTAAAGTTGACATAATTTAAATTTAAGACCGAAGAAATGTTGAGTAAGCAACTGAGGAAACAAATGAATATCGAGAAAATAAAAGACTTATAAGCAAGAAAAAAAGGAAGGATTGAAAGAGAAAATTTTTTGAATTTTTTTTAAAGGAGGATAATATAAGAAAAAATAAATAAAACAGTTTTACCTACTATATTATTAATAAAGTTTGCATAACAAATAAAATAAGATTTTTTTTATATCTAGTTATACATAATGATAAACAATATATAATATTAATAAATACTAATTAATATTATGAATAATAAATAGACATATTTATAACCAAATAGTTTTCCATTTCAATAAATTTTTCATTTATTTTATCTTCTTTTCCTTTTATTTATTTATCTATACCAAAATAATTTTAAAAAGTAAAATTTTTTAATCATTTATAAAACTGTTTCACTACACATATATTTTTTTTATCTAAAACCAAACATAACATTGAGTAAAAAGAATTGTCAAATATACAAAAATTAAAATTGATATAAACTTGAAAAAACTTTAGTTGAGTTAGGTGATAAATTTAGTAGGATAATATGAAGAGTAACATTATAAAGGGTAAAATTGACTATGTACTTGGTAACTCTGGTTACAAGGTACATGTATGTGTGGTTGAGTAGTGGATTACAGAGATAGACCTCGAAGAACTAAATCACAGTGAAAGGTAAAAAATCAAATTAAACAGAGAAAAAAGAGACGTTGTTGGAATTGGATAGGGTTACAGAGCACAAATTGCATTGCATCAATGTCTTTTTCCTTTTTGCCTTTTAGTTGTGTATTATTAATTATTAATACCAGTTTAATTCTATCCAGAAATTACATTTATATACCGTAATGATGCTGGTATATGAGTTTTAAAAAATGATATACAAGTACATAATTTTGTTTAAGCATAAACATACACCGTAATATATATATATATATATATATATATATATATATATATATATATATATATATATATTGTTTTTGTTTTACTTAATGTTTATTTGATACTTTTTAAATTAAAGAATTCTTTTACTATTCTTTTTTATTTTAAATATTAGGATTAACTATATTTTTAGTTATTAAATTTTAATACGAAATTAAAATTTGGTTTGATATGAAATTTTAATATATTTTAGTTTCAAAACTTTTAAAATGAATCAGTATACTCTTTTAATTGAATTACGTATTAAATAATTTTTTGTTAGTATTTAAGTTGTTTACATAATTTAAAACATTTTTATTCAATATTTTCTGAAAAAATACATTTGACATGTAAAAAATATTTAATGTAATTAGACTAAAATGACTATATCTATTCATTTTTAAAGTTTAGGAACCAAATATATTAAAATTTTGAAACAAACGAAATTCCAATTTTATATCAAAATTCAGGGACTAAAAACATAATTAATCATAAATATTATTATTTGATAAAACTTTGGACACATCCTAAACTTTTGTTTTTCTTTAGGATTTCAAATTTCCTTGTTTTGCAAGAAAAGAAATTATGAAATAGGTAGAGACTAAAATTTAAATTATCTTTTAAACAAAATATAAAATTGTATCTATTGACATATTTATTTAAAAAAATCATCATCATTTTATATCTCTATACTATTTTTTTTAAAATAGTATAAAGATATACCAATATTTCAATTTAGATCATGTATATATTTATAATACTTTGAGATATTTTATTTTACCGATATTTATTAATAAAGAATCTAATATATATAATAATAATATTTTTACAATAAATATAATATATAATTTTTTGTATTTTTTATGTTGACAAATTGAATACAAAATTAAATACATGTAATTTTAATTTGGAATCATAACAATAATATAATTATCATATGTTTTAAAAAAATATCATAATTTTTTAATATATATATATATATATGATTTTTAAGATAAACATATAATATCCCATATATATGTAATATCAATCCTAACTTTATACAATAATGTGAAATCTGACATCAGACTAATACACTAAGTAATAATATTAGTAAATACAATGATAATTACATAAAATTCTAGAAAAATATATACAATTAATTTAATTATCATATTTAATTTTTATTATTTTGTAACTATTATATCATTATTATTATTAGTTATGACATCCTTGCTATTTTATCACATATGAAAAAGGATAAATATCACACATACAACACAATAAAAAATATCATGGAACATTCTCACAAAAATGCAGGAATATTTATATTTGTATATTTTTATTCAAATACTCATTAAAAAATTTTAATTGATTTTCTTAAATAGTTATTAATTATGTGATAATTGAAAAGACAGAAAATTATGGATATGATTAAGTAATATCATAAATATCATCAATTTATAAAATTATTTATATTATGTATTACTTTGGACTGATAGTCCAAATTAAATATAACAATCCATTTGATTTGATAGGCAACCAAGACAGGAAAAATAAGAAATGGAAACTGAATTCTTAGCACCTGTAAAAAAAACAAACAATTGAATTAAATGTTTTCTTAAACAAATAATTTAGTTGCAGTTTTATCATTTGAATAATTCAACATTCAATGAATTGTTTTAAAAAAACATTTAATACATTTTAATGAAAATAAATTTATTAATAAATTAAACTCACACTTCTTCTCTATATTAAATTTACACTGAATATGTAGTTCACTCAATTAATTCAAATCTTAAAATCAAAAATCAATCAACCTCTTTTATATTGAAATGTTGACCTACAGAGTATGGTTATATATATTTAAATTTATCCAATATATTATGTTTTTATTTTACAATAATTGTAATATTTTCACTTGTTAACAAAATTATTCATCTGTATTAGTCTTGGCAAATAATACTTAAAAAGTATAAATAAAATAATAAACTCACACACAAGACAACACCAATGGTTGAAATTCAATGTGATTACATTTTCAAGATGAGAATAAAATAATTAAATATTTTAGTGTATTATCCAAAAGATTAACATGTTAAATATTTTTTATATAAATAGATATTACATGTTACGTCATATGTAATAAGATGTTTAATTAGTATGTAGATATTTTTTTCAGAGATTTATTATCAAAATAATTTTTACTGCAAGCTTAGTTAATGAAATTATTTAAATATAAATTGAAACAGAGGAAAATTTATATTTAAATTTTATTCAATAATATATCATGATACCTCAATATTTCAAAATTTTAGAAATTAAATATTTGTAAATACGTTTTTTATTTTAATATAACTGTTTGAAATAAATTAACAATCAATAATTAATTTAATGAACGCTTACAATTTAATTGATTTCAATGCGTATTTAATGTATACGGACAAATTTGATATTAAACAAAAGAGTGAGATTTGTGTTGAAATTAAGGTAATATATATATATATATATATATATATATATAATAATAATTTAGATAAATTAAAATGAATAATAGTAAAAATAGCAAAAGTGAGGTTAGAGAAAATAACCTTTTAGTTTGTATTTATTACTCTCTTTTATGGGTATGTATTTCATGAAAACATTATATGTGTTAATATATTCAATTTAATACAACATTTTCAAAATCTTTAAACTTTGAAATTGTTTGTGTATGAATATTTGTGTTTTTGAGTAGTTATAATTGTTATGTGTGAATAGTTGTGTCTTTGAGTAGTTGTAATTTTTTCTCTATGAATACTTGTGTATTTCACTAAACATGAATGTGTATGAAATGTTTTTATATCAATAATGTATTTTCCTCCACCGGAAGTATTAAAAGATATTAGTTTTATGTATAATTGAAAAAAATATTTTTCAACTTATATTATATATATATATATATATATATATATATAATTTATATATTGTTAAGTATAATATTGATAAAATGAATTAATTTATAAAAAATTATACAAAATATTAATCATAAATATTATAAAACACAATTTCTCATCAAAATAATTATAGTGGTTTATGTTTACCTGTTAAAAATCAATGTAAAAGTAATAAAAGGGGTAAAAATAGTTATAAAATATAATATAACTGTTTACAAATTTAGATATAAGAAAAATGTACAAAATTATACAAAATAGTTATAAAATATATACAAAAGAAATATAATTTTGTTCACACAAAAATGCACACCATAACCTTCTAACCTTATAAAATACTGAAGAATAGTAAGAATTTGAATTTGTATAAAACTAAAATAGGATAATTTTGTAAGTTTGAGAGTTTGAGCAAGTAAGAATAAACATAGTTGGACTCAAAATTATTGGTGTGAGGAGAACACAATCCTCATTTGGTCCTCAAACAGGATGATAACAATGACAAGGATGGGCCACAGATAAGAAATATGCTGAGGATGGTCCCAACTTATTTCCTCACGACAATAAAAAGAAGTAAATAATCTATTCACTTCCAATATCGAAAACAGTAAATAGGTAAAAGAGAAAAAAAGAAAACCCAATCATGCGGTTTCCCAAAAAGCCCTATTGAATCCATATCTACATTTAATTATTTATTCATATGCAGTAATGTAATCCAACTAAAGAAAAAAAATCCAAACAAAAGTAAAGGGTTGGATTTTTATTTTTTAGATGCTGAGTTTCAAAAGAAACAGCAACACAACATAGCACAGCACAAAGACAACCTTAATTTTCATTTTCGGAGGAATTATTAAAAGAAAAAGAAATTAGAAAATCTAAATCCCTGGAAGGCACGAAGTGTTAGAATTTCTTGTCATTGAAGGTACCCTCTTTTGTTGCTTGACCCTCAATCAAAGACCCATCTTTTCCGTTTGGCGTAGGGAACTTCAGCACTGAAGCCCTAATCACCACATCACCCCTTTGCTCTTTCTCTTCCAACCGCATGGGTCGCGAAACTGTGTTCCTTCCAGCCCCACCAACCACTACCACCACTACAGTGAATCCAGTGGCAGCACCCGCTGCACCACCTACCTCTCTTGCTCCTGGTTTCAGGTTCCACCCAACTGACGAGGAGCTTGTTATCTATTACCTCAAGCGCAAGGTTTCTGGTAAAAGTTTCCGATTTGATGCTATATCCGAAGTGGACATATACAGGAGCGAGCCCTGGGACCTAGCAGGTCATTTCTTTCCCCTAAAGAAATTGCTTTTCTCACTTCTTTTTGCTTAAATTTGGAATTTTTACTGTTTTATTTTGATGGGTGCGTGTTTTGCTTGGTTTCTTGGCTGCTTCACTTTAATGGATTTTTTTTGGGTATTTTCAGTTTTCTGATGTTTTTTATTTTTGACAACGGGGTTGAATGTATGTTTAGATAAGTCGAGGTTGAAGACTAGGGACCAAGAATGGTATTTTTTTAGTGCATTGGACAAGAAGTATGGAAATGGTGGGAGGATGAACAGGGCTACTAACAAAGGGTATTGGAAAGCCACTGGAAATGATCGGCCAGTGAAGCATGACCAAAGGACTGTGGGACTGAAGAAAACTTTGGTGTTTCACAGTGGCCGGGCTCCTGATGGAAAGAGGACTAATTGGGTCATGCATGAGTACAGGCTTGTTGATGAGGAGTTAGAGAGGGCTGGGACTGGATCCTCTCAGCCTCAGGTGAGACTATAGAATTAATTTTAAAAATTGAAGCCTGAGATGACCCCAAAATGTATGTATTTGTGCTGTTTCAATGCTGCAACTGGGGTTCTACCTGTTTTCTTGGTAAATTAAGGATATTAGCTTAGTTATTTTATGAGGTTCCCAAACCAAAATTGTATGACACTTAGGTGCAGGTTTCTGAGCTTTGTTCTTTAGTAAATGTCAAAAGAATAGTTTGCTATGTACTGCACCATGGACATTGTTATTGATTGTGTTACACATGGTTAATAATTTTTGTGCATTTCTCTTCTGGATGGAGAAGGATGCGTATGTTTTATGTAGAGTGTTTCACAAAAATAACATAGGACCTCCAAATGGGCAACGATATGCACCTTTCGTTGAAGAAGAGTGGGATGATGCATCTGGAATGGTTCCAGGGGCAGACCCTGTGCATAATGGCTCTATCGCCCACCAGCCACATGTTGAAGGCAACAATGGTGTTTTATGCGCTGAAGGGAGAAATGGTGTTCTACAGGTTAGTTCGCTCCTAGTTCTTCGGGTGTATATTATATTACTAATGATTAATTTTTTGGATTTGTGCTGAATAAATTTGTTGATGCCTTACATTTAATTTATGCGCAACCATTGAATGTTTATTTTAACTGTTATCAGTGGTGAATGTTTATTAAAAAAATACTGTTGTGCATGACAAATGGCCAAAATTCTACCATATAAACATGCTCCATTGCAGCTTCTAGTACTGTAATAGCAGACCTCCTTTCACAAATTGCCTATGGTGATAAGCTTACAATCTGCTGCATCATCCTAGCTCTGTTGTATTTTTTAGCCTTCCATGTCAAGGGAGACTCTTTATTCTTTAAATTCATTGCATCTCCCTTTCTGCCATAATATTGAGGAAAAGAATAGTAGAATTGATAACCGGTCCGTCCGTTTCGATTTAATATGTCGGCTCCAGTTGTAAATGTGCAGTAATAATGTTCCCCACTTTACTTCGATATTTTGTCCGGTTTTATCCTTTATTCCCTTGTTGGATTCTTTGTCCTTTGTATTCCTTCACTTTCTTCATTGCCGTATTAATGTTGTATTAATTTTTTTTTTCCATAATAAAAAAATATACAATAAGTTATAAGGTATTTAAGGTATTTGTCGTATTCTCTTTTATATATATACACACACACACACACACACACACATATATATATATATATATATATATATATATATATTATATTGATTTAATGGATTTTGCTATTCCTTTTCTAATTGACCTAGATTTTGAGCTCTGAAAATCAATCCATGCACTAATACAATTTTAGTAGGTACTGTTGTTTGATTTTCAAGTGAAACAACTCTTCTTCTTTCTCTGTTCATTTAACTATTGCTTGAGTGGCACAATTTTTCATCTTGAACGCTGAATGTTCGTCGAGCTTTCTGAAATAGGTGATTGCTTTTTCTAAATTCTGTATTCAACTTCAGAAGAATCTTGCAACATAAAAGCTTGCATTTTATAGATAAGCAATTAAAAGAAAAGAGTGACTCAGCTGGCAAATTTCATGTGTTTGGCTTATCTTATTTCGGATGGATAACGGCTTACTATTGCCAGATTTCCAAGAGACCTTTTGAGGAAAATGCAATTACTTACCCAACATAATTTGTTTCCAAACAGGCACCAAGCTCTGTTTGGGTTACACATGGTGTATGTGGTTCAAATACCACTGGAACCTATTGTCAAAATCAGGAACCAGGAGATCCATAAAACATTATTTTTGCATATACTTTGGTCTTTGATGTTGAAATTCACGATGCTCATTGTGGAAGTGACATTTTGGAAACCTGTGCTATTTAAGAGTCTGTGTGAGATCATGGGATTCTTTAAACTACCAGTTCCAAAGACAATGGGACAGAAATGAGCAAGCGCGAATTTTAGAGTCGAGGGCCATTTTAGCTTGAAAAAGGGGTCAAAATGATAGATCTTGAATTTGTGAGTACATTTGTAGGAAATAATCTGTTTCACTGACTTTACTCTTCTTGTGAAGGCGTGAACCTTTTCAAGACAAAACAAGATGTGGTTGTCACTTTGTCCAAGTCCATTGATTTAGTTGGGCATGGTGTTGCCATCAACAAAATGATAAAGAAGTTGCAGCAAAGTTCTAACAGCAAATGGTCATGGTTCGGTAACCTTAATCCACAAATTGGCCATAGAGGATGAATAAAGAGACCCATTTTGCACCATTGGAATCAATTTCCAAATAATTTTCTTCTTTATGAGTACATTTGTAGGAAATGATCTGTTTCACTAACTATACTCTTCTTTGGAAAGGTGTGCACCCTTCCAAAGACAAAACAAGATATGGTTGTCACTTTTGTCCAAGGCCATTGATTTAGTTGGGCTTGGTGTTGCCATCAACACAATGATGAAGTTACAGCAAATGGTCTTGGTTCAGCAAACTTAATCCTTAAATTGGCCATAGAGGATGAATAAAGAGATCCATTTTTTTTGCAGTGGAGTCAATGTCCAAATATCTTTCTACAGTGGCAGAAATTTAAAAGCAACCTCTCTAGCACTACCAACAAGTCCAACATTGAGAGTCCTAATTGTGAGTTTGTGACACCTTTTAAGTTTTGTGGTTTCTTTGTGAGGGTGTACATATGTAGGAGTTAGATTGGTCAGGAAAAGTGACCATTGAGGAGGAATTGTTCCATCACAGAAGGGAGAAACTCCATAAAAGGTTTGATACCATCTACAATTAGCACATCAAGGGTTCTGGTAGTTACAAGTTTGAATCTTGCATGAATAGAGAATGTTTTTGTTGGTGGCACAATAAAGAAGCCTTAGGTAGCTCATCTTAAATGTCATGAAACCAAGTTACCTAATGACTTTAACAAACGACAGTGTTAGAGGTGTTGGTATGGTTGTATGTCAGTAACCAAGAACTGAAAAGAGAGAGAAAAGAAAGATTTGTGTTGAAAAGAACAAGAAATAGGAGAGCACTCTCCTCCAAGGGTTTCCCAACACAGATTTCTCCTTTCACAAAGAGCTAATGCTCAATCTACAAAAGTGAACCTCATTCCTCCTTCTCACAACAATGTAGTGCTTGTGAATGGTGTTCTGCATACTGTTCACTTGACTTGCTAAACCTTGCGGAGATAGACTCTAATACGACTTAAAAAGTAAACTTTAAACCTAGTTCAACTTCATACAACTAACTTGTAATGTTGAGTTAGGTCTAAAACTCACACTTTTGAACATGATATCAAAAGCCTATCTTAGCAAAGTCTGTTGGAGATACTGTACCACTTGTTATTGAATTTACATTTGATCACTTACAAATATGTAGTCTCAGATTTTAGATGTCGAGTTCTTAGCATGAGGTAGTGGGTTGGAGATTCCACATTAACTATTATATGAATAAATTATAGTATATAAGTGAGTTCAACCTTTACCTTAAAACTTGGTTTTGTGAGGTTGAGCTTAAAATCCACATTAATAAATTTATTTATTATTCTCCTTTGCTTAACTGTTGTAACAAAATCTCTAACTATTGTAAGTTGTAACAGCTCATTCTATTAGAATTTCCCCCCAAACGGGCTTTCTTTTTAACAGGGCCTCCCCTTTCAAATAGAACCTTGTCCTCATGGTTGAATTCTTGTAATTGTTCTTAAATGGTAGTTTTGTCCTCCAATGTTGCCTCTTCAAGTGTTTTTCCCTTCCCTTTTCATCCTCTCATTTCTTGACTTTCCAACATCACAATTTCTCCTTCCTTAGTAATTTGTTCACCTTCATCCAGGATCACAATCCTTGAGCCCTTTTTTGGAGCCCTCTTGGCACCACTCCATCCCCTCCTTGAAACTTGAGATTTATACCTCCATAAGAATTCCGTAACCCCCAAGGTTTTTTTCATTATCCACTGCTTCTTCAATATCAATGGCTAAACTCCATATTTCATCAAATCTTTTGGGTCATGTGGATGCACACTTTCCTTTTAATGTTTTGATGTAACCCTGCAAGAAAATACCCCAACAATTGTTTATTTGTGGTAAATGGAGCTTTAGCAACCAACAACCCAAACTCCTGAACATATAACTCCACACTTGTGTTTTGACTCAATGCTGCCAATCTCTTTATCAAACCTCTCCTTCAACCTCGAAACCTCCTTAATAACATGGTAGTCAATTCCTCCCAAGAAGGATTCTCAGAAACCTTGTGTCAATATTGGTATCATTGTACTGCATTTCCTTCCATACTGATGAATGCGAGCCTCAATTTCTCTCCTGCTTCACTTGTTAAATAAATTTCACCCTTGATGCACCCCAATGAGTCGTTTTCCTTCAAAGGTTGGTAACTCCACCTTCTTCACCCATGTGTGTGGAGCTTCTTCTTATTCATAAAAGGTCACCATCCCCCGTTTCTTTTGTTGTATTCTACCTTGTTTTTTTCCATCCAAATTTGTTAGCATCTCCTTTGTGTCATTGATGCCTTCTACACTATTGTTTTTAGGAGTGTACTCTCCTTGATTGTTGGTTGTCTGCTCAGTTTCTCTGTTGCGGATTAAAGTTGAGAATTTGGCTTCGTCTTGATCCATTCCTCTCCAATTTGGATTCAGCAGGTCACACCAATTTGTTAGGAACTAGGGATTGACAAGAGTAAGAAAAGAAAGACTTTTATTGAATAGAATGAAAGAACAAGAGATAGGAGATCATAGTTTCCTCCTAGGGTTCCCCTTCACAAAGGATTTCTTTTTTCACAAAGAGGTAATGCTCTGTCTACAAAATGTGAACCTCCTTTCTCCCTATTCTCACAACAAGTGTATCTATTATTCTCCTTTGCCTAACTATTCTAACAAACTTTCTAAGTATTTACTATTACTGGACTTTCATTCTTCTCTGATATACTATGGCTTTAGGCACAATATTTTCCTTCCTAGCAATATGATAAGGTATGATTTGTAATTAAGTACGATTGTGATTGTAATTACTAAAATTAGGATGTTGATTATGTACAAAATTTATTTGTTTTGTTTCCTTATTTACGTAGTTTGGGTTGCCATATTAAAAATTCCTGATTTGAAGGGCCCCTACTTAAGTATTCAAAACCTCCCTGCCTTCATGATGTTTTTTTGGCACGTTCAATGTGCCCTTAGAAGTGCAAACCAGCAAGGTAGCGGTATTAGTTTGATCTCCACTGTTGCCATTTCATCTACCGTTAGTGGTGGATGTTGAAATGGAATATTTGGGTTGCCAACACTTTAAAATTAAATATTTTTATTTTTATTTCCAGAAAAAATTTGGGCATAGAGATGTAATTTTTTTTTTAATTTGGGGGGGAGTGGTCATGGCCCCACCACTGTCTGCCTCCTCCATGATGAATCTACTTAATGACCCTACTAGGAGAACTGTCTTGTTAAGATTGATTTATTGTTGAAGTTTGGTTGTCATCAAAGTACTGACATGTCGTCAATTGCATGAAGAGCTCCAACTCTTGTTTGGTTGTACTTCCTTTGTTGATGTTTACAACCGCAATCATTGCACGTTGGACCCTTGGCTGCTGAGTCTGTTTACATTGGGTATGAATCTAGAAAAATGGGATACAAGTGTTATAACCCGTAGACTTTTCATGCCTTTGTGATTGTTTTACCATGGATGTAACCTACACAGCTGTCTTTTACATTGGTCCTCGTATTCAAGTGGAGAGCCATCAGGATACTAAGTCTCAGAGATGTTACGCTCTCTCCTTATGGATACGCTAGTATTGACTCCTTAGGAAGAAGTTGCTATTGAAGAATCAACTGCAGATCCTGAAGAAGCAATTGCTGCATAGAACATGGGACAAATATAATTACCAAATGAAGCAGATAATATTGACAAATACTGCCAGCACTAGTATCTAAGAAGTAAAAAACAACTTGATATTAATGATTTGTTTGTGGAAAGAAAAGTGTTGTTGAGGCAAGTATAAATATCTCATTTTGTATGTACTAATACTCTTTCTGTACAACATTAGAGCTTTGTTTCAGCTATTGATTCTATCAGGAGTTCCAAAACTGTCCAAGATACCTGTAGGATGAAAATTGTGTTCAAGTCATGAATGAAGGTATGTGGAATTAGATGGATATACACTGAAATATCAATTTGATGATATATTGGGTTGATACAAGGCAGGCTGGTTGGAAAAGGGTATATCCAAACAAATGGAATAGACTATGAGAAGACATTTGTTCATTTACAAAGATGAATACCATTAAGATCACTCTATCATTGGTAGCTGACTTTGGATAGGACTACACCTTTATGATGTAAAAAATTGCATTTCTGCATGAAGACTTGGAGGAGGAGGTGCATATGGAGAATTGAACCGTGACAAGGTTTGGTAAAGTGGAAACATCAACTTCCAGAGGATTGTCATGTGGGAGTTTTACTATGATCTTTTGTGGAGTTTTCCTTCATTCCATCCCTGAGGATGAACATGTTTTCAAGGGTGGTTAATGATAGAAAAGAAAGGGTTAAAAGCAAATTGTAATAGTTGCAGCCTGGCCCAACTGTATTGGAGAGTACATTATGGTAGTTACTCTTCAATACATTATGGGTAATCAACCATTCTTGTAACCAATTCTTGGTAGCTCTGTTTCTGAATAAAAAAACTTCGAAATTCTTCATCTCAGAATTCCCTATTTCCTTCCATAGTTCTTTGAATCTGAAATTCCTATAACTATTGTAACACCCGAATCAGATTATGTACAATTTTAATTTGTGATTTGTTTCCTTGATTAGGTTAGCAGCATTTCGATTTATATCTGTGTATAAATTTTTTATATTGCAATCAAGAGAAACAATTCAATCTTTCCCCTCTTCTCTAATTACAAGTAGGGGTCTTGCATGTCTTTGTGCTAGGAGGTTTAGGGGCATGATATGCAAAGACTTCTAAGGCTTTGAGTGGTTGCTGGAAATCCAGTAACAAAGAAAACTTTAGATCAGACAAAATCCGAAGTGTTTATGAAAAAGGGCCATTGATTGAATCTTGAGCTCACTATAATCGCTCTTTGGATGTGTTAAAAAGGACTCTACAGTTTGTGTGTGTAATGAGGAAGGTTGTGAATCTGCGGGAATCATGTATTCAAAGTGTATTTCTTATTTGATTCCACAGGGCAGGAAATCATCATTAGGTTCGTAGCACCCTTTTAAGACTGGTTTCTAGATTTCATTATACTTTTATTTGATTTGATTAAAAGTCTGGTGCTAATTAATGAGTGTATGCTCTGGTCATATCGTATCAATGCATATCATATATCAATCAATATTATATTACTGTTCTCTCCTTCATTCCTTCTCTTCCTAAATTCCTGTAGTTTCAAAAGCTCCCAAAATGGCAACATGAGAAACAGCCATAGTCACCTTTCTACCACAAATAACATTTGAATTGTTAGTTATAGTCACCTTTCTATGAATTGCATCTCAGTTATGTATGCTATTTGGTATGATGGATCCAAGATGCCTGAGTAAATCAGCTTGTATTATGTTATGATCTTCACCTTTGTTTTCCTCTTCTCTGGATTGGAAGTTACTGTTATATGGTGATATATTTTATGGTTGGGGTAATTCATAATCGTTGGTTTAGTAGTTTGATGATGATGTTGTTGATTTTATTAGAAGTTTTAGCTTCTACGTTTTTTGTGCTTCTATCTGCCAACATTGATCCACTGATTTGGAACTTGGCTCATCAAATATGTATTTTCAAGTATGTGTTTTAGTAGTCTTTCTTGCTTTGTAAGATTTCCAGTTTTAACAACATATTAAAAGACTAGTGACTCAATTGTGGATGGTGGAAGTTTGTTTGTAATATCTGTTCGAGCATATGCTGTGTTTTGTGAGAAACAGTTCAAGTTCTTATTGTTGCATTACAATGCAGCTTCTGTTTTATGAAGTCTTGATGTGTGACAATTGTAGCAACCCTTCACTCTTGAAAATCTTAATCGAGGATCTGAAATTTGATGATCTCAAGTTACTGATTCTGTTTTATGTGCTGTTCCCTGGTTTCACATTCGGTTGTGTTCTATTGCAGGACACTCAATCTATCAACAAAACTCCATTTGATGTGAACAAGCTTCCTATAGAAACTCAAAATCTTCTAGCTGTGTGCAAGAGGGAAAGCATGGCTGAGTATCCATCTCCTGAAAAGGATGATAATAATTGTAAGCAAGTGGATGAGTACCCTTCACCCCAAACAGACAATCCAAAGCCTTTCTCTCTAATATACAAACGAAGGCGGCATAACTTGAACTCCAACCACTCTAATGTTTCTGGAGATTCAATCCGAACCGGTCAGGATCCGTGCTCCTCTACAATAACTACTGCAGCAACAACACTCCCAACCACCACTGCTGGTGCTGCCACCACCAACTCTGCACCGAAAAAACATTTTCTGTCTGCACTGGTGGAGTTTTCCCTGCAAGAGTCCCTTGAATCTAAGGAAAGTCTTGCACTGGTTAAGGCACCGGATTTTGACGCTGAAAACCTTGAGTCATCCATGTCTCCGAGCTGTATCAAGTTCATCAAGGACTTGCAGAACGAGATGCATAAGATTGCAGTCGAAAAGGAGACAATGAGGTTTGAGATAATGAGCGCTCAAGCGATGATCAACATCCTCCAGTCTCGTGTTGACATTCTCAGCAAAGAGAATGAGGACTTGAAGAGAATGGCCCAAAAACCTTAGAAATTGGCAATGCCTGCTCTTGTATCAGTTTAAGTTAGTTACAGCTGAGTAATGAAGCTCGGTGTTCGGGACATTTTATTTCTGAGTAAGGATTTTAGTTCATTTCTATGGCTTAAACTTGTCAGTGTTACAATCCCAAACTTGTCATTGTGTATCATATGACTTTCAATTTCCCATTGTTGTGACAGTGCCAGTGTTAGTTATTGCTTCTCAGATTCAATAGATTAGCACCTCAATCTGAAGCTGAAATTTTATGACGTTCATTCCATTGAGTCTTAAGGAGGTTGCACAAATCATATTTCAAGTGATGAGAATGTTTTTTAACACCTTAAAAGTTTACATCACACAAAAAACTTGTGAAAATTATCTTAAAATGATTGTGAATGACTTTCTCATACATGGTATTTAGAAGAAAATGTAAAGTGACTTAAAACTATCAATACATTTTTCATGTGCCTGGCCATCACAACGAAAGACGAAATGGGATTTGATAAAAATCCATGGAGCAGCTTCCCATTACTATTATTCAAGGAAAATAATTGAAAAACTTTCCTTTTATTAACAGTTTAAAGGGGGGTTTTAATGTTCAAGGATGACTTAAAATATTTTTTAATTATTAAAAGTTTACTTATATTATTTTATTATCTTATTTTAGAAACTAATTAGATTAATGCCTCAAACTAGCTCATAAAATATCCTACCAAACACACAAAAATTTTGATGGTTTACCGTTGTACATACTAAGCAAAAATGAAAGCTACCAAGAGTGAAAAAAAGAAGAAAAGAAATAGAACATTGGTGGATATGAATGTCATAAACCCTATTATCAAGTTAAAATGCAGGATCATACCTAAGCATGAACCAGGAGCCAAAGTACTAATAGGAAAATCTGATATGAGAAAAAAAAAAACAGATAGAAAAAGTTAATGCAGGAGGAGGATCTATACCCAAGGTGTAGACGTGACTCGGAGATAGAGTTTCTGTGTTTGTTGATTGGTTCCTTTCTTGCTGGATATGCTTGTGTATGTTGAATCAACTTGAAGTAAAAATGAGAGTATTTTGTGAGTTCAGTTTGTGAAAACAAACGAGAGTGCAGAGTGAAAGGATTCAAGAAAGAAAATTCTAGAGTGGTATTTTATAAGCTCTGTGATGAGTGGTGTGTTCTGATATCAATATATAGAAATAGTGTTTTCGTGGCTCAGTGACTGTTATCACATGATAAAGAAGAGACATAAGACTGTACCTGCAGTTCATATATATATATATATATATATATATATATATATATATATATATATATATATATATATATATATATATATATATATGCTAAGGTGTGGTAGGAGAGCTGCAGAATAGTGCAATGTTGGGCTAGAAAAGGAAACCAATGGAAAAAGAATTTTGTCTTGCACCCCAAATACCATGCACAACATCAACATTTTCTTTGTTTTCTGTCTCTGTTCACCTTTTCAGTGTTCAACATTTCAGCATTTTCACAAATGCAGAAAGGTTTAATTTCTTCCTGAGTTTAACAAAATCTTTTTCGAAAAGTACTGTTTTAAACAAATCACATAACTAAAGCTGTATTAAATATAATAAGATTTTCTTAACAAAAGCATGCATGACTTTCAGCGCTTGTTTAAAACTAAGCAAAACTGGAAGAAGTTTCTGAGTCTGAAATTGAGATTATCAAATTGAAATGATCAAATCTGTAATCCAGTTTTCTTTTTCTTCTATTTTCGTAAAGTAGAATCTCTTTCTTTCTGTTTCTGCATATATTTTTGTTGTTGTTTTTGCCACTTTAAAGATTGAAATATGGTCGGGTTCATTTTTTTTATTTGTTTTAAAAAATAAATGTTTATTTAATAAAATAAGTATATTTCTGTATTTTTTGTTGGTTTTCTTTATTTTTATAACAAATAATTTTTTGTTTATTTTAATGATAAAATGTCATCAATATTGTCTCTCTGCTGTACAGTACTGGACTGCTAAAAGTGATTTATGTTTTATGCAGTTCATGAGATAGAATATGTTCTGTGAGCATAGAGAAGTATGACTTCTAAAGAAATTAATTGATGATGAAATGTTTGTATACGAAAATTTTCAATTAAAAAGGAAGGTATGAACTTATAATTAAATTTGAAATTGGTAATATCTATATCTGGACATGTGCAAGAAAAAATTAGAATTGATCACTTTGTGTACCTCATCTTAAAGATTGATTAAATAAAATTAAAAAAATTAATAATTGTCAAAGTCCAGTATCTTGGCCCAATAATGATCCTGTTTTGGACAAGTCGTTAAAATAAAATGAGAAAATGAGGACACTTTCTGACTATATAACATAAATTCATTTTAACTTTTTCTGAATTGTGAAATTTAAAAATAAAATAAAAAATTCAATTTTTACTTTCAAATTACATAATTTAAAAATATTTGAAATGGTACAATTTGAAAGAAAAAAAACCTTTCAGATAATACAATTTAAAATTCATTTAGTTTTTGAATTATATAATTTGAAATTTATTTAGCTTTTGAATTATGTAATTTAAAATTTATTTAACTTTCAATCTAAAATTTATCTAGCTTTCAGGTTACATAATCTAAAAGTTATTTTTAATTTTTGGATTGTATAATTTATAACTCATTTATAACTTTTTTAATTTTGCAATCCCAAAAGATGAAATTGAAAGTTTTCTTAATGTGGGACATAAGGAGGTGCAGGAAGAAAATACCATAATTAGTTTCTTTAATGATGGAAACTATTTGTTCTTCCTAATCTTAAAGTCTTCCCTAATTTTTTCTAAAATCTATACATATTAAAATAGAACGATCATTTACATTTTCCAACATCTGATACAGATAAACATCATGATTCTTCATAATTTTAGTGTGCAAAACTTACAAGTATTTGTAAATGAAGTAAATGTTAGGGGAATGAGTTACACCAAATATTATACTATTAATTTAATATATTTATATTAGATAATATATTAAAAAAAAACTTACTGTTATATTGAAAAAGGGGTATTAGAAACTTAAAATACAAAGAAAAAAGATTATCAAGTCCATTTTTTTTAATTGAGTTAGAGCTCTCTTTTACCATAACTTTGATTTATTTGTTTTTTAAATAATATTAGGACTTTAATATTAATATTGTTGTGTGGTTGAGTCTCCCCTCTAATTATTTTAATGTGAAAATATTATTGCTTAGGATGTTAAAATGTATTGAATGAGACTTTGAGGAATAAAATTATTCTGATTTAACTAGTATTTAACTCATATAGAATAAGATATTTAGGTGGTGTAAGTTGAAAAAGATTTCACATGACAAACGATATGATATAAAAAAAATAATACTAAAAGAATTAATGAGGATAATCTGAACATTAATCTTGTGTGTTAAAACACCTATGAAGGAATTGTGAACAAACATGACAAGCAGAGAACTTCGAATTCATCCGATACATTAGTTTCTCAAAAATAAACTATGCACAAGTGTGAGTTTTGAAGGACTGATACCTTACTTTTATCGTTTTTAAATATATTAGTTCACCCCGATTTTGTTGATCATTAATTTTTTGTTCTTAGTCATGATCGTATGTTAAGTTATACATGAATAAAAGATGAGACCAGTATTTCACGAGCATAACGAGGACCATGATTCTTGTGTATAAAATTAGATAAATAGAGTTACCTTGTAGTCAAATAATGTATGCAAACATAAATTCCATCTTTCGCAAAACTTTAATATGATGATGTATTTTATGAATTATGACTTTAGTGTATACACTCTATTTATATATATATATATATATATATATATATATATATATATATATATATATATATATATATATATATATATATATTATAGCATGTTATTAGTCATATAAAAAAATAGTGTGTTTATTATGTTTCGTATAAATATTAAGGATGTTACAATTTTCATCATGCATACTGTTGTAGTCATTGTTATAACAACATTCATAGTCTATTATTATTTAAGAAAGTTAATTATCTTAATTTTGTAAGTTTTATATAAATTAATTGTCTAACATTTGTAACATTTGACTCAAGTTGGATCACGTATCCGTATAAGATATTTTAGAATATTTTGACCATACTTATCAATAAAGTATATAATTTATAAAGTCGTGATACACTATAATAAAATATTTGAATGATGACCAATTTTAGTGAAAAAAATAATAATTAGTCACTATATAGTGACCAAATTGATAATTAAAAATATTCCAAAAAATTATAATTGGCCTCTAAATTGATAATTTAAATATTTTCAATTATGAATTGGTTTTTAAAGTAGTCACTAACATTCGCTATCAGGTTTTGACTACCAAAATAATTGGTCTTTAATTAAGAAATTTGGATTCACATATTAACACTCATATATTTATTATATTTGTAAGAATTATTGTACAATTTTCAATATTCATATATCTCGTATATATCATATCCTATTATTTTGAAAATAAATATATCGACGTATCAAATACGTATCGTATCTGATACACGTATCGTATATATGCATCACAACTTATTATTAATATTTAAAATATTTTTTCCATTAATTTATCTTATTCTAAATAAACTCGTGTTAGCGATTAATTTATCTTAATCCAAACACGATTTTTTTTTTTGTAAGTAACAAACATTCTCATATACACAACAATACTCATGACGTTAAGATGTGCTAAAGCTTAATTTTAGTTGACTATTAAAAGCAAATACACTGAATTTGACCTATAAACTATCACAATACTAATGTGAAATGAAGTCCTACGTTAAATTAAGAGTTATGGATAATGACGACTCTGCATGTTCTGAGGTGAAATTGTAAGGATGATCATAGAGAATGATTATTGAGTTTTAAGCGTAATTTGGACTAATCAAATTACTCTATGTTGAGACATGACTCAAAAGTGATCATCTAATTAATGAATGTTCTAACATATATTATTTTATGTAAATTATTTAGCATTATCAAATTTAATTCAGAATTTTCATTATTTGTGACAGATAAACTGAAAGGGTTTATTTTTCTTTCTTATATTGGTCGTAATAATTAAATATTTTTTCCCTAAATCATTCTACTGAAAAGATTAAACAAGAATTTTCATCCACAACACTAGGTTTTTTTTTTGTTCTTTCTCTTCTGAGTCGATGCACTGCACAAGTTGCATCACTGAGCCAGTCCCATTGTGCCACCTATCCAACTTCCACACACTTACCACGTGCCATCATAGAATCTACCATTGTTATTTCTGTGCACATTCCAACCACCTAGAACCTTCTTCTACTCTCTTTCTTACTCATAATTTTCATTCTGTTTCATATCAAAACCCAAAATTTCGCTTATTCCTAAATCCCAATTCTCCCTCTTCACCAATCATAAACGAAAGCCCTAACCCCCAATTATCTTCTACTCCTTTTCTCTCTCAGCGATTCATCTCTCTTGAATCCAATTCATGGCACCTATGGGTCCCGGATTCCGATTCCACCCCACCGACGAAGAGCTGGTGGTGTTCTACCTGAAGCGCAAGATCACCGGAAATCTGTCCCGGTACGACCACATCGCAGTGGTTGATGTCTACAAGCTCGAGCCCTGGGACCTTCCCCGTTAGCATTTTGCCCTTTTCTGTGGTATCGAATTGTTAGCAATAGGGTTTGATTCCAAGGATTCAAAGTGTTTTTTAACTTATTTCGGTTTTTCAGCTCTGTCGAAGCTGAAGACCAAGGACTTGGAATGGTACTTCTTCAGCGTGCTGGACCGCAAGTATGGAAATGGCTCCAGGACCAACCGCGCCACCGAGAAGGGCTACTGGAAGACCACTGGGAAGGACCGCCCTGTGGCCCAAGGCGACCGCACCGTGGGCATGAAGAAGACCCTCGTGTACCACATCGGTCGAGCCCCACATGGCCGTCGCACCAATTGGGTCATGCACGAGTACAAGATGCTCGATGAAGAATTGACTCGTGCTGGCACAGTGCTGGTATATCTCCTTCTCTCTGTTTTTTTTTTTGTCTTTGATTTGGTGTTTTATTGATACTTATTCTAGGTGAGGCTTTTTTTTTTTTGGGGAGAAGGATGTGTATGTGGTATGTAGGATTTTCGAGAAGAGTGGTGCTGGACCAAAGAATGGGGCCAAGTATGGTGCTCCCTTGGACGAGAAGGAGTGGGATGTGGATGAGGAGAATGAGCAGAAGGAGGCGGTTCCTTTGCTGCCGACTGGTCATCATGTGGTGGCTCCCTTCACGGAGATTCCTCCAACCGTGGTTGCTCCTCCTTTGTCCGTGACAGATGCAGTGGCTCCTCCTGTGGTAGCAATTGATGGTCACTTTTGGGATGGTATCGGGGTGGCTCCTCCTACGGTAGCAACTGATGCTGATTTTTGGGATGATATTGGGGCCTTTTTGGAAACTAACGACCTTGAGGGGGTATGTATTCATCGTGTTGTATGTGTCCCAAATAATAGGGTTGATATGTGAGGAAATAGTCTATATAGGGCTTGGAATCATTTTTTGTTTTTTCTTTAAATGGACGTATTAGCTGAATTTTCTGTGTGCAGGTAGGATGAGTTCTAGTTCCAAGGATTAATGTTTGTGTTATTGTTTTTATGTTTGGATTTATTTTTACCTTGTCGGCTGTGGTGTCTTTTTTGTAATTATTTTCTTCTCGGACTGTGTGCAGGTATTTAATGTATCAATATTGTTGTGGGGCCTTTATTTGGGTTCCTATTTGCTCTAATGTTGTTTGTGTTGTCCTTTACGTAATATCGATTGGAAGAAGTCTTCTTGGTTTCAGTCCTTTTGGAGTTAGTATGTAGTATATATCGTCGGGCACAGTTTTGTTTTCCCTCAAGAGGATGCTGAAAACATTTTAGGAAAATATTGAGTGTGAAGTTTAGTATGATTTTGGTGCACACAGATCTATGTAGTTGTCATCATTCACTAGTATGTAGTCACGTCACTGGTTTTGTCAATATTACGGCTTTTCTAAACAATTTGTTTGGTTATTTATTAATTTTATTTATCCGTAAAACGTGTCTGCGGCTCTTAGTGTTTTTTTTTTTTTTAAGTTGGTTGGGTTGTTTTCTCTGAATGACTTGGTGTTCTCTAACTAAATAATGTCTTCAATATGCAGGAACTTGATTTGAGTGATATGAATGGGGGTGTTACTTTTCCATCATTGAACTTTCATCACGGGGAGTGTAGTACCTACGCTGAAAATTCCCAAGAACTCATCAAGGATCAGGAGCCATTGACGGGCATCTTTGGAATTTCTGGGCCTGAAAATGGCCAGCCTCTTGATATGGCTGAGCAACATGACATGGGCACAGGTTCAGTGAAAGATGAAGACAATGGTGAGCAGAGCGAAATTGAGAATCTTCTCAATTTCAATGATGCATTGGATAATATGGATCTGGATCTATATTTTGATGCCACCCAGATTCTTCCAACGGCTGATGATGAATCATTCTTGGAAACCAATGATCTTGCAATTGGGAATGAGGGTGATCTCATTGAGGCTGATCCTTCTGCGAATGATATTATGCTAGACAAGTATCTTGCACTCCCTGATGATGATGATGATATTTGCAAATATATATCTTTCGATTATTCTCAGGTTCCAGAGATTGAAAACTCTAATTCCAACCAAGGATCACCTTTAACCCAGCAGGTTATGACAGACTCTATCTTTATAGTCATTTGCCTTGTAGATTTGTATTATAGCTGTATATTGAACATTTTTGGGTCATTGGTAGACTGTGGAGGGAGAAACCGCAAATAAAGCTGTGGTTGGTAAACATGATTCTGAAGCACAAACCAGCAATGAGGCTTTTTCTGTGCAGAATACAGAGGATACAAAGTTGGCAGCACCAGGTAAAACTGCTGTTCACTTTACATCCTAGTTCGTCAAGGTTTTCTTTTATTGTGTACTCCCGTGCGCATAGTATGTTATCCACTCAAAATGTTATATTCTCAATTTTTTTTCATTAACTTAAGAAATTGTTTTTTTGGCAGGAAATACAAACCCATTTGTGAAGCAGGCCTATGGATGGTTAGCAAGCATCCCTGCTGCACCTGCACATGCTTTTGAGTTTCCAGCCAAGGACATTACTCCTGGTATTCATGGTGCAGCTCAGTCTTCCCATCCAGCGCATATAACTACAGGTATGATCAGCATAACAGACATTACTTTTAGAGGCAATGCGATGGATTGGCCCATGGGCAAAATTGGAGGATTTAACACTGCAATGTCTACTGAGTTTTCTCAATCGGATGTTAATTGTGCTGCTTTCATACCTGTTTCTGGCAAGACCGCATTTGTATTGTCACATGGCTGGATTTTTTTGACGGGTTTCTCAGTTCTTATTCTTTCACTTAGTTTCAAGATTGGAAGCGTCATGTATACTGGTAAGTGACTACAAAAAAGGTTGGATACTCCAGAATAAGCTGCAGTCATTAAGTATCATGTAGTGTTTTATGGTACTCTCACTCAATGACTAGGATCTCGTGACTTTGTAGATTTGTTTATGGTACCTTATAGTCGAACTGATCTATGCATTCTTCGTGGTAACTTATTCTCAGAGTTCCATCAGATAGAGTAATACCGTCTTCATTCATACGATTCCTTAGATATATTATTGTTACATACTTTTTCAATAGTGTAATAGATGCAAAGTTTTCTGACTGGTAGAGGCGGTCCATTATATATATAGATGAACATGTAATTTCATTCACGTATTGTATAGTCCGGAGTGGATCCTCTAGTTACAGTTAATGTTCAACCTGTATTTATACATCTCTTTTCTGTTAGACATTAAATGCGTGTGAGTTTATTTCATGTTCATTATGTACGGAAACGGTAATGGGTTTTTTCATGATTAATTTTGACACCACGATTTTGCAAAAAAATTGGACTCGATTTGAGGTTTAATTTGGTAAATAAACACTTCGTTTCAATAATCTGTAACCAAAATGAATTAAATGAATTTACTGTGTATTTTCATACAATCCGTTGAAATTAAATATAAGGGGAGGAAGTTGCAATAATTGACAAAGGATCGAACCGCGTAAGTGTTATTAGTATATGACACTACTAAATGCATTTATAATACGAGAACTCGCACGAAAAAGAGTGAATCCGTCCACAAACACTCAAAACAAATTAATTTTGGGTACTTTGCTATAATATTGAAGATACGAGAAATACTTAACGAGATTGAATATTTACTAAAATAAAATTTGAAGGATTTTATATTATTAAATTTCGTTTTCAAATGGGAGTAATCTTATTTTCTTTACAGGTGAAATATGATGTATAAGTAGTGGGTTTAAGTGGACATTTTATTTTTTTATCTTTATTTCAATTTTGGAAAAGTAGAGCAAAAGTCGAGTTTTTGATTAAAACATTAAACCGTATTAATGCAAAAGTATAGAGCTAATTAATAAGGGCCAGGGTATCAATTTTTAGTTTACGAGAGGGTTCTGATGGAAATTAGAGTTTATTTTTAAAATTTATAGGTGTTTATTTTGAAAGAAGTCACGTGATAAAGTTTTTAATATAATTAATATGAACAATGATATTTAATTTATTCAAATTATTTAAATATTATGTTTTCATTTTATTTTCTCATATTATTTATCAATTCGGTCAAAAGTAGGTCCAATCCTACTTGATTCAAGGTGGATTCAAATTGACTTGGTTCAAAGTAGACCAAATCTAACTCAATCTGAGGTGGGATCGACTTAATTCGGTCTGAGATAAGTACGATTCGACCTAGCAGAATGTGGACTTGACTTTAGCAATTTGATGTGAGTTTGTCACAACTCGACCAAACGTGGAGTTTGATTCGACTTAACTCAGTCTAATGCAAATGCGACTTGCTCCAATTTGAGGAGGACCTAACTCAACTCAGCTTAAGGTTTGCTTGATTTAATTGAGTTAAGGGTGAGCCAAACACAGTTGAGTCCAAGATAAACCTAAATCGACTTGGTTAGAGGTAGGACTAATTCAACTTAGTATGAGGTAGACCTAACTTGATTTAGCCTAATGTGAGTCCAATTGACTTGGTTTCACGTAGACTAATGTGGGCTTAACTTGACTTGATCCGATGCAGGTCTATATTTCTTAGACAAAGTTAATTTGATCTCTTTTATTAAATTGGTGAATGCTATTTGAAAGGTATCACATGTCAAAATTTAAAAAGTGTCATTTGTTAAACTAGAGAAATTCCAAGGTAGAAGATAATTTAAATTTTGACATATGACACCTTTCAAACGGTGTTAACATCAATTTAATGGAAGGAATTAAATTGACTCAGCTAAAAAATATTGTGACTCAATTGAGTGAAAAAAAATAATAATATAAGGATCAAATTGAATCATAACCTTAAATTTAGGGACCAAATTAATAATTCAACCAAACAATTACCATATACATACATTTGTGGTAGAAATATTCATGGATACTATAAATTTATTTTATTGATATAAAGTTCTAAATATTCATGCATCAAGATTTGTACAATCATTTCGATACAAGACTAAATGTAAGGATCAACACTATGTGATGTAGTTGATAAATATAATAATGTCTCTTAAATGTGTTGAAGTTTGATCATAGATTTATATGCATAAAAAAAAACATTCTTTGAAACGTCAATCTCTTAAATAAATATGAGTATTTTAAAAGATTGGTTATTGGTATGTAGCTAAGAATCATCTCAAATTCATAAAAAATAAGGATCTATTATACATTATTCATTGTTTAATGTTGATGTATTGTTTTTGCTTTATGAACCTTTGTGAAAATAAAGAAAAAAAAATACTAAATTTTTATTATTTATTTAGAAGGAGATTAAGTGAAAAAGAGAATTTTATGAATCTTTTTACAAAAGTGGTTGGAGTCTCACGTCAATCAGAGATAAAATCAATTTAGAGTATATGAGTAGGTGAGACCTCCATTTTACAAATCGATTTTCTAGAATTGAGTTAGACTTAAAAGTTTACTTCTTAACATAATATCATAGTCATTATTAGAACATGTTCTAAAAAGGTTTGGATGTGTTGGAAGTCTCATTTTCTCCTGAATATCTAATTAACTTATGATATTTTTTTTAATTCAATATAATAGTAAGATTTATGTATTTTTTTTTTAGACTTAATTGAGTTTTAAGTCTCTTACAAATTTGTATATTTTTAATTGAGTTTCTATTAATTTTTGTTTTGTTTTATTGAGTACTTTAAAATCTTATATTTGTCATTTGAGTTTCTATAGTTTAATTTTTCTCTTAATGGGTGATATTTGTTGTTAATTTTCACAGTCATCTTACTTATTTGTTTTTGTTTGTGAATAAATGCAAGATTGTGTGATTATTATAAAATGATATTGTAAAACCATAATTTTCAGTGAGAACATGATTGTCACTACCTGTAACTTCAACCAAGAGATTGTGACTTTTGTTACTATTGATGTAATTAACGGCGAATGAACTTTATTATTTAATATATTTATAATCGTAATCATTTTATATTAATAATAAAATCTCATATTTTTTAAGTACGTGAAATTTTGAAAACAAAGTACCAATAAGAATAAAAGTCACATCATCAAATTAATATAAAAATCAAACGGGAACTTAATTGAAAATTATAAAAAAAAAATGAGCGTTCAATATATATGAAAGAATTAATGTTGATTGAATTAAAAAAAATTAAAACTTAATTAAACCTATGTTTTATTATATTTAAGCGAATAAATTTATTAGACTTTAAAACGAAAGTCGTTGGCTTCCATATATGGGCCGACTCGATCAATTTTCATCTAGAAGAAGTAAGGAAGATGTTAAGAGAATATTTTATTTTGATATCTTTACTGAAATTCAAATGAATGTTTCCAAACTCTTATTGATATTACTTATTCATTTCTCACATTCATATCCCATACTTCTACATCCATTATTGTGATTTTATTCCAACAAGAGAATGCTAATCCATATCCTAAGACACTTGTTGAGGAATCAAAAGTGGACCTTTTAGTGATAAATATAAAACTTACCAATGTATCCCATCATGATTCTCAATAAAAACAATGTATTTATTGATTCCCTAACTAGTACCTTTTAAGACACAAATTTCAGTATCTGCTTTGGCATTAAGGAGGAAGGCTTGTTACATTTCTCCTGGGAGCATGGTATCACCAGGTAGATCACAAACAGCAATTCCCTAAGATGAGAGTTTATATATTTCAGATGACAGTTATAATCATCATGATATAAGCATAAATAATTAATAATACTGTGATATGATGATGTTTACCTCGCCCGTTAGGTGAGCCACACACCTCTTCTCAGCCAACAACTCAGCTTCGGTCTGCAAAATATTGTTAAGAATGTATAAGTTTGAGTCCGAATCTTACATTAAGTAAAAATAAGATATATAATAAGAAATAAGACTTATAAACTTGTTGTGTTTAAAGTTTTGGATTCTGTTATATAAGTTTGCTCGTGACTCATTAGTACCGAATCTTTCCGGTGTATCTCTTTAAAATACCTAATAATGATATCAGAATTGATGGTTTATCCAATAAGATTAAATTTTGATAACATGTCCAATTTTAAAATGGTAAACTAATTTCACCCACAAACATGAGCACCCAGATAGCTTGCAATTAATTAAAAATCTCAAATGGTAGATTATAGGAGGGTATAGCTCAGGTGGGAGAATGTTGAACTGAAGATTTGACGGTCATGTTTTAAATCCATATTTTCACTGTATTTTTTTAGCTTTTATGAGAAATTTGTTTTATTTAAAGAACTTAGTTTCTTATCTTATCTCAACATTCTTATAAATATGGCTAAGACAACATGAATAAAAGTTAAAGTGTATAAATAATGGTATATAATGTATGATTTTTCATCCTTACCTTTTTTATCCGCTGCCAGAGGTAGTCATCAATTATGACATCCTTCACAAGTTCATAATCACCATCGCCCTAATGGATAAAAGCTTTCGTCATAGGAGGAACAAAGCAAATTTTAGAAGTTAAAAAGAATGAAGAATGCAGTAAACAAGCTTACCTTTGATCGACATGGCATACTGAAAACAATACCCTCAGCTATTCCATAAGGATTTCCATTGCTATATACCTGCCATTACAATTGCAAACTTTTAGATTGAAATAGTAACTAAGAGAAAAAAAGGGGAACAAATGATTAATGAAGGCTGTGCCATGTTTAAATTTGCAAGAAAAGAATTGGTTTTTGGCCCTTCAATTAAGCTTTGAAATGGCATATTCCAGACATATAAGAGCTAATTTTATTTTCACTACACCAGAAGTAAATGCATGAGGTCATTCAGTGATATCAACTTACACCAGAAGAAAACCAATCACCCTCAGGAGTAGGAGTTACTAAAGATCGAATGGCATCAACAATTGATACAGAAGTTGATGCTGCTGATGATCTTCCCCATTTTTTAATAAGTGCACCACCTCTCTACCAATCAAACAATCACTTGTTAGCTTTTAGCACAAGGAAACTAAATACCCTTTACCTCATGTATTTAGCTATGGATGCTACTTACAAAATATTACCTTTTGAACCTTTTCAGTGAACTCTTCCTCCAACCACCTATGATCCTTAACCACCTCTTTGACTGGCAAACCATCAATTTTAGCATTTAAGAAGTCGGGGACCTATTAACAAGATAACAAGGTAACACCATGTCATAAAAGAGAGTTAAAGAAATCCAGTTCATGCTCATAATTCTTGTAATGATCCTTCAATGACCTGAGTAGTTGAGTGGTTTCCCCATATTGTCACATTTGACACTTTATCATAGAAGACACCTGCCTTGAGGGCTAGCTGTGAATTTTATTGAGACAATACAGAGAAGATAGATGTTAGTTTTCTATGGTAGAAAAACTTTTAAGAAGATGAAATCTATAAACTCGTTACCTGACATTTTGCTCTGTTCTCGTCTAAGCGAGTCAAAGCATGGAAATTTTTTGCAGGAATGTTAGGAGCATTCTTCAAGCATATCAATGCACTGCATTAAATACACATGAACATTAACATAAACAGATACAAGTTGTAACTTCATGTTTACACATGGACACTGAAGCTTACTTTGTATTGCAAGGGTTTCCCACTACTATAACTTTGACATTACGGGAGGCCACAGCATTCAGTGCTCTTCCCTGTTGTGATAAGGTATAATGTCAGCATAACTAACTGTGCTTTAGCAGAATACAAAAATGGTTTTAATTTGAATATCATTTGACCTGCGCTGCATAAATCTGTCCATTTATGTCTAACAAGTCTGCTCGCTCCATTCCAGGTCCTCGAGGCTTTGCACCTATAAGCAAAGCCCATTCTGCATCTTGGAACACTTCATAAGGATCAATACCAATACTCACCTCCCTCAACAAAGGAAACAAAGAGTCCTCCAGTTCCATTGCAACACCTGCAAGTTGAATTAGAACATTAAGAATGAAAAACATCAGTCTGTGTTATAATACTCAAGATTAAGTTGTATCTTGTTTCATTTAACAGAATAACAAAAACAATACATTAGCTACTCTGACCTGAAAAGTCAAATTCAAGTGAAGTTGTTACTCAAATTCCAATTATTGATTGAATATCTCATATCTCTCAGTAGCAGATGCTATGCTTTAGGTTTTCTTAAATGGGAAGAATCATGGGGGGGCAGTAGAGTAAGAATGAGAAGTTTGATGGTAGACTGAAAGTTTTGTTAACAGGGAAGTAAATTGGTGTGACGGAGGCCGAACCACTCACTCCCCCTTTTTTTTTCAGTAAAAGCAGGCGTGCAAAGGCATCACTACACAAGAATACAATCCTTCCCCAAATCTGTGTACAGACAGAAGCAGTTTTCGTATTCTTGCTTTATTCATATGCCAGATAGTTTCATATTAATGTCGCTTGTAAGCAACAGTTTCTACAGCTTTGCCACATACTGATGCACCATTTACCTTTAGTTAGTTTTCCACA
>Ga0214542_1002860_pt1 | contig 35541 bp, 11 predicted proteins | sample CNSS1metaG_FD_160096 | JGI IMG/M metagenome (GOLD analysis project Ga0214542, IMG submission 160096) | Root nodule microbial communities from cowpea collected in UCLA plant growth center, Los Angeles, California, USA - CNSS1 | ecosystem: Host-associated > Plants > Roots > Nodule | place: USA...
ACGGTGGGGAAAACCAACCTGGTACACTAATCCAAGTCAAGGTTATGTGAACATGTTTATAGTCATCGACCTATATTCCATTGTGAATAGTGTGGAACAGTAAAAATAGGTATATATCCATGAAAATCAATAAAAGATTCAGCACATCAGATTTGCACCTACATTAAGTCCACTCCTATTGCACGAAATGTGGCAGGGATTTCACCAAATTCAAGCGTGAGGGGATAGTCTCCATTAGATCAAGATGAATAATATATAACAAAAGAACATACATTTACGATTTTAGATTAAAAGCAATATTATCATGGATATGGGTTGTCTCAACTTGTCAAAATTGTTTTTACACATTTAAAAGTTGATGTGTAAAATTTAAATACATCTTTCTCATCCCATTTTATCACAAGACGATTTTTAAAGACAAAATCGTAACAGAACACATATTTACAAGACTAGGTGTAAAATAATTTAAATACTTCTTTTCATTCCATTATTGTCAAGACGATTTTTAAAGACAAAATCGTAATAAAACACACATTTCAAAACGAATAATACATCAAATTTTCTCGTGAGAACATTTTAATTTATAAATAATTAAGATAAAAGTTATCGTAATACAATAGTCTTTGAAGGATAAACAATGTGCGAGAATAGATATATAAATTCAATATCTTAAGATTTTGAATTAAAGATGATATCTCTTGTAGGAATTAGTTTATGCTTTACTAATACCGAATCAATTCGGTATATATCAACTATCTTAGTAAGTTCTCTTGAAGAACTATCACGAAACAAGAAGGCTAATTTTTATTTTTTTATATATCAAGTGCATTTTTTTAATAATAATGTGTTTTTCTAGGTAACTGCATGATGTGTGGAATATATATATTTTTTCTGATCCTGTCGTGTGGCCTAAGTTTGAGAATATTACATTATGAGGGTAAAGAGGGTTTAGGTTGCTGATAAAACAAAAAGGTTGTTCTACCTCTGACTGGTGCTAATTGCACATTAACCTGAGTTGGTGGAAGTCATATTCAATACATGAAAAAGCTTGAATATTCAAGTTCAGCTCATGCATGTTATTTCGAGTGGGAACAATACTTTTCTCCATTATAGCATATAGGACAATTTAGCAACTCTAATCATCAGCACCAAACATTAGAGATAGGATGAATACTACTCCAAAAGTTTAATTTCATTAGTTACAACAGAGAATTAACACTTAATTAAATGAAAACCATTTCAAAATTTATACTAAGATTCCATATTGGTTAATAATATAAAATTGTTATTACTTATTAAACTTTAATTATATGTAATGGCGAACCATTGTTATGACAAGGGAGCCATGGCTTCCCACAAAATTTTAATTCTATTTCTTATATATGTTATATATTTTTTAAAATTGTATTTATATATTATTATTTTATTTATATTAAATTTAATAAAATATTTTATTTTATCACCTATTTTATTTATGTATTAAAATTTATATATATTTATTATATAAAAAATAAAATAAAAATCAACTTGATAGACATGGATTAATGAAAGGTAATAGATTTAATCACTAGTGATAGGATTCTTTTATGGTACATCATTAAGAAATAATGATAATAGAAAGAAAGGTAAAGAGATATTAGGAAACAAAAAATTAAAAAATGCACAATATCACTCATGAATCGAGGCTAGTATCTTATTATAATTTATGTGTTTATGACTCTCCTATTACAATGATTTTCTTAAATTATGTTTTTTTTTCAAATTAGTTTGCCTAATTATGATGGTAAGGATTCTTTTATAAAATTGGCACTAACCCTAATTATATTTTTCCTGAAATTAGTATGACATAGATTATGAAATTTAGAAATTTTGTATTTTCCATTGCATATGGTAAAATCTTGGGTTGAACTACGAATTTCGTTGTATACAATGAATTAGTTGAATAACCTTGAATTGGATTAGAAATTAGAATATCCCTATTATGTTAATTTAATGAATTAGAAAGATTATAAATTGGAAAATGCATACGAGAATCACTTTTTGAGAATGATTGAAACAAAGAAAATGAAGAATTTTTTTATTTAATTAGAAAAAATAATTTATATATAAAAAATCTAATTTGGCCCTCCTAAAATTTTTGTCTAAGTTCCGCCACTGATTATATGGAATATTTAATCTTGTGTACAGAGTTAAAATTAGAAGTTAAATATATGACATATTTTAACTAAGTATATGATTATAACTAATTTTGAATCTAATCATCCGCACATAAGTATGGAAATTCATAGTAATTAGTTCTCAAATAAAATAAAAAATTCTCTACATACGTAAATGTCGACAATTATTACTTACAAAAATATTATCACATATTTTTCACGGCTGATTTTTATATGTCATATGTAAATTTGTGAATTTTGGTGATGTGATTTGCTGTTTTTGTGTTAGGGAAATAGATATATTATAAGAAGAACAATTTCCAAAAATAATAAATAAATGGTATATACTTTTAGATATCAGTGTAATTTTTTTTAGTGTTCCTGTTTAATGTTGTACCTTTTTGTTAATTATGGCAATTTTTAATCCCAAAAACAATTGTATTATTTTTAATCTCAAAACACTATAAAAGGATATATATGTTATACAGAGTCGTCGTAGAAAAGCTGCAACCCTAGAACCATAGAGAGAAAAATATATATATCTATATAGAAACATTGTCATTGTGGATTGAAATTTAATTGTCATTTGTGAAATGGTTGCTAAGGTACTAAACCCATAACCTTTGGAAATAAATATAATGAACTTCTGAGAAATTCATGGGTACTTTATTGGAAGATAGTAAATTAAGAAAGTGGATTTTGCTTGTATCCACACTTGCTTTTAGAAAGACAAAAACAGCATCAAACCAACCTAGGTTAACACACTGCTTTATGTCTGCCTACTTTTAGAAAGAAAAATAATAGTCAACTTCCAGGAAATTCCTACTGAAAAAATGTGAAGAGATCAGAACACCTCTAATTAAAAAATGGTTTAGAAGAAAAAAATATAAATAAACGAATTTTTTTTTGAAGTTAAAATGATCTTATGTGAAAATTAAAATTAATTCTATTTTGTAGTACTTTTTTTAAAGTTTTTTATAAAAACCTTTTGTCAAAATTGATATTTACTCCTATTAAACTGATGAAACAAAAGATAAATAAAGCCATCCAAAAAACACATTAGAGTTGTATTTGCGTGTTAACTTTTATTCCGTGGTGTTGATTGCTGACTTTTTTTATTTTATTTTCTCTTCTGTCCATAAAAAAACTCGTGTTAAACATTATTTCTAAAGAAGCTACAAATATAATTCTTGATAAAAGTATCAATGCTTAAAACAAGAACTAAAAGGTAATAATATTCTTAACCAATTTTGACTCAATCAATTCTCATTAAATGGTTAATTTTCCAGCTTTCTCTTATTTCAAGTGTTTTCCGTAATTAATTATCTTTTAAAAAGAAAAATCAATCTTGCTTGAATATAGATGAATATCCTCTTCTAACTAAAATGGACCTTGATTCATTATTTTTACAAAAAATAGCGAAATATTATTTGTTTAACAGTGTACTATTTCTTCTTTTTTTACAAATACTCAAATTTTGTCGAACTTTCAAAATCTCAATCTAAAAACATGTTAAAGTATAAATATTGTTACAAAGACTTGTTATAGAAGTTATACTCCTCTATACTCATCCAAATAAAGCAATTATCAAAGTCCAATCATATTCGCAATTTATCAATGTAAAAACAATTTAATATCAAATATGCTAATGGTTAGTTAGAGAATGTATTACTCAAATTCACAAGTACAACTTATATTCAAATGAATTTATTGATAGTTTTATGCAGAGTTTATCTTCTATGATAAAGACATTATGGTTACACTAAAACTTTATTTTTTTTTCCAACACAAATGAGTTTTAACCCTCTTCTATTGTACTTTTACGTTATACAAATATGATACGACATGTACAGGAATTAGATATAAAACGTATTGGATATACAATGATATGTCTTATCTCAAAGAAGAAAATATAAGGTATGATAAGAATATATATATATATATATATATATATATATATATATATATATATATATATATATATATAAAAGAAAAAAAAACTTATCTACAATTAAAATTCATAGGTAATAGTTGAAATCTATAGGTAATTATGATTTACTTATGAAATACTAATGGCAAAAATATGTTAATAAATATTTTATAGATAATTGTGATCTACAGATTTTATCTACGAATATATTATCTTCAGATTTTACTTACAAATTAAATTAGTAGGCAATTATCTATAAATATAATTCGTAGGTAATACCCACAAATATGATTTGTATGTACCTACTCATCTGATTCGTAGGTAACGTGTTCAACAATTTTAATAAAATTAGTTTTTACTACGATACTTACTCGATATTAAGTCTAATAATGTGAGAAATTCAAATATCATACAATATATTAGCATAATAACAATTGTTTTAATATATATGTTGAGAACTACTTCTTGACATCACAACACGTATAAATGACTTAATGACTTTCTTAATCTTAGCTAGATATTTCCTCCCATCATAGATTCTTGGAGAATGAAATTATAAAAGAATAGAATTATACTCGGTTTATCTGAACGAACATTAGATCTCTAATCAACAATATACAAATTTCCTAATTAGTGTTATCATGGGACAAACTACATAAACATGTGGGTTTGATGAATTAAATCAACTTGACGTAGATTCTTATAGCAGGACTAGCAAACTTGTTTTCCAATCTAAATTACAATGTTTTAATTCAAGATTCCACAATTATCATAAAACTCATGTGTAAACCATTTATATTGCATACCAATTTTACAAAAATATATAATTCATTGAATTGTATTCATACGTGAATAATTAAGAATTCATGTATTTTCAATGATTAGAATTTTCAGCAAACTTTGAATAACCTTTAGATTTTTGAAATTAAAAATTTGCTTTCATGTGAATAGAAGTGTTTTGAAGATGAAATGTTTCAGAAGCTAAAAATGTAAAGTGGCGAGAAACCTGTTAGGTTTTTCTAGAGGTGTCAAAATGGTTGGAACTCATGAGCCAACCCAGCTCACCACGAGTTCGGATTGGGTTGAAAATTTTTTACAAATTTCAATGCGGGTTGACTTTTGACCCGACCCATCTAGAATTCGGCTCACTGAGGTTAAACCCGTGTTGAGTCAGATTGGCTCACCAACCCGTAAATAAAAGGTCACACAAGTATCTTTTATAAGTTGGGCTTTGCATTTTAGTCAGATTAGGTTGTTTTTTTAGTCAACACATCGATAATTTATAGTTTTGTGTATTTGGATTGTGTTGAAGTTTATTTAGATTTTAATCAGAATTATAATTTTAGTTGACAAAAAAAAATGTATTTTTTTTATTAAGTGAACTAGTGAGCCAACCTGTTTAATCCACCAACCCGTGGTGGGTCGGGCCAGGTTTAATTTTTTTTGCCTCGCTAATAAGTGAGTCGGATTGGGTTGACTCATTAAGTAACCAACCCATGGTGGGTTGAGCAGGGCTGGGCTAGATTACCCGTGTTCACATCTCTAGGTTTCTCGAGAGAGGATCACTGGGGAGATACAAGACATAAGTCTAATTCACTATTGTATATCACTAGGCGATGATAAATTTATTTTTTTCTAAATAGGTGAGAGGTGATAAATTTATATTAGAAAGTTTCTTATAAAAAGTAAAAGAATTTATTCTTCTTCTTTTTTCAAAAAGAAGACATGTCATGAAGATGAAAAAAATGCATATATGTCCATACCTAACTACATGGTAGTGGTTTACGGAGTGCAATTCTTAGAGCACGGGGAATGAAGAGTAATGATTTCAATAAGAGCAATCAGAAGTACTACTATAATGAGTTCAGTGACTATTAGAGTAGAGTGGAGTCACAAGGTATGGTATAACAACCTTTTTTAGCGAGCCTCTAGGATCTCTTGTAAACCCCCATGATGTGGTAAAGGGAGGATATAAGGGGAAGCAGGGAATGATAATTAAATAAGTAAAGACAATGAAAAACAACTCTCTAAAATTCCTAGAATTATATATAATGAATTTTTTTTAAAAAAAATCTAATTTGGCACCCTTGAATTTTTTGTTCATGTTTCGCCACTGATTATATATATAATTTAAAAAAATATGAAAAAAAGTAAGAAGTGTAAATATTATTTACTATTCTAATGTAAATTTTATAATGAATAGACTAAAAAAAATTAAAATTGGACAAACCATGCTTAGATAGTATGCTTTGTCTTAAAAGAAATCATTAAATATATTTTTGGTCCTTTAACTGTCAATGAAAATTGGAATTAATCTCTCTTCAAAACTTTGATCCAGTCTAGTCCCCCAACTTTAAAACTGCATGAATTTAGTCCTTTTAACCAGATTTTGTTAAGTTTATCTAACGTTTCAAACGTGTTTCATGATAGTTTCAAAAATGTATTAAACGGCGTAAACAACTCAAATATTATTATAAAACACATTTGAAACGTCAAATAAACATAACAAAAAGTAGTTAAAATAACTAAATTCAGACAATTCTAAAATTGTAAGACTAAAATGGATAAAATTTTTGAAAATGGACTAATTTTAATTTTCAGTAAAAACTAAGGGATAAAACATATTTAATCTTGAAAGAAATTATGTTCCTTAAGCACTATTTTTCACTTGTTTTTCAACATATATAAATTGTGTATAATATACACTACTTTATTTTATATAATTTTTTTACTAAAGTTCTGTCTGATTATTTTTTCATTGACATTGTGTTTATTAAACATGCTTTGCCTTTTTCAACAAATTAGGCTAAAATAGTCAATGTTTCAAACAGGTAGTGGTATATGAATCGTGCTTTCATCTTTGCTGAACGCAATCAAGTAATATTCGTATTCATACACGTAATTGTTCAAGAGTGGTATTTTCCATCACCTCGGAAGAAGTTTTGGTTTATTCCTAGGAGTTTGGGATTGTTTATCATGCCTCACAAAAAGTTGATGCTTTATTTATTTCTTTCTTTCTTAGATCAAAGATTCCCTCCATAGTTGCATATCTAGAACCCGAAACCCTATGTTAGAATAAGTAGATAAATGTACAACTCATTCCTCAATATTAGAAAGATACAACAAAAAGTATAACAAAAAAAGAAGAAAAAAAGTTATAAGTTTCATAAAAGATGTTTAATATAGTTTTTTTTTTAATTTATTAGTTGAATTCTAATTTCATCGTTGCAAGAAAATATTTTATTGATAACTAATTTTAGTGATCAAAAGTTGTTAATCACTATAATAACGAATTCAAATGTCAATTTAAAAAAGTAACAATTATTGATTATTAAAATAATCATTAATATAAATAAAAAAGTATAATTGCTTATTAAATTAGTCAATTATTACTTAGAGACCAATTTAGTAATTAAGTTATTTTGTGATCCAAAACCTTACTGAGTTCATTTTTATTGACCAATTCTTTTTGGTAGCCAAAATTATAGTAACTAATTTTAAAAATTAATTTAGTGACCAATTACAATTTTGCATTCATAATAGTGACTATTTTAATGATCAATATTTTATATTTTGTGAATTGGTATCTAAATTAGTCACTATAGTAACTAATAACTTTTGGTCACTACAATTAGTTACTGATGAGACATTTTTTTGTAGTGATCTAGTTAAAAGTATGATTAGATTTTTTAATATAAAAAAAATCAAATTAAACCAAATTGATTCTTTTATGATGAACGTTAATTTTTGTGATTTTTTAATTTGTAATTCTTAATTTATCTTCTCTATAAACCTATAATAAATTTTTCTACTTTTACATTTAAAAGAATCTATTTATAAGATCTAAATAATAGATGAACAGTTTACTTACTAATGGAAACTATCATTTTAAATATTGCACTTACTAGGGGAAGTTATCCTTAATTTCCAAACGTCTACTCTATAATTACTATAATAATTTTTGTTTTTAATTAGTGGTTACAATGATTTATTATTTTTCCTAAAAATCATTTAACATGAGATATGAGATGGTCATTCATTCAGAAACCTATTTATTTTACGAAGATTAATATCTGTTGAACGTACAAATAAAATATGTAAATTACGATTTAGAAGAAACTAAAGATTGCAAAAATGTTTTAAGAAAAAATTATAATGATGATGGTTAGAAAAAATTTGATAAGCAATGCAGTAACATATTTGTGATACTTACATTTTGACCCTTTTTGTGTGTTACAGATAGAGTAATCAACGCCGTTTGTTCATCTTGTTGATTATTTAAATTTTGGAATAGGTCTTGTAGAATGTGAATGCTAGAATAAACGTTCTAGATTGCGTTTATGTGCGTCATAAAGCGTTTCATAACATTGTTATATTATATTTCCTAGAATAGATATTTTCTCAAATCTAGCACCCTTTTTGTATTTTCCGTATAATAAGTATATTCCAAAATAACAAACTTTGGAACCTTTTAAATAGGATGATTTGGCAATACTAATACTCTTTCTACAAAAACTATTTAGAGATACTTTATTTGTATAAATAATTTGAAATTTTTTATGATAAAATTTGTTATCCCATATAAAATTTTTAAAATTTAGTAAATGAATTTAATTATTTTAAAAGATAAATAATTTTGAATTTTATTTATAAAAGGTAATGATTTGAAAATGTTAATATTTTATCTGTTTTTAAATTTCTATTTACTTTTATATTATCTCTTTGATTCTATCTTAATCGAAATATTATTAATTCAAGTGAGATGGTTATAAACTCAATATTTTCCGTTGTCATTGCCAAAATTATTTTTTGTTAATACAAATTAATATTGTATTTCAACTTAAATTAGTTAGAAACCTTTTCATCAATATTAATAATATTTCTAGCTAATGTCAAATATGATTTCTTTGATCAAAATCAATACATATTATTTTTAGTTTACGTTAGTCAGAATTGTGTTCAACCAATAAACAGAACTTCCATTACAAATTTAGAAGATTGGATGAAATTTATCACAAAGACTTTCTATAAGAGAAAAGAAAAAGTAATTTAGAAAAATTATAAAAAAGAACTTCTACAAATTAATTTACTTCCATTTTCTCTATCCTAAAGAAACTTGTTGAAACCAACCTAAAAACCTTGGTATGCATGATTAATGGTTTGAAGATGGGGCAATAGCAGGTGATGGTGAAGGAGGATTTGTTTGGTCAACACGCATGAACCCAAATTTCTTGATTAACTCATTCGCAATTAGTTCATTGGCTCTGTCTGAGGGATGGTACTCATCCCAGAAAACGTACTTGCTTCTATCTTTGCACAGTTTTGATGCAGGAATACACGTAAGAGCTGGTCGAATGTTCCCGAAGGAGCAACAGGGTGAGTCTGAGTTTTGGAATCCTACATTCAAAACGTTATTACAAAGGAAATCAACAATAATGTATCAAATCAAATTCCTCTCAACATTTGTGTTTCAGATAATGTTCTATGTATCAGGTATTTGTGCTTACCATATTTGTTTGGGTTGCTAATAACATCATTAACAACATCATATGCATCTCCAAATCTGTAGCTTGAATTGGGAAGTTGTTTTTGCAACTCATCTATTAACTTACTTGAAGCTCTGTTAAACCTGATAGCCAACTTGTTTGTTCTATCTTGACAGTCTCCAGATGTACTAAGCACTCTTTGAAGGGGAATGCAGCCCATTGGGCCCAGCCCAAACACCATCAACTGCCTGGCTCCAAGCCCATGAAGTAGCTGAATAGTAAAATGTCATAATTGAAAATTTGTTAGAAGTTGAAATCAAGCGTAAAAAATAACACACGTAAGATGTATGAAAAAAGAACTGAGAGAGCATAATTCTGTAGTTTCCAACAACCTTCTACTAGCAGATCAGATAGAGTATGTTAAATATGTTGTTAATATGTGTTAGAGTGGATTAGTATATAAACCTTCAATTGTTCTCCAAGAGTTCCTATCAAGTAGTCCACAAAGGTTTCGTCATTGTATGTCCATGAATCGCTGTAAACAGGCATCAAATAGTTGTTGATGAAGTCATTGCTGCCTAAAGCAACAACATAACGAGCTCCCTGGAAAAACTTTTCTGCCTCATCTTTTCCAACTCTGCTTCTGATCAGTTCCTGTGTCCCCTGAAACAGCTCAATTTGTTTGTACAGAGAGAACCTTTGAATCTGCAAGAGGATTGGTTTTTCATTCAAACTATGTCATGGATTTGTTCCTCTGATGCAGGTAAATTTCAAGTGAATGATCTCAATTCTTATTAAATGTTCTAACACATTTATGCAGTGTGTAGTATAACTCTCAGATTGTTTACTTTAGAGGATCCTATTCATAACATATATTTGTGCTTTGTTATGCTCATATGCTAAATAGTTATCATGAAAGTTTACACTAAGCAACTTACAAAATAACTGCCAGTTTCATTCAATATGCCGCCACCCCCAGAAGCATAATTCACCCCATTTTCCAATATAACATCTTCAGTTAAAGATGGATCAAGAAATGCTGGAGGCCTAGGAAGTCCCATGTTGTCACCTGAACATATGAACATCATTACAGAGGGAAATATTACAAAAAAAATAAATGCTTTAGGATCTGCATTAAGTTTTCACTATAGTGATCAAATATCAGGAACTGATTTAGGGTCTACATATAAAAAAGTGAAAGATTTACCTATTATATCTGCAACCGTGCGACCATTGGAGAACCTACCATTAGGTAGTCCATTACCAAAATCAATACCATACCATGGTAAACTTGCCTGAGCAAGGCTTTTAGAAAGGTACTTGTTATTTCCAACATCTGAGAGAGAGTCTCCAAAAATGAACTGCACAACCCTGCATTGGCACCCTTCAAGTTTTATTCCAAAAATGATACCTATTATAACAAATAGAGACAGATGGAACTTCATGTTTGAGTATCAAGTGATAATCTCTTCAAGTTAAGTCACACCTCTCTTGTAGCTTGAAGCACTTTAGTTGGTTTTATATCATTATAGTTATGAATTTTTGAAGTGTAGAATGGTGAGATTGTGCTTTAGTTTGGTAGCATTGTTAACAGAGTGAAGTAGATCGTTTGATGGACCAACTATTACTGATTCAAACCTACTGCAACTACCCGTTAGTCTGTTACAGGGTACAACTTTGTGACTCTGAAGTCATGTTTTTAGTTATTTTTGGGGTGATCAAACCATGATTTGGTGAATGTTTCAACTTGAAATCCATTGGTGTGGAACTCTCGCTGAATGCAGTTTAAGCGTATTTCAGAATGATGAATTTCTCAAACAGGTGATTCTTATTAGTCGAATTTTCAATGAACATATATGATATTATTATAGTGAATTGTTGTGGTAAGTACACCTAACTCTGCCATCGCTTGCTCAAATTGTATTTCACTTCAATAAACAAATATTTCATTTTTTTTTATAAATTATTTCCACCCTCTTTTTTCTTTCTTTGTATCTATTTTTCATCTTTCCTATCACATTTTATATCTTAATTGTAACACCGAAACCGTAAATCTATAAAAGATTAAATATTTTAGTCCTTCTAATTCATCAATCTTTACTAAGAAATCTGTGAAGGTTGGAGATGTTTCTTCCTAAAGATGGATTAATAAGAGGTATTAAAATCCCACAACTTATGCAAATTTAGAAACATCTCCAACCTAATAACATTATAAGGTTAATATTTAAATTTTTTTTAAAAAAAAAATCTACGTTGGAGCATGATTATGATATAAGAGGTAATAAAAAATTGTTTTTTAAATTTAAAATTTTGTAATATAAATAAAAATTAGTAAACTATGAGTATTATAAGATTTGAAACAAAACAAAAAATGCTCTCCTAAAAGTAATAGAACATATTAAAATTCACTTAAGCATAAAACCTTTTAATAATGTAATATGACTATTACATGATAAATAAACTAAAAAAAAGTTATCATTGTGGGTCTCGACTCTGCCTCCTCTTGTATAGGACTGGACATAGTTTATGAAACTGTACTGAACTACATATTATTTATACTATTATATACAAAAAAAGTTGAACTCTTTTAACAAAAATTGGATTGGACGATTTTTCTAGTTTAGTTGAAAAAAACCGAATCTATATAGTTACAGTTCAGTTAACTCTTAGAATTGTAAAATGTTACAATCATATTTTTCATTGTAAAACTAAACTGTTTTCACTTATTTTTATCTTATCTTAGACTTTTCAGTGTGTAAAATGCTGCAATCAATCATATTTTTCAGTGTTAGTGGTTCTTTTTTATTTTATCTATGTGGCCATTGTACAAGATGATTTTTACTGTGGAAGAATTTATTTTGAATGTCCGTGTTATGTATTTTGTTAGACTGTGTCTTGTTTATTTTTTATTTTTTTATGATGATTTCCTTTTTATATCAATATGGTTTAAATTTGAATTCTTGCTTTTTGTCTTAACATACCATTGTGGTTAAAATTAACTATGATTAGGTTCAATTCAAAATTTAATATATCATAAAATTTAACTATGATGTATTTTAGATTACGAAAATGATATTTAAACAAAATTTTTGGACTCAGTTTTGACATAGATGAGGTGGCCTAGTAGTTAAGTTTTTTAAATTGATTTTCATTAAAAAGGTTTTACCTTCTTGCACGTGCGAACATTTTTTGGAGGGAAAAGAAAATAAGCATTGTGTTTTGCAAAGAGAAGACAAAGACATTTTGTTTTGCTGAGAGAAGACAGAGGTGACGAAAACACATCGTTGAGAACAAGGGTTTCCATTGTCGTCATCCATGCCCACGGTCGTTTGTGAGTTTCCTTTAATTTTATCTCATGACTTTCTCACACCTTCATCATTTCTGGGTTGGTAATCCAATCATGATTTGTTTATTTCTTTGGCACATAGAACATGCAACCCAAACATCGAAATGTTTGGTCTGTGTGAGGTTCACCAGAAAAGTTGAAACATTGGGTTTATTTAAGCAAAAAGGTCAAATATTTGGGTAGTAAGAGTCATTGCAAGTAAGGAATGCGGTAAGAGTGATTGCAAGGTTGGGAGAATCAAGTTTTTTTAGTGTTGTTGTTGGAATCCTTCCTTCGTCGATGTTCATTCGTTGTGGGTTCTGTATGTGGGGAATAGTGTTGGAATAAGTGAGGAGTTATTGTAAATTTTTTTATTATTAGTTGCACTAACTCAAAATATGAAACAAAAATTGGTACTAATGACCAAAATATCCAACATAACTTCCCACTTAATTGTTCTCCACTCCTCACTTTCGAACATAGTGTGACTCAAAAATTCCAAAAAATCCTCGTGGCCACATTACCCAGTATTTAATGTCATGGTCATGGAAATGAATTTGTATTATGTTAAGGTTAGTGTGAGGATATTATGTTCACAATGAAGTTTGATTTTTATATAAAAATTGGGTGATGAAGACCAAAATAGTCACCGCAACTCCTCACTTACTACATATGGACTCCCCACTTACGAATAATATCAGTATTAGCATAATTTCAAAAAGGTCCACCATCCACATAACCCAATAGTGAATGTTGTCGTACTAGCTAAATTTTTTATGTACATAATGTACCATGCATGAATTATTCCATAAGTGGTGAGTATAAAGTTATTAACAGGGAGTGGTGATGAATATTTTGGTCTAATAATTTTCACTTTAAAAATGGACTTCAAACTTGATGAACTTAATGTACTACAAATTGATTTTCACAACCTAAATACTCAATATTCGGTTATCTTCATGACATTGGTTTTTTATAAAAGTAATCATCAATAACTGATAACATAACTGGGGAGCATTGGCTAAAAAAGTGGGGAGTGGGGATGAATATTTTGGTCTAATAATTTCCACTTTAAAAATGGAATTCAAACTTGATAACCTTAATGTACTGCAAATTGATTTTCACTACCTAAATACTCAATATTCGATTATCTTCTATAATTGGGTTTTTTTTATAAAAGTAACCATCAATAACTGAATCCATAAGTGTGGAGTACTGACTAAAAAATTGGGAGTGGTGAAGAATATTTTGGTCTAATAATTTCCACTTTAAAAATGGAGTACAAACTTTATTGTCTACACAACATGATGACCTTAATGTACAAGAAATTGATTTCCACTACCTAAACACTCAATATTCGGTTATCTTCATTACTTGGGTTTTTTTAATAAAAGTAACCATCAATAACTGAATCCATAAGTGGGTAGTACTGACTAAAATGGTGGAGAGTGGTGTTGAAGATTTTTGTCTAATTTCCACTTCAAAAATGGGGTTCAAAGTTTATTGCCCACAAAACATTATGACCTTAATGTATTACAAATTGATTTCCATTACCTAAATACTCACTTTTTAGTTATGTTCATTACTTGGATTTATTGTAAAAGTAATCATCTATAACTGATAACATAAGTGGGGACTACTGACTAAAAAAGTGGGGAGTGGTGATAAATATTTAGACTTTTTCGCAGTATTTCATTGAGGTGAAAAATTAGGTGTCAGAAAATGATCCTTACAGTGTGACCCTGATTTTCTAAAAAATTATTTCAATTACCAAAACATAGAATATTGGATTATGATATTCGTTGTGATTTTTTAAAATGGTTCATCAATGACTCATTACATAAGTGGGGAGTATGGATTAAATAAATGGGTAGTCACGATCAATATTTTGTTCATTTTTTGCAATTTTTAAATGGAAGACAAAGTAAATTGTGAACACAAAATCCTAAAACTCACCTAAATGTAGTTAAAAATAATTTCCATGTCAAAAAAGTTGCAGAACTAGGTTACGTGCTTAGGTGACCTTTTTTTAAAATGTCCCAAAATTGAATTATAATGTTAGTGGGTAGTACAGATGATTAAAGTGGGGAGTTCTAAAGGATATTTTGTTCATTACTGTTGTTGTTAAATTAAAGCGCCAACATTTTCTTATGAAGTTTGTGAGTAGTAATGTTGTATTGGATTTTCTTATGAGAGTTATATTGGATTTTTAGGTCAAGAGTTGAAAATTTGGCTTATTATTCAACCACTATTTCAAGGTTTTTGGGAACAACTGCAGGATTATTTGGGGAGTTTTATTCAACATCACCACATCCTTTAACAACCCTATATTCATCACAAGTAATATATAAAGAACCTTACTTCCATATTGATAATAATTAAATGTCCATAATAATTCTTCTTATTAAAGCATAAACACAAGAAATTTGGACTTACATTTTCATCTAATAAGACATCAAATAAACTTGTCTATCCATATTTCAATCATTCCACAAAACACAAGGCCTGCTATTGTCAACATATAATTCTGCATAACTTAACATTGCACTTAATATACACAAACAACAGAGTTGTAACTTTCTTTTCATGACAACTTCGACATCAGGTCTAACGTCGAAGTGGGGACCCATCAAAATTACTAGGGATCTACCATATAATTTTGTGCACTTATACAAATGACTACGAAAAACAATTTTAAGTCAGTCATGCCATCCAATTTGCATTGCATTAACTTTTCAGTTCACATATCTTGAATCCATCCATAATTTTGCACTTCAAAATGGTTGACAATGTCAACAAATTACAGCACCAACTAACTTTTAACAAATAAATCGTAGTATTCAGGCACTTTTTGCCTGTGGATTAAGTTTCATATTTTTGCATTAAAAAAAACGGTTAGTGTTGTTCCTAATATTAAGAAAAATTCCCCACTTATTCCAACACTACTCCCCACATACAGAACCCACAACGAATGAACATCGACGAAGGAAGGATTCCAACAACAACACTAAAAAAACTTGATTCTCCCAACCTTGCAATCACTCTTACCGCATTCCTTACTTGCAATGACTCCTACTACCCAAATATTTGACCTTTTTGCTTAAATAAACCCAATGTTTCAACTTTTCTGGTGAATCTCACATAGACCAAACATTTTGATGTTTGGGTTACAGGTATGCCAAAGAAATAAACAAATTATGATTGGGTTACCAACCTAAAAATGATGAAGGTGTGAGAAAGTCGTGAGATAAAATTAAAGAAAACTCAGAAACCCTGCATGATGGACCTTGTTAGTAGAAGATCGTATTACCTAAACTAAATAAGTGGTTATTACTTAATTTAGTTAATTAATAAGTACTGTTATTTGTTGTTTCGATCAATCGAGGTGTATAGGCACGTAAATAAAGAATAATGATATTTTATTTTTTTTTATTTTTTTTTAATTTACCATTTTATTCATCTTTAATTATTTTATTGATGTAGAAAAATATCTAAAAATAATTAAATTAAAATATCGTTATCCTGGTCATAATGGTTATCAACCTGTCATCAATGGTCATAATGGTTATCAACCTGTCATCAATGCACTGGACATAAATAATAGAAAAGTTTAAATAAAGAAACTACGTATTGTGTAACGATAAAATGAAATCATTACATGGCAACGCAAGAGTCTCTGGGGATTTTAATTATATCAATCAATCTGATCATTGAAACAACATTTAAACTTTTAAACTATGGTTACAATATCTACAGTCAGATCACAACTCAATCGTTAATCTTTCAAAAATTTTCATAACAGCTGCGTTAAGGCAACTTAAGAATACCTACAGTTCTTTAAAAACACTGCAAAGTTCATTCCTCCTCGTCTTCAAAATCAGAGAGGATATGTTCCATGAAATCATAGGTTTAGACCGAAAAATATTGAAAACATTATTTCTTTTTCTGTTTGAGCCACCTTACTTCTGTGGAGAAAAACTTTGAATAGTTATAGAAATTTGATCGTACTGGAAGCACGTAATACTAAAAATACTCAGCAATGATAGCTGGCTGAAATAAAAACAGAAAGAAAATAAATAGCATGAACTGTCACAGCATACATGGCTGAAATCAAACATATATACTACGTTGTACCAAAGAAGAAGGAGGAACCAAAGTTATAGTTGTTTTATAGTTTATATATATATATATATATATATATATATATATATATATATATATATATATATATATATATATATATATATGGTTGATGATAATTTTATTCACCCCTTTTGTCAATACTTGTGGGATAGGGCACCAAGGGAAGATTGTGTTCCATGAACCTCATGCTCATGAGTTTCCTCTTCTTGTAGTTAGCCTTGAAACAAGCTTGTCTAAGCCTTCTTGTTTTATCTTCAAGTTCCAAATCTGGTCTTTCTTCCACCATGCTCTTTTCTTTCTCCAACATTTCAATAGCAATCCTTATTTTTTCATCATTTTCAGGTCCTTCAGCCTCTCCTTGCTCCTGCATCACCCCCCCAATTCACTATAATAACGAACTTTGACTTTATAATCAACAAGTATTGCAGAAAAATAGCTTAAAACCTTGCAGTTATTAGGAATTCAAACACTGAGAACTTACTTGCATGTTCTTTATTAGGGTTTGAAGACTCATTAGCTTCCTATGTGGCCACCTTTGAATACCTAATTCCCTGCACCTTTTCTTCAAGTGTGTGAGACCAACGTTAAGCTCTTTCGCAGCCTGTGATATAGGCATGTAGAAGTACTGAGAAACGGTTTTCCTCGATAGCATTCTCGCACTGCTACTAATTCTCTCTTCTCTGCGTTGTTTACCCTTCACTTCATCCCTCATCTCATTCACACTTCCACCATCGTTGCTTGATGAAAACGCAGGTCTATGATCCGAACCGTCAACTTCGTTCCATGCAGAAAGCACGTTTTTAACATCACTGAAGTCGTAGTCTGCAACAGCAACTCAGAAGATATAATAAATCAAAAACAAGGACAAGAACAAAGGATTCAAAAAACTCATGATGCTGATACTTACAACCTTGAAAACTTAGTGGGGTTGGTTCAAGCGGCATAGTTTCGTATAAAATGTCATGGGGATAATAACACTTCATGAATGGGACAACATCAAAATAGCTATCTTGCAGAGGAAATTCATAGGGCCAATGAAACCCATCACTGCCAATGGCATTACCTCTGCATAAAGATGCTAACATGGTAACTTTTTCGTACATGGAAACCGAAATGTGTAGAGAAATAAACTAAGGGAAAGCAGAGAAGTTTCTTAACCTTAAATAATCATATGAAGAAAACTGGCACGTAGGTGCAAATGAGTTTTCATCAATTTCATAATTAGAATTCCAAAACGTGAGTTGCTGATTCTCCATGTCTTCGCTGACACCATAGTACAGTGTGAAATGAGCAGAGAAATTGGAAATATATATTCGAATTTGATGGTAATGATGATGATGAATGAATGAAAGTAGTGTGGTAATTAATTTTAGAAGAATGTGCGCGCCGAATGATTTATTGTTTAACGTGTGCGCTACTATGAGTTACAAGATGAATTCAATTACCAAGATATACCTGGTTATTAACTCTGCATAATCTTATATTTATTATATATTGTAAAATTTATCACCGTTCGTAGATACGTGATTCTTCTATAGCCATATGATCAGACTTAATTAAATTTAATTAACTTAATTACATTAAGTAGCATTTAATGTTATTAAAACAGTGAGTAAATTATCTTTAAATTTACTTTTCATATTTTTGATAAAATTGTTAAAATAACTATTGAAACTATCAAAGAGATAAGACAGTTATTTCGTTCTCATAAAATAAGGTAGCTATAAACTATATTATTAATCCTTCAGTTCTTATAATAGTTAAGTTTATGATATTTTTTTAAAATAATAAAAGTAACAAGAGAACAAATTACAAAGATATTCCTTAGAAATTTTACCAAATTACAGTTGTGTTTGAAATATTGTGTTATTTAGACAATGTGTTTTTATCTAATTATAATTTAGTTTTTACTAATAGTGACTACTTTACATATATAGTTTGCTATATGATGTTTTTGGTGAATTTAAGTAAATGTTGAAGTTTAAACAAAATTTTAATATTTATCATGCTAGACCAATATTGAATTCTACTTTTTTACTATCTAATATAGTTGGCTGTTATTTATTTGTAGTTGTAGGTTGATGTACACATAAACCATATCACTTAAAAAACATAGTTTTTATATTGGTTTTTTAGAACATTCGTGATGTAGTATGTCCTTTAATAAACATTTGATTGAGTTATAGGACAAATATTACATCGATTTTAGTTATAATCGATATAATATTACTTGATTTTACATTGCTAAACGGATGTTAAAGATATCTTACTACATTAATATCATCTACATTGATTCTAACAACAATATAAATAATTATAAATAATGTAAACTTTGTTTTTAGTAATAAGACTTTTTTTTTTCTGTTAATAATCGTTAAAAATATGACTGATGAAACTCCTTTATAAATCATTCTAAAAATTCTTTCATAGGTGATTTGTTTATATTCCTGATTCTTATCATATCGTATTTATATGAACTCTAGAGCAACCAAGGTAAACAAAGTGTTCATTTTTATAGCCCAAAACTCATAGCACTACAAGAAGAGAATAATTAACTTCTAAATTTTAGTTTGAATGGGATGTAATTAATGTCGGTTTAGTCAACTTTACAATGACATAAGAGATTAAAAATTATTTTTAATAACTTAAAAACCGTAAATGTATTATAATTAATTTTTATTATGTATAATATTTGTGTCGATTTGGTGGATGTTAAACATAAGAAAATATCATAAAATAAAAAATTTGTGATTCTTCAGCAAGAGGAAAATTTACAAGAATTTTGATTCTCCTTTGATTCCATACATGTTGCCATTTCAACTTTCAAATCAAGTATTAAAGAGGCAGCTAATTCCAATTTAGATTTAAGAAGCCTCGCAAAAATTTATCATTAAATCTTTGGAGCTCCTCTTGCAGTTGATTATGTTCCAGACCTAAATTTGTGAGTCTCTTCATCAACAACTTCTAATCTTTATTGTTTTTCTTCAGAGTTTTCATGAGAACTTTGGGACCTTGTTTGTTGCAATGAGCTTAGCAGTCAAATATTTCACTGCCTTTAAAATTTTCTTGGATGCTCCAACAATTTCTTATGCATTGTTGATTGTCATATCTCTTTCACTCGCCATAGGAACATACTCCTTACATAATCACTACATTTTTTTAACCAATTGTAACTCATGCGTACTCAGCATCAAAATCAAGTGAGATATAATTGTAAAAATGCAGGACCTGTTCTTATATTCATAAGCCATCAACATCATCAAGAATAATTTGATCATCGATTAGTATGTTTTTAATTTAGTAGTTTTCCGCTTGTTTCTTGCACAAGGAATTTCATATAAACTCAAAACCATAAAGAAAATGTAAGGTATAACTACAATTCAAAGAGTATATATACCTCCCACACCACTTATCGAATACAATAATAACATGCCAAACTAGCAAACTGAACGATTAATATTCTAACCCCGTAAATTAATACTCCATTTTCAGCACCAAACCCCGTAAATGCTAAATAAGAAACAAAATCAAATCTCAAAATAATCTACTATCAAAAAGAGATCTTAGACAGCACAGGGTTTCGTTAGTTAGTTAATTCAGAACAAAAAGACATTTTAAGTAAAAACTAAAGATATTCCTAACATTTATTTGAGACGATTAAACAAAATAATAATGAATTTTTTAAATTTATGGAAATTTTGTTATCATTGAACATGACTAAATATAAAACTTCTTAAAAATGATCTGAACCAGATTATTTAACAATTTCTTATAAAACATCCTTACTAAAAATGGTACCTACTGATTCAACACACGTTCAAGTTAAAACCCGTCTCCATATGAAAAATATACTTTTTTTCTTGTAAGTCAAACCAAACTAAACATTCAGTTCTATTTTGGTTCTGTACATAACCAAGATAAGTCCTGCCTGATATGGCTCAATAACATCAAAATCTGAATAACAAGAAACACGAAATTACGCGGACCAAGCATACAAAAAAAAACCACATTTTGGTTAAAAACCATCATATTCAATATCTCCACTCTCCTCCTCACCCATGACCACCAGGCCCACCTCTTCCGCCAGGCCCACGTTTTCCGCCATCTCCACCTCTACCGCCGCCCACCTCTTCCGCCAAACCCACCCTTTCCACCACGCCCACCTCTGCCCCCTTTTCCACCACGCCCACCTCTGCCACCCTTTCCTCCTCCACCACCATAACCACGATCACCACCAAATTCCTTATTCGCGCCAGATTTTAAATACTTCTCATCTGGTAAGGGAAGAATGTGATCGACACACTTCCTGAAGCTAAAATCATCAGCAGAGTCATCTTCCCTGATGAGGAAAAAGCACCTACTTTTGTAGGTAGGATGCTTGCGAACTTGGAAAGCGCGAACCCCTCCACCGATCTTTTTGTCAGGCTCTGCATGGCCGTTCTTAAGCAACTCCAACAACATTACATGTTCATACTGCGATACAACACAAATCAATACGGATTCAGAGTAAGAAAATTCTGATTGCAGTTATTGCAACACCAAGACAGAAACAGGCTACAGAAAAATGAAAAGATACTAAGGTAGAACTGTGTCAAATCTCATTTAAACATTTGAAGGCATTTTGCAATTAACAGTGAGTTTTATTACACGATTCAATACTTCAATCGGAGCAAGCCAATATGCCAGCAAAAGAGTGTCATAAAATACTTTGGTGGCACTGAAAAGTGATTAAGAACCACATTAAAACAGCTAATCTTAATGCAGTTTTGAAAGCCTTTGCAACAAAACTATATATTATTGATAGCAATGTGTATTGCACTTAAGATGGCCTGCACATGTTCTGCACCCAACAAGAAAGCACCACCAAAGTTATAAACTTAAATGAATTCACGATCATAGAAAAGAAAACGTCAATCAATACACATTAGATAAGGGATTATTGAAATCATAACAAAAATCAAATATCAATAATCTCCAGACAGGGGATTCATGAAACCATAATCATAAAAACCCAAATATCAATATTTTCCGTGCAAAACAAGGGGTTTATGAAATCATAATCAAACCAAAGTATCAATAATTCCCAAATGAGAAGACAGGTTTGTGAAATTATAATCACAAAAAATGAAATGTCAATCATTCGCACACACAATGAGATCAAGGGGTTATGAAATCACAATCATAGAAAATCAAAAATCAACAATCGACATAAGTTAGTAAAACTAGGTAGGTTACAAAAGGGGAATCAGAAATTCAATTAGTTGCATTCTTAGCACTCAAGGGACACAAAAAGTACCTAATAGACATAGAAAAATTTCAAAAAAAGAGAAGAAAAGAAAAAAAGGAGAGGCATTGGTTATTAAAAATACCTTATTAACATTGACATATTGAGGCCAGGTATGAAGTATGTTGTAGAAGTAATGGAACATCTCCGAGGAAGAACCGAAGCTCTTATATCCCAACTTCACGAAAACACTTGCTGCATTCTCTTCTTTTCCTTCTGCTTCTGCTTCGGCCATTTTATCTTCCTCTGTTTCCTTCCCTTTTCCTTCTTGATCGCTGCTATTCTCCAGTCGTTGTTCCTCTACGGACTTCTCCTCATCCACCTTCTGCTTCTTCGAATCTTCACCCGCCAGGGGCTCCTCGTCCTCCCTGGTACGCTTCTGGTTAGTCTCACCGCCGTTGTCACCTGCGTTCTCGACATCCATGTCTACGGCGGCGTTGGGATCGGCCACTTCGGGTGTAGCCCCTTCTGCCATGAGAGAGGTTTTTGGGTGAATTCTAAAACCCTAGAAGATGGTTACTGAGAATAGAGTATGACTCTGTATTTATAGGGGATTGAGTTTGGAGGTTAACAAGGTGTGTGTGAGTGGAAAGGGTACATGACCCGATAGTGCTAGTAGTGCTTCTTTCTAATCCTCCCACTTTAGACTAATTTTCAAAACTAATTTAAAAAAAGTTATGTTTCTTGTATTTAGACTGAATTTGAATTTGATTTTTAATTGAATAAACAATCGTTTTAATCTCAAAAATAAGAAGTATTATTATAATAATCTATAATTTCAATAAACATGATATTTCGAGAGTAATATAGAATAGGAATTTGTACGAAAGAGAAAAAAACAAACTTAATTATAACGTGGAGCAATGTTGAAAACTTAATTATAATGTGGAGCAATGTTGTGTAGTTTATCTCCCCAATCTTTTCTATTTATTGTTGGATACAATATAATAAATATTGAAATTTGAAAATATAATTACTGGAAATATAAAATGTACAAGGAATTATAGATTATCTTTTATTTTAACAAGTGAGACACTTATCACAGTTTTACGGGTAAAATTATAAAATAAATGTATATACCAATTAATTGCAATAATTATAAGAAAATGTGAAAAAAAAACAGTTAAAAATATCATTTTTATTAATTACTATGGATTTTTAAAATTATAATGAACTGCCACTTTATCGGCAATTATTTAAAATCTAATCTATTTTATAATTACGTATATAGAAGAGATACTTTGTCTTTCATAATTCTTTTAAAGAAATTAAAATTAATAATAATGACTACATAAAAGTTATTAAGTAATTTGTAGAACATAGATCTCATACAGAGTAATTTGTAATATATTGAGTAGGACCGGGCAGAATTAATTGAACCGCTCCAAATTAACCGTACTACTTTAAACTAAATTTACCGAACTATTTGAAAAAAAAAAATTAAACTAAATTATTGAATAATTCAATTTTAAGAAGCTAAACCACTAATAGTGCAGTTTAGTTCACTTCTCGAAACTGCTTTGAATGAATATTATTTTGAGTGTGCTCCAAAACTCTTCAAAGACCGGTTCCTCTACAAATTGATTGCCTCTCACAAACTCATTGGTCTAGAACTCTCTTTTTCTCATCTTCTCTTGCAGGTGCTTCATTTCCCTATATATTATATATTTTTTCATCACAAAATAACTTATATATAATAAAAATCAACATAATTTTATATTCAATTTCAAGTTTTAATTTAATCTTTTTAGTTATACAATTTTTTATTTCATTCTTGCACTTAAACTTCGTTCATTTTAAATATATTAACTATTCCTCTGTATTGGTGTATTGGAATCCAAAGTTCAGCGGAAATTTTCTAATTAAATGAAATATTATATTATAATCTTTTCTAAATCCAGGTTGATGATTGAAGGAAAAGACAAGGACACTTTAATAGTGAAAATCAATTTTATGTATAATTAGGATAAAATTTTTCTACGTAGATCCATCATGTATAGCAATGGATTTAGTAACTGAAAATTTAAATGTGAATTTTTACCAAAAAATGACAAACCCACTCAACATATGGTACATAGGGCTGGACATAGTTAATTAAATTGTACTGAACTTTAGATTATTTGTACTAAATGAAACTAAAATAATTGAACCATATGTAATAAAATCTGAACTAAACTATTATATTGTTCAATTTTAAAAAATTGAACCCCTAAAAATTAAGTTCAGTTAACTGTTTAGAAACTGCTATCTAATAATAGAAACTCTGCCCAATTCACAATTGACCATTGTCTCGCTGTCCACCACGTTCTCTGTTCTCCGTTGCTGCTCTTTGTTCCATTGACGACGTAAGATTCAAGTTCACTTTGCTATCTAATAATTAAATTTTGAATTTTTCTCAAACAACAGCTCATTCAGGGGAGCTCATAGCTAAACATGTTGAGGCTTGTTTGAATAATTGGGAGTTGAAGCGCGTCCTTAGTGTCACTATGGATAATGCTACAACAAATGATGATATTTTTATAGTTGATATTTTTAAATTGATTTTAAGTTTTCAAAAATGATGAAATATTTTTTTTTTGTAGATATAACTTGTCAAGAAGAAGTGGGCCCTTCAAGTGCAATTAATTTAGATGATTGAAGATGTATTAAGATATATGAATATTTTGATGTTGTTTATGGGAGAACCTATGTTTTAAGATGTATTAATATTTTGATTTTGGTGTATTGAAGTATGATGCATATTTCAAGTATTATTTCCTAAACAGTTTCAAATTATAAACTTTAGATTATTATTGCGTAGTACAATCATATGTAATTAGTGCAATTCGATTCAAAATAGTATAATTCAGTTCAAAAATAGTGCAATTCAGTTCAAAATCAATGCAATCCGGTTTAAAAATAGTACAATTTAGTTCAAAAATATTGAAGTTTATTCAAAATAAGTGCAATTCGGTTCAAAAACGGTTCAAAAATAGTGTAGTTAAGTTAAAAATTAGTGCAGTCCAGTTCAAAAATAGTGTAGTTCAGTTCTGACGTAGTGTAGTTCATAAAACAGTTCAGTTCATATTATAGTGCAGCGCAGTTCAATGCAGTGCAGTTTAGTCCAATTTATTTTTAAGAAAAACAATTTAGTTCAGTTCGTCTGAACTGTTTTACAGTTCAGTGCAGTTCATGCGAACTATTTTTTAGTTCAGTGCAGTTTTTGGTAGTGCAGTGCAATTTGGTTTATTTTCCCAGCCCTAATATTGAGTTCTTTTAGTACTTGAATATTTCATTTTCATTCTTTCTTGTGAGAACCCCTTTTGTTTTCCCTTTCTATGTACTCTCTCTCTTTGCTAGCACTCACACAGAAGCAACACTCCACTCACCTTGCACCTCTCTTCCTCACCATTTTCTCCTCCTTCTCTCTAACAAACAAAGGGCTTTGGGCTCCAATTCAGTTTCTAAATTCTGCTTTCTTCCTCCTGTAACAAAAATCCAACCTGAGGCTAGCATAGAATCTCCTCCCCAAGTTGTTCAATCCATCCCTACGCGTAAGTTGATTCCAATTTCTCAGTTTACCTTCAAATTTTCTGAATTTTGGGTCCTTCAATCTTTTGGGTTGAATTAGGAATCATACTCACGTCTAGAAATTTCCTTTCCAGCTCCTTAAGTGCTGAAATCAAACCATCTTCCAGTTGAGAGTTGAATTTGCTTGTGATTATTGAGAAGGTAAGGGAAGCTAACCCCTTTTACTCAAATTGCATAGAAAATCCGTTGATGGGTCTGAATTGTATGTTTAATTGTTGAATTGATGTTTGAATTGTATGAATTGGTGAGTGATTGAATTGTGTATGAGGAAAATTGGGCTATTGCATGTGGGAACAGGTTCGTGACCTGGTATTTTCGCCTAGGCGAGTGACTCTCGCCTGAGCGAAAACACTAGGAAACACATCTCTGTTCCTGTGTGAAGTCTCACCTAGGCGAGCTAGGGTCGCTTGAGCGAGAGACGATCTCGTCTAAGCGAACTAGTCTAGCATGAGCGAGAGCTCGTCTAAGCGAACTAGTCTAGCATGAGCGAGAGTTCGCCTAGGTTTCTTATTTTGCCACTGTTAGGGTCTCGCCTAGGCGAGACTGGCTCGCCTGAGCGAGATGGCCTCTCGCCTGGGCTAGATTTTCTAGCTTGAGCAAGAGCCACTATAGTATGGGTGCTTTAGTTTCTGTTTTCATTAGTGATAATGCATGTTTTAATGTAGCTTTGTGCAAATCAGACCTTGTATGGTTGAAATGTCATTATTGATGTACTGCATGACGAAATTGGATGAATATAAATTATGAGGAGTTGTGGTTGAAATAGAATTTCAAGGGAAATTCAAGTGAATTTGTAGTGTGTGTAAGGACATGAGGAATCCATATTGGTTGGTATCTTGAAACTCCAATAATCATTCACGCTCAGATAGAGTAGAATGGATTATGTCGTGAGGAGTAGCAGGAGGTCCTAGTCATTGGACTTGATCCAGTCCTAAACGCGAAGGGGACTTACCTTGGGAACGGTCGGGTGAATACTCCATGTGTCCAGACTCTGCAGAGTCTGGGAACCGTTACAGGCGCAAGCCACCAAGAGCTCCAATGTCGCTTACACAATCCGTATATCGAGTCTAGAAATTTATAATTGAATTATGTGCTATGAATGATATTTCTAATTGTGAAGTGTATCAGTGTCTCTCATTTCAGTTAGCTTACCCTTCTTGTTTGTGTTTGCTTGCTCTTGTATATTATCCTTTGCAATGATCACCTATGGTTGGTGTGAGCAGAGCAAAAACCAGATGAAGATACCCCCTTTTGAGCAGGAGTTGACGCTTTACTGAGAGTTTCCGCTGTAGTTTTTAGGTTTGATGCTGTAAAGTTTTGGAGTTGTGCAGTTTAGCATTTTCTTGTACCTACTCTTATCATGAGTGTTTTCATGTGGCTTTTGGATGACTGTACTAACTTTATATTCATACATATAAATTATATGTCAGTTATATCCTACTACCTGTTTTGCTTGATCATAATATAATGTTTGATTTAGTAGTGTGAAAACTATTAAATGGGATGTTACACTTTCTAATGTTAAAATATAATTAAGGAAAAAAATATAAATATAAATTATGTAAATAAATGAAAAAAATATTTTTTAAATATATAAAAATAAGATAAATAATTTATTTAGTTTGATAATAAGAAAAAAATTATAATCTTAAATTTTGTTTGAATTTTATTATAGATTGAGACAGTGAGCACGTATTCAATCTTTTATTAAAAAAATCAAAATTTAAATTAACATGAAATTCATCTTGAAAGATTTTAAATTTAAAAAATAAGAAACAAATATTAAAAAATTTCACTAAATGATTCTAAATTTACAGTATAAGGAGCAAAGAATTACAGAGCTCCCTCAGAATTTTCCATTTAAAAAAAATAAAGAGTAAAAGCTTCTCCTAAATATTTTCAATTTATAAAAAAATGTAAAAAATAAAAATTATCATTTTTCTTTTTTATAAATACATGTGATAATTATTACAAATTAAATATATCATGATTTTATTTTATTTACCTAAAACTAGTTTTGGTATTTTCTTCTTTTTTATCTCCAATCCCATATAACCATCAAAATTTATTGTAACATCCTTACAATCTCATTAAACAAAGGTAGATATGTTTAACATGTTATATAACTTCTGAAATACATATAATTCGTGTCTCTCATTTAAGATCATTACAACTAAATGCACTAGCAGTCTAGTGTTTGTAAGAAGATGGAGTTTTACTTAGATACATTCATCTATAAAAATCTAGAAACACTCCTAATTAAACTAATACGGATTAATCTTCAAGACCCAAACCCAACTCTAGAGCTACTAGTCTTATATGTTCATTTCACTGTTCATATATTAATATATTAATATATTATCATTGTAGAAAAAGAACAAAAGCAACATACCAATAAAAAACACAAAGGTGAGCTAATGCATTTTAAAAGAAAAATAGAGAAAGAAATAAATCATAGTATGAAAGGTCCGAGAAGGATTTGTTAGATATGTATAATCCATGAGAAGTAAGGATGCGTACAAAAACGTGTACAAATACGCACAAAAGGTGTTTGGTAAAAAACACCTCAAAGAGAATTTGTCTTCTGATTCATTAGAAACATGTCCAATATATAGAGTATAAAATCTCATGATATAAGGGGAGAAGGAAAACCTAATATATATCATCGTAAAACAGGATATTTAATAATAATAAAAGAGAATAAAAATATATGATATCTCTATTAATAAAATAAAAACTATAAGATATATGATATTTTTATCACCTCTTTCAAAGTGGGCATGAACATTGTAAAGGTCCAACTTGGAAGTAATAACCCAAAAAGTATAAGGATGCAATAACTTAGTAAACATATCAGCAAGTTGACTTGTAGAAGAAACATGGAGAAGGTGGATAAGGTCATCAACAAGCTTTTGTCGGATAATGTGACAATCAAGTTCTATATGTTTAGTTCTCTCATGAAGAGTGGAATTCTCGGCAATGTGAATAGCATAATTATTGTCACAAAAGACAGTGTATGGAATGGGAACAGAAAAATGCAAATCTTTAAGAAGATATTGAATCAATTATAGTTCACATGTCAGGGATGCCAAGGTACGACACTCGACCTCAAAAGAAGATAGTGAAATAGTTGTTTGTTTATTAGACTTTCAAACAATCAAGGAGGTGCCTAAGAAAACATAATATCCAAACACAAAGAGAGCTTATGGTAGTGACATGTTACTGAATCAAAATCAAAAAATGCATAACTTATACAAAAGGCCATATCTAGAAGCATGATCCGTAAAGCCTACTACATATGTGGTTCACGCAAAGAAGAAACAAACTGGCAGTGTTGTTGGATAACAAAACTAATATTAGGGCCTGGTATTAGTCAAGTAAAGTTATCATTCAATCATATGCCGAAAGAAAGAAGGATCTGGTAGAAAAGCTTCTTCATCTACAAGAAGTTTGATAGAAGGATCAGATGGCGTTGGTGCAGGTTTACATCCAAGCATCTCTACCTCTGAAATGAGATCCAAATAGTATTTCCTTTGGTTCAAAACTAATCCATCAAGAAAATGAGTAACTTCAAGGCCTTATTTGAGAGGGTCAAGATCTTTAATATGAAATATAGAATGAGGATGAGCTTCTAAAACATTGATTTCAACAATGCTATTACCAGTGGGAACCACATCATTGACATAAACCAATAAAACAATAATAACATAAGCAAATTTCTTCACAAAGAGAAAGTGGTCAACAAAGTTGTGTGTGTAACCAAGAAGAAGTAACTTTGAAGTTATTTTTTTCCAATTATGACTAGCTTGTTTTAAATTGATAAAGACTTGTTAAGCTTACAAACAAGATTTGGTTGGGGAAGAGAAAAACCAAGTGGAGGCATCATATAGATATATTCATGTAAGTCTCCATAGAGGAAAGCATTGTCAACATCCAACTGATGAATAAAACAGTATCTAGTAGTGGCCAAGGTTAAAAGGATGCGTACACTAGTAAGTTTTGTTAACTCAACCCATAAAATCAACTTGTAAGGTGAAGTTTGCACCCACTTATATACTATAAAATTGTTTTATCTCTAGTTGATGTGAGACTTCCAACACCCCTCCCGTACATGGGGGACTAGACATTAATGGATGGTCCAATAGCGGGTCAATAGCAGGTGGAACTATATGCCCAAGAAACAAATCTTGCTACGATATGCTTTAACTATGGCTCTGATACCATGTTAGAAGTGGACTTTAAGCCTAACTCAACCCCACAAAATCGGCTTGTAAGGTGAGGTTTGCACCCACTTATATACTATGAAATTGCCTTATCTATAGTCGGTGTGAGACTTATAACAAGTTTGACAACAAGGGAGAAGGTTTCAAAATAATTAAGCCCCTCGATTTGAGTAAAACCCTTAGCCATAACCATGCTTTAAACCTATCAACTATGCCATCTGGTTTATGTTTGAGTTTGTAAACCCGACGGTAACCAATTGGCTTAATGCCAAAAGGAAGAGGAACTAAAGTCCAAGTCTGGTTTCTGTCAAGAGCATGTAATTCAGCATCCATAGCTTGTTTCCAACAGTCATGTTGAGCAACTTCTTTGAGGGAGAAAGGTTCAACTTGGGCAGAAATATTATGACAAAAGGCAGTATGGTCAAAAGAACAATTATCATAAGAAACAAATAAATGCATTGGATAAGGGTGAAAAAAGTAAAGCATGAAGTGGAAGCGGCACCATAATAATATTATTTTAAGTACCGAGGCTTGTTTTTCACTCTATGAGAAGTTATAAGATTAGGATCAGTAACTTCAACATTATTGGAAACAAGACTAGTAGCATGTTCGTAGTAAGGTTAGTGACATGTGAAATAGGTACAACTGAAAAATCATAATACTAATATCATAGTAATGAGAATCATCAATTGAAGCAAGAAAGTTATCAGATGGCAAAGAGGGTGAGTAAGGAAAAATATTTTCATTAAAGTTAACAATCCTAGTCACAAAAATAGACTTAGAGTGAAGATCATACAAAACACATCCTTTTGTTCCTGATTTATAACCAAGGAAAACACATTTTAAGCTTTAGGAATCCAATTTAGTTCTTCCAGTAGTGTCAGAACTGGCGTAAGGCTTAAGGCTTAGGAAAGAGGAACTACAACAAGAATCCGTTCTCAATTATAAAATTTGCAAAAGAGGCTTAGGGCTTAAGGCTTAGGGTTTAGGAAAGAGGAACTACTATAAAAATCTCTTCTCAATCATGGATCGTTTTGGGCTAGAAAACAAAGAAATATATGAAGAAGGGGATTATGTAGTATTGATTGTGTATAAAATGTTACAAGAGGTGTGTTATATATACACACAAAGCTACCCTTAGAAGTCACACGTAAATGGGCCTAAAACATGGGCCTATGCTAACAATATGTATATCACGTAAAACACAAGTATTTCGTGTAACAAAATATATCAATTTTGGGAGTCTCTTTTTCATTTGTTAAGTAATGTTTTGCTCTATGTTGAGGGGGTATTCATTTCTTTCATTTGTTAAGATTATTCGTAAAAAGCATATATGTCAACAACAAATATCTTTTATGAAAGGAGTTAAAACTCTTATGCTTCAGCAACTCCCTAATGCTTGTTTTTTCAACTTTGGGAAAAGACATATGACCTGTATGGTTTAGTGCTTTACAAAATTTCAAGCACAGACACTAACCAAGGACAAATAAGTACTACTAGTTATTAAGATGTTGCTTAAAGAGGAGAAAAACACTAATGTATTGAATGCATTAATACATCCTTTATGTTCAAGTTAATCACAAACAAAGGAAGATATCTCATATGAGTTAAATATGCTCAATGTGCAACAACTCTTTAACAAGAAATACACAACAATCGAGCTACGATTTGCAAAGTGTTGAAACACTACTTTTTTTGTGTCATAGAAAGCTTTGTAACAACATTGTTCTTTTCATTTATCAAACTAGTACACTCTTTAAACCTTGTATACATCATAAGATGCTACCTTTTATAGTGAACAAACCCTGTGATATTTTATATCACATTTTTAGACAAATCATTGCCTTAGTTGGGACTGCTTTCGTTATAAAAAAAACTCATTGTGTTAGCTATTAGTGATTACTTTCTAAATAATATTAAACAAGTTAGCCATAAATGACTAAGTGTTTAAAGAATACTTAACGGGTTAACCATGAGTGACTATGTTTTGAAATAATACTACACATGTTAATTAAGAGTGGTTATGTTCAAAAAATAATAGTTAATGGGTGAGCCAAAAGAATGCTCATTTGTAACTTGAGGCAATAGAATGCATAGTGAAACAATACTACACATGTTAGCTGATAAGTGTTAAGAATAAGCAAGTTTTTTATTTGAAATTTACACTTATTATGTATCAAATGGTGTTATTTGTGTATAAAATAAACCTCTTTAACTTAAGATATAGAATGAGATATTGAGAAATAGAGTTTTATGAATTATAATGATATTTTGTTGTTTTGTAGTAAAAATAAAAGAAAATATCAAGTATGTAGTTGAGCCATAGTACTGGAGTTGAGCCATGGAAGTAGAAAAGACATGACAACATATTTGGACTTTCTGGTTGAGCACAAGAAATGGAGTTGAGCCTCGTGAGGAAACCCTCTTTGCAAGGAAACCTAGAGCCCAAATCCATGAGGCTGAGCAGCCAAGAAGAGCCTTCCAAGAAGGAAAGGTCATGTGTTAAGAACCAGGATAAAGGGTCAAGCTGAGTAGGGTAGAATAGGGTCTGTGAGGCACGAGAGAGGTGCTTTTAGTGTAGATCTTAAGTGTAGATGTTGCTGGAATTGCATTGTAATATTCTATGAGTAACTGAACTCCCTCGTGTCTAGGTTTGATGTAATCAATTTTGACTTTATTTGCTTATACTTTTTGGGTATTTATCTTTGCTTTCATTCAATTGTTTGTGGTTTGATTTATGCTTAATGATTACTTGATCACTCGTCTATTTAACTGGTTTGGATTTTGAATTGAGAAACTAGTCTCAAAATATGGTCCAATCAAACCATCATACATGTATTGGATGCTTCATGGCATACCAGAGTGGATGTTGGAGGAGAGAGTATTGCACATTAAAGCAAGGACTCATTCCACTAGGAGTTGAGAGATCACACTAGGGTTTGGAGTCCTTAGGTTCTAGTGTATCAAAGATGAACCTATATCTACATAGAAAGAGTACTCCCAGGACATTAAATGATTTGCAAAGTAAGTAAACAAGATGGTTGTGGTGTAGTAGAAAAAGATAAGATGAAATCAGTTCATAGCCCCTACTCCACTCAATCTATCAAATCAGTACTAATTTTATTTACTTGCACTCTCTATCAATCAAAAACAAAAAAAATCAAACTACCAATATACTTGCTAAATCCCTGTGGATACGACACTTGTTGATACTACTACGTACCAGTACATCTTGTTGGAAAATGGTTGTTGTAAAACAGTCATCATTAGCCAAGAGTAGTTATATTATAAAATAATAATTGACGAGTTAACCAAAAGCGACTACGTTAAGAATACTTGATTTGAAACTTGTAAATAACTTGCATAGTGAAACTCAAACAATTGATTTACGACAATTGTCTGCATAATAAAACTCAATCAATTGATTGAGTATTAGACTTATTATGCGTTATTAGATGAAAATATTAGAGTAAATTCTTCTTGTGAGACCCTAAAAAATTTTGTTTTAGGAGTTACTGTGTTTTAAATAATGAGACTCGATTATTTTAATAAAAAAAAGCTTGCGTATAAATAGAAATTTCATAAAAGGATCTCGTTACTTAGAAAACACTTAATCTCTCTAAAAACACCTTTCTAAGAATTCTCTCTCTTCCCTCTAAGCTATCTCATCGCCCGTTTGTCCTTTTGAAGCATAGGATTTCTCCTTGTGAGAAGATGATCAAGATCAACCAATCAATTTCTGTATTTTAGGTAAGTTAGTATTTTTTTTGCCTCTTCTGATGTCTTATGTGTTATGGTCTGCATGTGACTCTTATAGGGTTGCATGTGAGGTTCTAGTCTTCTTCTTGAGTCTCTAAGGATCAATGATAATGATGATATGATTTGATCATGTTTGTGATGTTTCTATGTTTAGATAGAACATCCTATGAGTTGAAGGGAGTCTGTTGTTCTAAGATCTTGGTAAGGGAAGCTAGTGGTTTTAGCGTGAATGGGTTTAATTTTGCATGGTGTGGCTGATTTTGGTTTTTTGATGAGTAAGTTGTGTTGTTGTGATAAATTTTTTGGTATGCATGTTGATTGTATGTGAAATTTGGTTTGATTATTTGAATCATGTTTACTTGTTTGGCTTTTGGTAATTGAGAACAAATAGAATTTGAGTCATTAATCAAATTGATATCATCTACTACTATTTTAAATCTGTTTTGGACCATTATCTGAAGTAGAAGTACAAATTTACCAATTTGAATTATGAATCGGGTCTAGATTGCTCCAAAAACCAAAAAACCAAAGTGTTGATATCTGGTGTGACGTTGAGTGGTATACTTCACCGTTGAGCATCACAAAATACGAATTGATAGGCGTTGAGCGCTACCAGTGGTGCTGAACATTTGGGACCGTTGCATGTCTAGGAGTATTTTAGCTTCAAACGTTGAGCGATGTCATATGGCGTTGAACGTCGATTTTTATAAGGCAAGATGGCGTGAGCGTCAAATGTCCTATTTTCCTATTTTGCTATTTTGGTTACTTTTGAGGTTCTGTGTATGCTTGAACTAAATTATTTAGTTCTTATTGATATAAATTGAATTAAATATATGATTGTGAGTATGTATGAGGATGTTGGTGAAAGAATTTCAAGGAGAAATTCTTACTGGTGGTATTTTAGTGTATACACTATCATAAGGATTCAATATGGAGAAATTCTTTGTCTAATTTTTTGATGTTGTTGTGCGAAAGGTCATTGTGATTTCTGAAATCATATTTTGCTGACCTGATTGTATGTGATGCTAACTTGAAATTGGATTAGAATGGCATGATAGCGGGACTTAGACCACTCGTGAGGAGTCGCTCATGATTGAACGCATGAGGGTGGAGGTCACGATTATATTATGATTTGAATTGCAAACTAGATCGGAGTCATCATATCTGTAACGTTGTATTTGAGTGCTGGTAGTCATAAGTCGGGATGATGGTAAGAGTTGATAAATATCGCAGGTGCAAAGAAAAATATTGGGGTTCCTGGGACAGCAGGAACCGCCTGGCGGCACGTTGGTTACCGCCAGGCGCCATATCAGTGAAGCGTGGTGTCTGATTCGTGAAAAACGCTGTTTTTCGTACTTTTCGTGGAACAGGAACCGCCCGGCGCTAGTTCATGCCGCCAGGCGCCATCGATTTTTCTAGTCTGCGCAGTTTTCGAAAAACTACATTTTCCGCTTCGTTAACCGTCCGATTTAGGTGAAATTTTGTAAGGTGTTTCACAACACGTTGTTCTTCACTTTGAACGGTGGAGATTTGAATTGGATGTCTTCAGCTAGAGATATACATCAGTCATGATTTGTTGTTTTAATAACTTAATAATATGATTACTAATGGATGATTAAGTGTTCTCAAGTGCTGGTATGGCCTTGATTGGTGAATGTATATATA
>Ga0214542_1002863_pt1 | contig 35529 bp, 19 predicted proteins | sample CNSS1metaG_FD_160096 | JGI IMG/M metagenome (GOLD analysis project Ga0214542, IMG submission 160096) | Root nodule microbial communities from cowpea collected in UCLA plant growth center, Los Angeles, California, USA - CNSS1 | ecosystem: Host-associated > Plants > Roots > Nodule | place: USA...
GCAATTTTCTCTTCTCTACTCTCTTTATTTTATTGTGTTTATTAAAATAAAGGAAATAATTTTAATTGATCTTTGATATTAAAAGGGAGAACTTTAAAAGCACAATTTTTATTAAGAACCCAATTCATCCTCCTCTTGGTTTTTGTTCGCATGCTCAAACATTCCGCTGCGCGATACCAACAGCATCTTCTACCTTCGAAAATCAGTGTTGCATGTGCCTCCACGCCGTTCCGCCACCACTGTAGATGCATCTTCACTGTTCAGTCCCGCGACCCACCATCGTAGATCCGCCACCATGCCCTCCTTCTCCACTTGCTGCCGGCGCTGCGCCTCCTCCGACGAGAACAGCAGCTACGCCACCTTCGTCTGCACATTGGGGTATTTTTTGCGTTTCCATTTTGCGATTTGAATCCATTTTCTTGGGTGTTTTTCCTGTAGGGTTGGGATTCGTATTCTTGCATTTCCTCACGTTTTTGTGCAGGTGAACTTCACATAGTGGTTGATTGAATGGTTGTTGGCACGAGATTTTGGACGTGCGAGGTGTTGAGGTTTTGCGAACTGGCAGAGTTGCGTTCTGGGTCAACAAGACGCTGCACTTGCAGGTGGTTTCTGTTGATGGTGGTTGAAACACAAGGAGATCCACGAATGGTGATGGAGGCGTTTTTCAGTGAGGCTCACATATTTTGCTTGCTTGTGTTCTTGCAGGTTTCAACCATTTCTGAATTTTTTTTTTAATTTTTAACGTATTTTATGCCTCGGTTGGTATCAGAACCGAGGCAGTAAAGATGAGATATGGCTCGGGTAGGAACCGAGGCAGAAAGGTGAACTTTTTTACCTCGGCTAGATATGCCTCGGGTCTTAAACCGAGACCAAATAATCAAAATAACTGCGGGAAAAACCCTTTTCTGCACTAGTGACTTGATGTGGAAAGCTATTTATTAATAAGGATAATTAACGCATGCAGACCACTATGGAGAATAACAAACCATATGGAAATCGACTGTCATTTTTAACATGAGTGAGGAGAATCGATTCTCCTTATATATTAGAAGAGTATTGATTATTGGGTATAGAGGATGAGAAGAGAAACGATTCTTGGTGTATTAGATGAGACAAAATTGATCCTTGTATATGTATAATATAAGAGAATCGATTCTTGCGTGACAGAGGTTCAATTTTTTTTCACAATTCGTCTTTTCTCCCAAAGTCGATTATGCTTCAGTCAAGAACGAGAAGAATTAATTTTTCTATTGTATTTTTGAATAATTAAACGTCAGAGAATCAATTATCTCGTTCTCATAATTGATTCTCGCCCTTCATGTTTGTTTGTTTTCTCCTTCAACCAATTCCTCTGTCACTTCGCTTGTGAATAGTACATTAAAATCACGGGGTCATATCTAGTATTTCGTCTAGGCTTGCGTGGTTTTCTTTTAAAATATTCCCATTTGTGCGAAGAAATTTTGGTGAGCGTTACTCGCAAATCACCGCTCACATTTCCCTTCAAATTGGTCGAGCCAAACAAGCTTCATACTCACTCCTCCTCGCTTGTGAACAGGAAACCCATCGAAGTAAACACATTGTTAATAAAATATCTTTCCAACTTTTATGTTTGGTTTAAGAGAATAATATTTAGATCTGAGATCTTTGATATAATATGAGGGGGGAAACATAGAAATAAAGTATTTAAAATAAGAATTTCTTGAAAAGGATTGTTACATAAATGATGAATGGAATATGAACACACTTTAAACACTTAGAAATTTACACCGCACACTATAAGAATTTCCTTGATTACTGATGGATTGTTATCGACGATAATCAATATGTTGGTAAACTTAAATGTATTGAAAAAAATTTCCAATAAATTTCACAAATTAATTTACCAATTAATATTTTTGTTGGTAACTTATCATTACATTTACTAACGGTTAAAGTCATTGACATTATTCGTCAGTAAATTATATTTTTTTACCATTGACAAATATTTTTGTTAGCAACTTATCACTACAATTACTACTAATTAAAGATGTTTGCATAGTTTGTTGATAAATTTCAATTCTTATTATTGATGTATATATTTATTGGTAAATTATCATTACAACTACAAACAGTCTTATTTTGTTGGTAAATCCATCACAAATTTGGGTGACAACTTTTCCGTTCAATCATTTTTTTTTTGTATACGAAGGGAATATAGGTGAGAAGAAAAAGAGAACAAGAGAAAAAGAAAGGAGAACAATAAAATAAGAGAAGAGAATGAAAAGAGAACAAAAAGAGGAAGATGAGACAAAGGAGGTGGAAATGACTCGACGATGACCCAGTGGTGACGCTACAAAGGGTGAGCGTTGACGTAGAGACGCGTCGGTGATGAGGAGGCATGCCAATGACGAGGAGTCATGGTAGTGATGTGGACGAATGTCAGTGATCCAATAAGGACATAGAGGTAGAGGACGTTAGTGATGGTGGTTGCCAAAGTTAAAGAAAGAGGTGAAGTAGGAGGAAGTGGAAGAAGAAAAAGAGAAAAAAAGAAGACAAATAAGAGGAGGATTTGGAGTTGGTGGTGGTGACAATGGTGACACAACGACGAGGAGGAGGATGGAAGGAAGATGATTGAAAAATAAAGGAAAGAGAAAAGGAAGAAAGAGACTCAATTGCATATTTCACCAACAACTTAAATTTGTCAATAATTACCAACAAATATTTAGCGACGAGTACTTATAGACAAATTCATGGTCATATGTAATTACAGACAAATTTATCTATTTATCAGCAAAGTTTATCGATAACCACTTTACTAACAAATTTTTTATTGTCAGTAATTTGTCGATAAACATGATTTACCAACAATTTTTTTTTACTGTCAAATGGTTATGTTCGTCAATAATATATAAATTTCTTAGTGGACTAACATTTATTTTATATTTATTTGAGAATTAAAGATTGATAAATTATCTTTTTGAACATGAATATTACTTACAAACGCTATACAATTCCAGTTAACTTCAATCTTGGCGACAAATATTCCATCTTCTATATTTCCAATTTTTTTCTATTATTATTTTTTTCATCACGAGAATTTCAACATTCCTTCAATAATAAGTACATGAGTCAAGACTTGGGAGATATGTAAGGGTGTATTCGTTTTTGCCATTCAAGAGCTGAAACATGAGTTAAAATATCTTGAAAGCTGAACCCATTTATTTGGTAAATAATATTTATGTTTCATGGAATGCAAAAATGCCTAAAACAGTTGTTACAATGAAAGAAAAAAAAATACATGCTTTTATGTTTGCGTTGCGTTCAATGAAACTAACCTTGTGCAAAAAAATTCCAAACATACACCAAATTTTTAAAAAAGATTGTTTAAAGTTTGTGCCTACACATGAATAAAGATATATGAGGTATATAATCTTAAAGAAAGATATCAAGAATTGTCATAATTTAATTTTAAAATAGTATCTATTTTATGATATAACTTGTTTTAAATATGTGATTACACATGAGTTGATTTTTATTTGTATGCTTATTAAAAGAAATTTAGAAGTTGAGAAAATAAATTATAATTATTTTAAATTTTATAGTTTAATTTTTAAATAAAAAAAATCTGAAAAATGATTTATAAATTTAAAAAATCAATATATTTTGGAATTAAGTTTTAAAAGAATTTTAATTTAAATACTAATATTCAATTATCACTTCCGTCACTCGAAAATAATGTAACCTACTATGGTAAAATCACAAATATATTACAAAATGTGTTTCGATGAGAGAAGGAAGTAAAGTAAACCAGGAATATATTTGCGCACGTGTGTTGTGTTTTCAATTCAAAAATTGCGTGGTGGTTGTGGGCTTTCTCTTAATCATATCTCATACTTTCACATTTTTTGTTAGTGTAATTGAGACTCATTCAAGTTATTGACATGGATTGTTAGCATAGCAGGGCAAGCCAAAACAATCTCCTCTGACCGAACATTCAACGGTATTAACAAAACAACCTCAAACTATTTGCATTTCTGAATTTCTTTTGTCTGTTGGGTTTCTCGTATAAGTGTACGTGTTGAATCATTTCTTCATTGTTGATGTTCCTTCTATACCCTGTCACGTCGAGCACGAAATCAAATGCAAATTCTTTTGCTTTTTCCGATCAATTTATTATTGCTTTCAGCCTTTCTCAGCTTTATATCAACACTTCTGTTCTGCCCTTTGTATAAGTCTTCACTTTTGTTTCGCAATTTTACCTACTTTAGTTAACAGTCATTTTAACCCCTTTTTCGGGTCTGTGTCTTTCCACAACCAGAACCCACATGTCAATCAGTTTATTTGTCACATCCCTTGTCAAGTAAAAAAGAAAACCCTCTTTTTTAATTATTGATAGAAGCATCTTTATAGTCTTCCAAAGTTTTAAATTGCAGTCTGGGAACTCGAGAACAATACCAGTTAAAGTAGCCAAAATTGATGTTGCAGATATTGAAAAACCCTTGACATTTTTTCTAATGTGTAGCATTTGGGTGGTAAACCGTTTTCTAAAACCTTGGTCTTTTTGAAATTGAGTTGAAAGTTGAAACAAGTAATTCATGCTTCTATATAAATGTGACAGACTACTGAAAATTGGTTTCAATGTTTTCCGTTCAATCAGGAAAATGGGCTGTGGAGACTGATCCTTTGTTTTCACTCTGGGTGGTGTTCCCTTTTTATAGGGAATTCAAGCCTAATAGTTTTATTCCCTTGGCAGTTAACATCAGAGAGCGGCAACCCTTGTTCCTGTTCCATCCATGTCAACCTCGATAGATTCATCCCTTACAGAAGCACAGATGACTGCAGAAGATCAAGTTCCAAAGATTGAACTGCTAACATGGACCAATGATGAGTATGATGGTGTTATTGTGGAAATGGACAAGCCTATGGATTCTGCAACCTTTTTGTCTATCCTCAGAGCTTCAATTTCACACTGGAAACAGCTGGTAGTCTCTCATTCGGGTTCTTCATAGTTAACGATATCTTCCTGCTGATTTTATTCATTGGTCGGATACATACTGGGACATCTGCAAACCAGGCACAAAGCTTTTTCCATTTTAAAAATTGCATGTATATATACGTGTTATATGCACTCCAGTTGTATGCAAAGAGGGAAACAAAACAAGCACTAAAATTGAGTTCTAGGTGATTGCATCACTGGCCTTCTTATCTTTCATTGCTCATATAGACTAGTTTCTTCTTTTTCATTAACTGTCGTTGATTATGCATGTGTATATTCTCTTTCATTCTGGTAATACTTGAATTCACCCAAAAATATCATTACTTCTGCTGACCCTCTCTATACAACAATGAAGTTATCTGCATAAACAACCTTCATTTCAATCTGCGTCGGCCTTAATTGACTTTATCCATAAGCAATGAAGTTTTCATAAAGTCCATTGTGTTTGAAATTAGCTTCAATTTTCATAAAACTAAATGTATTTGTCATAGTGTGCAACTTGATTGACTCAAACTCACAATAGGGACGATTCAGAATATGAAAAATATTGGTTAGTATCGGGTATACAGTTTATCTTGACTACTTCTACTGGGAATCTAGAATCTTTCACCATCTCTATTTATTTGAGTCATTGACTTGACACTTTCTTGTAGGGCAAGAAGGGTGTTTGGATAAAATTGCCTATTTATCTGGCCAGTCTAGTTGAAGCTCTAGTTCAGGTATCTCTTTTTCTTATCTCGTTAATGATGGTTACACTTCTGAGGTTTGGTTAATGGTTGATGAAAAAATGAATTCAATATTATTCACCAACTTTTTTGTATTAATGTGGCACACTTTCTGTGCAGGAAGGATTTTGGTATCACCATGCAGAACGAAAATATTTAATGCTTGTATATTGGATTCCTGATTCTCCAGATACTATTCCAGCAAATGCCACACATCGCGTGGGTGTCGGATCATTTGTTGTAAATGAAAAACAAGAGGTATTTCCGTGATCACAAAGTAGTGCAACCACATGATCAGGATGTTGGATGTGCTAAATCCTATCTCCATACCCTAATGCTTGAGTTGAAATCAAATCTATTGGCATTTAGTTAAATGTTTCATTTCCGAACTATTCATGATCTTAGGTCCTAGTGGTTCAAGAAAAGACTGGACATTTTCAAGGAACTGGAGTCTGGAAATTCCCTACTGGCGTTGTTGATGAGGTAAATGTGTTGAATCTCTTGGAATTCTAGTGTAGGAAGTAAGTTACTTTTTTGTATATATTCTACTTATTCTACTTATACAGGGAGAAGATATTTGTGCAGCAGCAGTGAGAGAGGTCAAAGAAGAAACAGGAGTAAGTAATCTCTGTTATCTCAGTCATGAAATTGGATACATTTTAAAATTACCATTCTGATCTAAACCTTATGATTTTGTATTCTTGCAATTTTCAGGTTGATGCTGAATTTCTGGAAGTATTGGCATTCAGGTAGCATGTTTATATACAGATATTTCATTTTGTACATTTGAAAAGGAAGTTCCAATGGTTGAATATGGATATTTGAGGAAATAGGGATTATTGAAAGGAAAATAAACGTCAATACATATTGTCCACCAAATACTAAACAATAGAAGAAATGTTCACAAACTACGAGCTTCTTCTTGGCCTAAACGTGGTCAGGTTAAAGTATTAAAGTTGTCAGTGTTGCTATATGCAGTAATAGAGTTACCATGGTTTATAGGCGAGAATGTGTTGACAATTCTATATATATTGCACATTCAATGTTGCTGGGAAAACTTATTATTGTTGACTCTACAATTAGATAACTGGAGTTCCTTTGTTCTTTCATCTGAATATCTGATCAACAGACAAAGTCACATGTCATTTTTTGAGAAGTCAGATCTGTTCTTTGTGTGCTTGCTGCGCCCTCTTTCTCCTGACATTCAAATACAGGAGCTAGAGATAGAGGCTGCAAAGGTACGAATGTTCTCTGTTTTCTGGGTAAAATGTTACATGTTTATGGATCATAATACCATAATTTCTGTCATTCCTTTCATTACTGCACATCTGGAGTATCTTTTTCAGAGATCATTTTACTTTAATCCATGCAAGTTTGGCAATAAATTGAATTTCTTCCATAAAGAACTTGAGTAAATGTAAATTCATCATAGCCAAAGACACATTGAATATTGGCTTTTATTCTTTGATGCAGTGGATGCCATTTGATGAATACGCAGCCCAGCCAATTATGGAAAAGTATGAGCTTATGAAGTACATCAATAATATATACTTAGCAAAGATTGATGGGCAATATTCTGGATTTACTCCTGTATCTACTGCGCCAAACTTCTCTAAGAAAAATATCTATCTTTATTTGAATGCTGGTGGCCTGAAGAAGAGCAATTCTTGACAAAGATTTATGCAATTACAAAGGATTAAATCTCAACAACTCATTATTGTTTGATTTATTGTGTGAACAACAATGTAGATCTACATTAGGAAATTATGTTTACATTAGTTGAATAAGACTGTAAGAGTAAAAGAATGAGCCAGAAACAAGTTTATTTAAGCCTGATTCAGCAAGCCTTTAATTCAAGAAACAATTGATGTGATAATGAAATTGAAGATGGTTTAAGAAAAATACTGATTTATGCTGAGTTTCATAAAATCTACTTAAGTTACTTTAGATTGTTGACAGTGATACAAGATGCATAATGTTAATGCACCTTTCCATTTGGTAAAGCAGAAAGAAAACAGTACCCGAAACATATTGAACTACACATGAACCGTATACTGAAGAATTTGAAAATAACTTCTCTCCTTCACTGCATTCTGGAACCATTCATTCCATTGACAAAAGGCCTGTAAATACTAAACTACAGACAACACGAAACTACCAGAATATAGATATCATTCTATTGAAGAGCTTTTAAATGCTTCAAGTACGTAAGATATGTGACTGAAATATTTATATTTATACTACCATATAAAATCTAATTTGCTTTTGTCCATACTTTTGATGACAAGAAACTGTATTCTAATATAATTCTCTTACCACTGATTTTTTGCTTTTATTTTTCTCAATTATATTACTCCTTTTATTTCATGATTATTTATTCACGCTCGATTTATTTCTTAATTGTAAAAGATGTTGCATAACATTCACGAAAAAAATATTGTAAAAAGGTGTCATGGGAATAAAATTATCCATTCGTTACCTTGTATAATAAGGCTTTAAGTTTTGATCCTCTGAACTTGTAGTTCAGTTTACCATTACATTCATTCCTATCAGTTAAAGATTGACATATTTAAAACATTCATGTCTCTTCAAAGTATTTCAAAGTCCTTCCAGTTTTTTACTTATAAGCTCAGCCATAACCTAATCTGCAATACTCCATATCTGTAAATCATTTTACACTGCGGTACCATGTTTTTGACCAATCTTCACACAATATATAGCTGAAATTTTTAATTTACAATAAAGAGTTAATAGCACTCAAATTATATATGTCATATAAGATTAATATGATAGTATTGGATTGTTCTTTTTCTGAAGTAAAGGTAAAGCAGTAACTACAAACAGTACTTGTCAAAGCAACGCAGAGGATGTCTATCAAGTCACCTACTGGAAATGGAAAAACTAGAAAACTTTTGGAAATATTTGCAGCTTAAATATTTCACCCTCTTTCATTATTTAAACCTCAAATGCAAACCACTTAGAAATTGGAATGTATACATAGTATATTGCAATTGAAACAAGCCTAACAATTCCTACTCTTAGTTCCTGTCCCTGCAGCAAACGAAGATGAAAAGGAATATGATAAAGATCCTAAATCCCTATAAGCATCCATAAATATTACCTATATTCACAATAACAGCAGAAATAGAAACAACAAACTTTTTTATATGATGATCATGAATATATGATCACAGTGGATTTGCATAAAGGCCATGGTGCTTCCCAATCATAGCAGTTTTTTCCCCTTCCATCTCCCTGTACTTGTGCAGATAAGCTTTGAGGGGCTCTGCATAATCTTCAAAGCCAAGTGAGGCCATGGCCCACAGAAGATCATCACCGTTGATGGTTTTTCTTTTCTCTTTCTGACACTTATCAGAAGCCTCTCCTGTTACAAAACTGATGAACTCTGACACACACTCTTGCATGGTTTCTTTTGATTCTTTGGAAATCTTAGCGTTGCCCGGTAACACCTTCTTCATGATCCTTCCCACGTTGGCTATGGGAAGGAGCCTGTCTTGCTCTCTGCAAATTGAAGATTCATTCTTTCCTCCTCCTGACTCGTTATCAGATTCAGCCATCATACTATCACTATGCAAACACTCACTCACCCACCAAACACAACCTTATTACTTACATACACATACATATATACGTCTTATTTCTCTTTATATCCGTGTTTAACATAATTATATATACTATTTAAGATGGTTTCAACTAGAACAATCTTGTAATATGTGCATTTATATCCATTTTCGTTATCATAAAAGAAAAATATATTTTAACAACGTTTTTCTTATTATTTCAGATAACATCTTTAAGTGATTTTTTATTTTCTTATATTAAAAATCATTAAAAAATATATCACTTCAAATTGTAAATTAAAAAGTATCATTTCAAATTATAAAAAAGAAAATTGTCAAAAATATCATTATCGATAATCAGACACTCCAAAAGTGGTAGGGTATGTGTACTATTATGAAATGTGGTGTATAGGTGAATAGTGAGGTAAATTAATTGATTAGTTTAAAGAAGAAGTTAGGTGTTTAGAGGGAGAAAAGTTAATAAGGTTGGTTGGGTTATTTGAATAGAGACATATAAAATGTCATTTTTTTAGGTTGGATAAGAGGATTGAGTTAACAAGGAAGCTTACTTAAACTATCATAATGTTTATATTATTTGAGGTTTTATTTTGTTTCATTCTGTTGACCATTATTGTTGTGCCATGTGAATGGTTTTAGGCCGTTGATGGAGGAGATAGCTCCTTCACGTGTAAGTTTAACAAACCTTTTGCAGCTCTGGGTCCTGTTAATAATAATAAAATAAAAAAAAGAAACTTGTGGGTTTTCTTGAATTAAAACATATTTTATTTTATTTACATTGAAAGACAGAAATCAGAAAAGGCGCACATTTTTTGGTGACTCAGCATCTAATGGCAACATCTATCCTGTTATGTTGGAAAATGTAAATACCATGAATTACTGATTTTGATAATAAAATATTATATTTCACTAATAAAAATAAATATAAACAGAATAACTATAATGGTAAGAAAAATGAAATAAAAAACATCTCAATCAATTACACAATAATTATAGTTTATATTAAATTTGAACAAAACTAAACAATACCCTATTTCAATTTTATGTTTAGTTTGTGTGACTATTTAATAAAAAAGATTAACTAAATCAATTTAACACTCCTTATTATCAAGAGCTATAAAAATAATGGTTAACTTTTCATGATATATTAAAGAAAAAATGAATCTTTTTTATTAAAAATGTAATTCTATGTTTCAAATTTCTTTAATAGAAGTTTAGAGTGTGTTCGTTTGATGTTGAGTGGTAAAGCAAAGACAATGTGTTCGTTTTATGTGTTCGTTTGGCAAGTTTTTAGAGGAAGGCAATGAAGTGATTAGCCAGATATAGTAGGAATATAATCTCGTCTAATATGCAGTGATTTGAGTAGATTCACTTAGTTAATGCCAATTTTATCCTCTTTTTTCACATACATGTTGGTAAGGTAGCATGGTATGTAATGGAAGATTTGTGGTGGCTTGTTTTTGAGAGATCTGATCCCCATTGTAATGGAACATATTTGTGGGGGTTTAGTTGGGAGAGATCCGATCTCCATGTCATGGAATGGGTTAAAAAAAATTTTCTTTCATAATTTTTTGTTTCAATTTTAGTGGTTAAAAAAATTATGAAAATAGATTTATTCATACAAATATCAATTTATACTACTTATTAAGTGAAGGACAAAATGGTAATCTCACTTATACTTCTATTAAAACATATTTTTTAATTTATCACATCAATCAAATCTCTGACCAACTTTCATAAAAATTACTTCTAAATTTACTTACAATCACCTTTAAGTCACTTAAATAACACATAATTCACTCTTAAATCCACTCAAACTCATCCACTCACTCTCTCTCAGATACTTTCCCTCAAGTGAACACACTACCGCATCTTTACACACTAAAAGCTCACAAATAATTAAATAAAAAGAAAAATGATTATTAATGAAATAATATATGGAGAAACACATAAGAATATATCATATTACATCACATACCATATAAAAATTCCGTACTATTTTACTACATACTATATAATTATGTTATTTTAATAAATGTATTTTTACGTATTCTTTAAATAGACACTAGATCATAAAAAATATGGTGAATTTTCACAGTACAAATTATATGGATTCACATTCCTATTTTTAAAATATTTGTCTAAATTTAAAATAGAGAGAATTATACTTTAAGTTGTGTTAAAAATTCTTCCTACATTTGCTTTATTATAGTAGATCTATATATCAAATTTCTTTTATCAAACAAAAGCTGTATATGAATATCAGATTTAGCAGCTCCATATCTTTTTTCTGCACTTTTATATGCGTAACAAGTGTTCAAATTAATTATTCATATATATATTTAAAATATTATATGTTGTATAATTAATAATTCTATTTTAAATTATAATTTGAAATTATATATATATATATATATATATATATATATATATATATATATATATATATATATATATATATATATTGTTGAATCTTTCAATGGAAGATCACAGAAAAATACAACACAACATGACTCTAACCCGTACATAAAAAATTGTCATCACTCTTAACAAAAAATTTCAAGACAATAGATTTATAGGTCTTTATTCTTTATATATTGCTCAACTTTGTCATACTTATTCAATGTGAGACTTAAACTCACACTTGAATTCTCAACCTATATATTTTAATTATAAATTTAAAAAATATTACAAATTATATAATTTAAAATATATTCAAAAACATATTTTAAATTACACAATTTATAATCTAGATTATAAAATTTATATTACGTTTTTAAATTCTGTAATTCAAAAATACATTTTGAATTTTAAAATCCAACAAATATGTTAGAAATACACAATAGATTATAAATCAGGATTACACTTTTGAATTTTATAAAATTTACAGGCGCATTCCAAAATTTAAAAGAGAATGTGATTTTGTTAGTTGATCAAAATTTTTACTTCAAAATATCTACAAAAGTAAATCTTTTTGAGTTATATCTTTTTAGTGGTGTTTGGTATGAATGTGTTTTGTCTCTAAATAACACAAGTAAACATCATTTCAACGTTAATAATAGAGACAATAAAAAAAAGTGCACCATGCATATGTCTGTGATAAAATCTACCACGAATATTAAATAAGTACTTTTAATGGATAAGTATGAATAATGTGTGGAAATATTTTTGTTATCGGCTTATTATTAGTTAATGAAAACGAATACTTGATTCATAGAAATCTAATTTATGGATATCACCTATTAAGGATAATAAATAAAATTATATTTATAAGAATTATATGAATACTTTGTATTGACAGAGATATTCATGAATAAATAAAAAATATTCATTATATTTATAAATACACACGAATATAAAAAAATTATAAACATTTTTCTAACAATACTAAACAAGTAACAAAATAAATAAAGGAACAAATACTAAGTAAAACGATGGATAGCTTATAACTACTACTCGTCGCCTCTCAACCATTAACTTATTATATTAAATGCACGTGTATATTTAATAAATACAACACATAATATTATTGTGCTTGTTAAATACATATATTGAATTCGTTATTAAGTGTAATATTAATTAATTATTTAATAAATAAAATGAATAACATTTTTAATGATCACATGCATATACTGTATTTTGTAATAATTAATTTATATTTAATAACAGATTTTGAATAAATATATAATAAAGGATGTATTATTTTTTAAATATTAATATTCTTAGAAAGTTATATATATATATAATGTGAATTTGTTTTATGAATTTAACTTCCTTAGCCAATGACAATCAATACTAAATTTAGACTATAATATTAATATGATTTAAAAAATTTCACAAATATATCGATTAATTTTATATAATAAAATTCAAATTTTTAAAAAATATTTCAGAATTTGACCCATTAACGCATCTCTAACTTAATGGGGTCTTTCAATCTGAAGGATATAATATTAATGAGGTATGAGTCTGACCCGTACACAAAGAATTGACACTCTCCTTTTTGTTTGTGGTTTTTTTTTTTTTTTATCTTATATGTTATTAAATTTTCTCATTTTGAGTCGTAATTTACTAATGCAGTTTTGACTTTTAACTCGGATGATATGATTCGGTTTTAAAGCAAATGACACATGAAAACGCAGTGACAATTTTGTAAATTTTATAGACTCGATTGTTGATGTAACTGAAGCATATTCTACTATAACATTTAGTTGCTAAGGAACGGAAGCCTATAAGTTTACAAAAATTTCAAAATTGCCACTCTTTTTTTAATTAGTTTATTTTATTTTATGATTTAAAAAATGACACAAATATATTGATTTGTATTAATTTTATATAATAAAAAATTGAACTTTTTAAAAATATTTAACAATCTAACAATCTGACCCACTAACAGTCAAGAATCTAAGTGTGAGTCTAAATTTCATATTGAATAAAAATGAATATCAAATAAAAGTTGAGCACCATATAAGGATGAAGATCTATAAATCCATCGTCTTAAGATTTTTTATTAAGAGTGGTGTCAATCCCTTATGTGTGGGTTGAGCTCATATCTCATTGATGTTGTATCTATCTGGTTATCCTCTCTTGAAAGACCAACACTAACACACCTCTAACCACCAACACACCTCTAACCTAATGAGTCTTTCAACTAGAAAGATAAAAATCAATGAAACATGAGTTCGACCCGTACATAAGGAATTGACCCTCTACAATGGGTTTATGGGTATTTTATTTTATATATTGTTCAACTTTCTCATTTTGAGTTTCTCATTAATATCAATTATGATATCACTGATTAATAAGTCTTTTAAAGGATATCATCAAAAAGATACAACATTAATATAAGACATAAGTCTAAATCATACATAAAGATTGACATCACCTCCGATCTTTTACCTTATATTGTTATTCAACTTTCTTATTTTTAATCAAGTATTAAATTTCCAACTTAATCCATTTTTAGTTTTGTTTTTGAAATACATGTTTCATACATTAAATATTTAATAGCAAAATCCAAGTATTATTTTAAGGAAAATTATCTCTTGACAAACAAAATTTTGATAAAGTTAACAAAGTTTCTAAAAATAGAATTAAATTTGATTAAATTTTTATTTTTTAATTAAAATAAAATAATAAAATAATATTTTTTTACCTAAATAAGAAAGTTTGTGAAAACCTTGTTAAAATATCATAACTCTTTTATTTTAATACCTTATGCTTCATCATTTCTATTGTGTCATATTTTTTTATCAATAGATTATGTTCCTGAGAGTTAATACTAGTTATTGCTTTTAAATTAGCTATAGCCGTACACCATAATTGTTGACCTGCAATGTGTAGTTGAAACAGGCTTGAAAAAAAAAATATGGTCAAAGTTATGCCACCAACATTATCTATATGCCTGTCATTCGTGGATGTTATTCAAATCCATTGGTAGGATGACTAATAATATTTGATTTTTTAAATTAAATGACGTTGAGAATGAGTATAAATATATTTTTATTCCATTTTTATACACGTTTTAATTTTAATTTTTATATTTATCTTTATTTTAAATTATAAATATATTTATTTTGTTAGGAAATTTTTTGATAAATTTTTATTTGCTTTTTAGTTTTGTAATTTATTCCTAAGATACATATTTTATATTTTATTTAATTATCATTTTATACTTTTTATTTTATATTTATATAATTATAATTTTTTTAATATTTAACATTGAAAAAAGTATATGTATATCTTTTTTATTTTTTTCAAAAAATTATTTAATTAATATTTGGAATGAGTAAATATATAACCGTTATTTAATTGAAATAAAGATAAAAATGAGAGAAAAAAAATTACATTTATGCGTATTGGCATCCGTAGTTCACTCTTAAACTAATTTTATTAACAGAAGAAATAATTAAATTCAGAATATATACGTAGCAGTAGACGATAATATATAGTAGGCCACCAACCTCATACCTTATAACTTCCTTTTCTAACTTCCAACTTCTTTCTTCTCTTATTCGCATTCCTTTTCTCCAACCTAATATTTCTATCTTTATACCAATGTTAATCCCTTTAACATCAAGCATTAAAGAAACTCATTACACATTACTATAATTTATTATGCTCCATGAAATTAACCAGTGATGTTTCAAAGGGAAATATTAGTAAAGTATTTATTAAACGGAAAATGATATTTTGACTACTAAATTTTGACAACTTTCTTTTAGAACATAAGATGATATTTTTTAAGTGATTTTGAAATATCGAGAATGAAAAAATAAAAAAATGAAAAACCACTTAAAAAATGACACATAATGTTGTAAGAGAAAGTTGTCAAAATTTAATAGTAAAAAAAATATTTTCCTTATTACACAAAAAAATATTTTCCTTATTACACCACCGTTATCTCTCTTTTTATTTTCAGCCAATAAATTTGGTTTTGACACATTAAGACGTAATATTTGATTAATTAATTAATAAATGGGATAGGTTAACTAAACATCAAAGTCAAACCTACAGGGGCAGTATGGGAAATTTGAGAGGGCAATGGAATCACACAGAGGCTTATATATAAATGCAAAGGAAGTAGCACCTCATAATTTGTATTGTGTTGTCTCTGGAGAGGATTCAAAATATATATATGTTTCTTAAAGTAGCCAAAGTTGATAAACAAATGAACACAAAGATGATGAGCTACTCATGCGGCTGCCACACCCTTGTCATGCTACTTTTCATCTTCGTGCTTGCATCTCTGGCCGCTGGAGAGGACAACCCTTTGTTAGAGTTATTATCAAACAGAGATGAAGTGGTGCACATTGCAGGCTATGGAGAGGAGAAGCTATCCACAGTCCTCATCACAGGTTCAGTTACTTGTCAGGCACCACACCAACCTCATGCATGGCCACTGCAAGGTACCTGGATTTCCAAACCTACATATCTTCAACTTTAGTTAGTACATGTTATGTCAGATTTTATATCGATTATATCAATTACAGATAAAAGACAATTTTATACTATAAGTCCATTTCGTATTATTGAGTTACATTTAAGGTTTACTTAGAATTATATATATAAGTTTGTAGCATGCAAATATGAGTTACATTAAATGGCATGTTAATAGGTAATTAGGAACTTGCATGTTCCAAGTTTATATGTCAAACTAAGAAGATATATATTCAGACGCATGTCAGATGAGAAGAAATGCTTGTTTGGGGGAGTGGTGTGTCTTGTGTGGAGCAGGTTGAAAGTAAAGGAAGAAGCAGATGTTTCTAATATTACACAATGAGTTAATGGATTTGGTATCTCCATTATCAATGTTTTCCTATGACTAAATGGTTTTGGTAGAGAGAAGAATCGATTATAATGTTTTTCCAAAATACTATAAAAGTATTGTCTGAAAACAAATTGTAATGCTGCACAACTGAAGATCTGCAGTTGGTGTTGCATTGTTTTGGTGGCAAGCGAAGGCTTGTTTGGTAGAATTTCTGCTTCGGAAAACAACACAAGTTTTGATTATAATTCACTAAATCTCTTTGGTCATTATTGATCAGCTGTCTGTGTTTGATTGTAACATAAATGAAAAAGCAAATTAATGGATGGCAGGCATAAAATACAATGACAACGAGTCCCAACCTTTCATGTCAAATAGTAGATGAAGGAAAATTCTTTTCCACCCCACCAATGGAAAAATATAAACAAACACTATTCTTGATTATACATACGATGATAAATGAATAATTTTTTTCTCATTGGGGTGGTTAAATTATGATTTGATGCAGGAGCTTGGGTTGGTTTGAAGTGTGACAGCCATGGGAGAAAGTGGAAGGGGAAAGGGTCAGTGGTAGCAAGAGGTGTAACTGATGAATTTGGAGAGTTCATAGTTGATCTCCCTTCTCACCTTCATGCTATTCCTAACTTGGAAAAGGTATGTTCAGTAAAAATCCATCGGATTCCAAAGCGATCATTTTGTCGAGCAGTTGGTGTGAAGAAACAGAAGGAACTCAGCCTCTCTTCCTTTGGCAATGGCATTCGCACTTACAATGCTGGAAACATAAGGATCCAGCATGCCACTTAATTAACTTCCAATCCACTGCACTCACACCACGCAAACATGAATCTTCAACCATGCCTCATTAGGATGGCGCTTAAAGTCACCGTATTGGGTTGCATGCGTTGCTTTTAAAACTGTCTTTGTGCATAATTACATTCTCTTTCACTTTTGTAAAAGACCAGTGTTTGGTGATGTAGTTGAGAAGTTCATAGGAATTGTTCCTTCATACTATTTTTCAAACCAGTTGTGCCCACTTGCAATATCCACCACGGGGACCTTGAAATTTTGTGTCTACTCTCTCAACCTTAATTTAGCTCAACTAACATTCATTTTGCAAGATATTGTTCAAGAGATGTGGAGTCTCAAGTCTTTCTGAAAACCTGCTGTTGCAGGTAACATATACATTAACACATCTCATGATTAGATTAGTCAAATACATAATTTCCAAATATAAAAAAGGTTTATTTACGCCAAATATCTTCTAAATGAGTCAAATCATTACAAACTATTTTTTTATTTTACTTTTAATATTTTAATGTTATAATATGATTTCACAACCAAAAACATTAACGTAAAAAATAAAATTGGAAATATAGAAAAGCAATATATATATATATATATATATATATATATATATAAAATAAAAAAAGTGACTCAATTAAAACAATAATGACCTACACTACAATTAATCTATGAATGTTTAGACTATTAAGTTTATAGTCAGATCAAGATAGCAAATAGATCAAAGAGACAAATAGAGAATCATGCTATCTTTCTTCTTTTCCCTCTTTCAAACACTCAATATATACTTTCAAAATAATCCAAACTATAAGGAAATATTTTATGGCAATATGTTTTGCATAGAAAAAAGCCTTAAGTGCCATTAATAAGGGCATATTTTACTGTATATTCATTTTAGGAAATTATTTTTTATATATATATATATATATATAATTTTACTTGAGATTATTTAATCCAAAGTTGCACTAAAAGAAAATAAATACATTTTATAAACAAAACTTAACTATTCGACAAAGATTCTAGCTCAACACAAGACCAGACATAGATAGTTGAGGTTCCAAATGTCTTTTACACTTTATCTCTTGTCCATCAAGATATCAATGTTGAATTCTTGTCTTCTAGTAATTTAGTCAAATGACCTAAGATATATAAGCTTGTAAAATATTAAAAATGAAAAGGGAAATTTTTGGTGACACGTCACGAACTAAAACTTGAGTTGAATTAAACAGTATAATGAGAGAAGTAAAATGTAGCCTAAGATTCCCCTTAAAAAAGAAGTTCGGTATTTGAGTATATTTTTTAATTTTAAACACTTTTGTCTTTTGCAAATTTATTAATTTGTAATTTAATTAACATTGTCTCTTTGATTTTATTTAATTTTAGATTTTATTGACTTGGAAAAAAACTCATGTCAAGTGTCAAGAGAAGTGTTATTGAGAACTTTGTAAACCCACAGGCAAGAGTACTGAAGATTCTAAATTATGAACAGGTCTCAACCTTAAAAAGACCTTGTTTAATATAATCAAGAATATGATTACTAGGGGCATAAAAAAGTTTGTCCCTTACACATGCTTTCTGCGGGCAATAAGGTTTTAGTTGATAAATCAAGGGAAACAATTAACTCTCAACATGAACTTTCGAAACGAAGAATTTCTTCTTAAGAAGGAACAAGACAGAGAATGTACACTATAATTTTCGTAAGATATAAGATGAATGCGACTTGAAATTAAAAGTATGAGAAAAATGTCATACATATGTCTAAGTTCAATACTATAAAATGATAATGATAGGGGATGTCACAATTGAGATTGCTAAAATGGAGAGAGACGTTTAGGGTTATTTGTGAGAGCAAAATACCTACCAAACTCAAACAAATTTTAATATATTGCTATATTTTCTTTATGGTAGAGGATGTTGAGATTAGAAAGACAGGAAAAATGGTTGGAGTGACAAAAATGAGAATATTAAGATGGATGCGTGACATAAAAGAATATATGAAATGATTTTGAATAGGAGAAGATAATGGTGTAGTCATCGTTTTGGAGACCCCAACAAGGAAGAGGAGTGTTTAGAAGGTTTATATCCTGTGAAAAGAAGGACTTTGGAAGAAGTAATCAAGAGGGGTCTCATGATAAATAACATGCTTCAAACTTTGTTCTTTAATTGAATAAATGGCCAACAAAACTTGGGTGCTGCCTGATATCAAGAATTCTATTACATTTGTTCAAGAAAAACAAGAATAGATGTTTTTGATTTCTTTGAAGGATTTATCTCCCAAAGTTCAGCACAGAACTCCTGTGGGATATAAAACCAATGGTACAGATGAATCTAGAATGTCATGTGACATAGCATTAAGCTATGTTGGCATAGTCACCAGAAATTACTATGAACAAGAACAAAACCAGGAACCCAAAACTAAGGTCTGAGAAGTCAGAACCAATTGGCAGGTAAAACGGTATTGGCAAAAGTTCAAAGAATGTAATGCAACAGTAGAAAACTAAAAGGAGGAGGCAAAACAATGAAATGGGCACTCACGAAGTGACTGGGTTCTGTCTATATGTCGACAAGTGGGAATGGTCGGCTACGTGTTCGATGTTTTGCCTCAAAGACTCGAATCGAAGGCCTCTCGCACGTTGAAAGTTGAAAAACCCTTTCTCGCTGTCCTCATCTGTGACTCATTTCTTAAACTACCACAGTGATGAATGAATCGGTGGAGCGATGAAAAAAAGGACGGTTATGGTTTTGCACATAGCCGAATATAGCATGAACCATCATGGCGGGGACCCAGTGGAGTGGGCCCGTGGGTAGTGGATCCAGCATGGGCCCTGTATCAGTATGTGTAGCCATCAATCTTGTCTGGGCTAAGAAAGTCAAAAGGAAATGGTGGTGTCACTGAAACACTAGATTGATGAATCAGTTCTGCATACCTTTCTGCTTCCAAGCTTTTGTTTCTTTCTCTTTTCAAGCTCACGCCAATTCCTCCAATAACTATCGTTTGTCTATTTCCAAAACCAGTTCTCCGTAGCAACTCATTTCTCTCTCGGGAAAAATCTCAAATATAACGTTTCCAACAATTATTCATTTATTTCTATTTATTCTTGTAAGCTTTTGATTTAGTATTCAAGGGGTGGCAAACGGACAGAACGGGCCGTTTTGGCTGGTCCGACCTGTTTTTGATCGTTTTATTTTTAGTTTGTCAAAAATAGATTAAATTAGTCTGATCCGTCATTAGTATATATATATATATATATATATATATATATATATATATATATATATTTGTTTATATAATATTGAAATTTTTATTTTTTATTTTTAAACATAAAAAAATTAAAAAAAAAACGAGTTGATACATTTCTTATATTTTAGCAATAACTATTTTTTTTTATATAAACATAGGAAACAAGAAATAGAAACTCAAAAAATCCTAAATATTTATAAATTTGTTTAAAGGTAATAGTAGCTTTAAAGATAAATTTTAATTTATTGGTTTAATTACTCAGAAATTACCTACTTTAATAGAGGTGTGTCAATTAACAGTTTTTTAAAAAGTGTCAATTACATCTCAACTTTTGTAAAAAATGTTTCAATAACGTCCCTTTCAAACAGAAATCATTAACGTCATACCACATGTCAATCTTTTTTTTTTTTTTTTTTTTGCAAAAAAAAAATACCATGTATCAAGTCTCTAGTGTGACATGTGACATGTGACACGTGACAATGCAATGTCACATGTTAGTGTGAGTATCAAATTTCATTGTGTTGATCTTAAAATAGTCATCATGTATGTCTTTCTGATTTAGTATAGTCTCCATGTATCTGAATCAATTTTATCTCAAATTTTTTAATAATTAATATATTTTTGTAACCCAATTTTTAATAAAATAAAAACTAATTAAGTATAACTATTTTTAAAAAAATAAGTATTGATATTTATATCGTTTCTATCTCATTTCAGACCAAATTTATTATTTGTATAAATATTATACTAATATTTTTTATTAAAAATGACTTTTTAACATATTACTTTATTAATTATTTTTTATTAAGTACTCACGTTTTATTGATTATTACTTTTTTTTTTCAAAATAGAAAATTATTGTATTTCACTAATTTTAAACCAATATTTTTATTTGTATGAATTTATACTAATATTTTTTATTAAAAATGACTTAATAAAATGAATTTTACCAAAAAATTTTAATATAAATATCAATACTTAATTTTTGAAAAGATATTTATACTTATTAGTTTTAATCTCATAAAAATAGATTTTAATTATTAAAAAAAAATTAGGTCAAAATTGAATTTGTGAGATATAAGTAGGGACTAAATTGAGTAATTGAAACTTATATGGGAGTTAATTTGATATCAAGATAATGACATTAACACGTGACATTTTTTTTTTGTTGCAAAAATTAAAAAAATTAAAAAAAAATTAAAAAATCACATATTAACATGTGGCATGCCATTAACTGTGTTAGACATTTCCATATGAAAGAGACCTAATTGAAGATTTTTTTAAAAATTGGGATACAATTGACACTTTTTAAAAAACGGATATAAGATTGACACACCCCTATTAAAATAGTTACCATCTAAGTAATTAAACCTACTTTATTTTATTAATAAAATGTTAAAATTATAAGTAGAACTTTTATTAATTAAGTTTCATTTTTTTAAAATAGTTAATAATAAAATTTAATTTCTATATCAATTATCACAATAACTATAATAGAAAATCACACATTTTATATCGATCTAGGACATAATCGACAATAAAAGTATGATTTTCTATGCACATTATGTGTATGTGTGGTGTAAGCCCTCTTTAAAATATTTTAAATTTCCTTTTTATATTCCGTCGAAATTTATTCAATAGTACACTATATATGTTAATTTATTTTATTAATAAAATGTTAAAATTATAAGTAGAACTTTTATTAATAAAGTTTCATTTTTTTAAATAACTAATAATAAAATTTAATTTCTATATCAGTTATGAGAATAATTATAATAAAAATCACACATTTTATATCAATTTAGGGCATAATCAACAATAAAAATATAATTTTTTATGCGTATTGTGTGTATGTGTGGTGTAAGTTCTCTTTAAAATATTTTAAATTTTCTTTTGTACCGCCGAAATTTATTCAATAGTACGGTATATATGTTAATTTATTTTATTAATAAAATGTTAAAATTATAAATAGAACTTTTATTAATCAAGTTTTATTTTTTAAAATAGTTAATAATAAAATTTAATTTTTATATCAGTTATGATAATAATTGTAATAGAAAATTACATCCAGAGCATAATCGACAATAAAAATATAATTTTTTATGCGCATTGTATGTATGTGTGGTGTAAGTCCTCTTTAAAATATTTTAAAATTCCTTTTTATATTTTGCCATTTCCTTTTTATGTTTCGCCGAAATTTATTCAATAGTACACTGTATATGTTGTGTAAATATACATGTTTATCCGTTTGCTTTAGGTTAATAATCAAATGAAATGGCAGAATTAATAGTCTTAATACTATTTTTTTAGGTAATTACACATACAAACTTTCGATGTTAGGAAAAGTTACACACAGGGGACAAATCAATAATTCCTATCAATAAAATTTATAATCACAAATTTTATTTTATAACCATATCGATAAAAGTTAATGTTCAATTTATAATATATATATATATATATATATATTATAAATTAATTTTATATATTAATTTATATGTTGAGATAGACTTAAAATTTATTTTTAAAATTTGTTTATTTAGTATGGTATGAAAAATTATTACTAGAGTTTATCATGAAAAAAGTTTGGTGAATATATTGTTGTACCTCCTAGACGACCCATTAAACTTTATAATTATTATAATATATAATATTACTATTGTTTAATTTATTAAATTGCGGTGAATATGATTAAATATTTAATTGTCACGTACGAGGATTGACAACATAAGCGTGAGACTGGGCATTTGATTATTTTTAGTATACAAGCATTAATATATTAATACCGAGTCTTGACATTTTTGTCATATTGTTTTAATTTTTAAATATAGTTTTTTTTATTTATAGTTCATTAGTAAGTGAAAATTGATCAAACAATCAATAAATTACATTTATCCTTAAAGTAACTCTTATAGAATCGGAGTGGTTTGATTTTTTCTATAGTCCCATTAATCAGAGTCATAGATTAATTATAGAATTTAAAAACTTATTTTACAGTATAAAAAGGTTTTAAATTTCTTAGCCGGTCCATTTGACGGCACTTTTAATATTTTTTAAGGATGTTCTGGAAATTTTAGTTTTTAAGAATGACACACTTAGTTTTTGTTTATAAAGGTGGTTAAGTAACGAAGGATCTTAAAGAAAAGAAAGAAATGAGGAGGTGGTGATGCTGTTGCAGGGTGTTGCTCCGCCCTCCAAACACATCGGCGAATTTTCTTTTCTTCTTCTTCTTTCTTTTATTCTTTAAGTTGCAGTTTTTTCGCTTTCACTGGTTATTCTTCCTTTGAGTTGAGAATGGGTAATGTGAACGTGCGTGGTTCTGAAGAAGAAGCAGAAGAAGCTTCTGCTGATGGGAACGCGATGCCTCACTCTCCTCCCACCATCTCTCCCTTCGTATTCACTCCTCAGGTACTTCCACTCTCTAAGTAATATCCGAAATTAGCAGAAGTCATTTTCATTCAATTTCTTGTTGCTTCTCTTCTGCTTCTAATTTACATGTGTTTTGGTACTTCCTCTTTACTAAGATCAATTCTCAATTTCGTTCTCTTGTTAATGGATTCGATGTGGCCCTTTTCCTACCTGTTTTGTATACTGCTCTTCCGTGGACTCTCTGTTTTCATCAATTCTCCAGAATTCCCTTTCCCTTGTGTAGCTTCCTGAGGTTCCGCTACAAACATCTGAGGAGATGCATGTCCCCAGTTATTCCTTGGTGGAGACAACTTCAGGGTATGAAGATATGTTCAGTGAACCGGGAATTCCAACTATGATTACTTGGAGTTATGGTGGAAAGGAAGTAGCTGTGGAGGGATCGTGGGATAATTGGAAAGCAAGGTTTAAAAACTTTAACATCTTCTTTACTTGTCTTCAATGGCTTCTTTGCCTGTTTCTTGGATTCTCATATTCCTTGTTTTTCAGAATGCCCCTGCAGAGATCAGGGAAAGACTTTGCAATAATGAAGGTATTGCCATCTGGGGTTTACCAGTTCAGATTTATTGTGGATGGACTGAAGAGGTATACTCCAGACTCGCCTTGGGCCCGTGATGATGCCGGGAATGCTTACAACATCTTGGACTTACAGGTATTATTTCATATATATTGACATGTTTTGCACTCGAACAAACTTGAAATTTTAAGGTCAATATATTATATATGTAGTTTTGAGATAATAAGTATGTTTATGTTCAGAATCATTAATTTAACAGGATGAACTCGTGCAAAATTATAAATCCACTGAAATTAAATTGTAAAGGCAAGTTTCAGTAATTTGAATGCATTTTTCTCTTCTTTGTTATTGTGAAACCTTTGTTCATTTTCACTTTTCCTTGGAGCTAGTGCCGCGGTTTTGGTCTACATATAACCCTACGATTAAGTTTTTCCTGAAGGTTTTTATTTTCTTCCTTTTTACAGTCTTCGATTGCACCACGTTTCTTAACTTGCAAGAATTTTGTTTCGGATAAATATGATCCATAACTCATATCAGGAATATGTTTTGTCAATGTCTTATGGTCCCGGGTGAATATTTTCCGTTCATTGAGTTGTGAAGGGAAGTGAGCAGGGCTTCTGAGATGATAACTTGGTGTTTTTCTATTCCTTTTCGATGGTAACAGTTCTTGATGATGGCACAAAGTTTTGAATCCCATTTCTAGCAAAAACATACTACTGGAGTCATCAGTGTTTAATTACTTTTTGGATAAGTACTAAGCCAAATTTTGTAAAGCTTTAAATTCAGTATGCTTGTTTATTTTTATATTAACACATAATGATCACTTTATTGACACGGAATCCACTTGAAATGGGCTTCTGATCAATCTTGGTTCAAGTGAAGTGCAGTAGAGAGTGAATGGGTCATAGTCTTCGGGGTAGTAACATAAAAAAGCTTTGAGAAAAGAAAGGGGATAGGGTAATAAAAGAAAACTAAATACTGATTTTTGCGTCATTCTCCTGCTAGAATAAAAGTCGAATTGGTTAATTATCTACTAATAACGAATATGTTTGCTAATCAAAGTAGTTAATAAGGCTGGAAAGCACACTTCTTAGTATAGAAAGGCTTTAAAGTTGGAAGAAGAAATTGTGAAATATTTAACCATTTTCCCTTTATTAACAATGTAAACCACTCAAACATAACGTTCATTGTAAATATTCAAGATTTTGATGGTCAATTTACAATGCCTGCGTTACTTGCTGGTAAGAGTCCGTAGTCTGCCAAGGGCTATTTTGACTATTTTGAATCAACCTTTTTTGACTATTTTAGCACCCCAACCACCACCTCAAAAACACAAAAAATATTTGTGTTGGTTGTTAGGACACAAAAAATAGTTGTTCATTTCAATTCAATCAACGAAATTTTGTTTTTTTCTATCTCTATTTTTGTCTTCTAACAATTTAAGTTAGATTAGGTGGGTGGTATTTCAAAGTCTTTTCTTTATTATTATTATACAAAAAAGCTGCACCTGAGGGGTCAAGACGCATCGACCCCTTCTACTTCTAGCCTATTGGTACTTTTGTTTCACTTGGTAACTAGGTAACTGTGGCAATCTTCTTTGATTATAGTATAGCGGACTTTGATGTGCATGAATTGATTTTTGTGATGGCTGTTGTAGAGTAGTTTTCCATATCAAGTGTTTTGATATGTCATTTTTGCGATGGCTGTTGTAGAGTAGTTTTCCATATCAAGTGTTTTGATATGTCATTTTTGCATAGCTAGTTATTTTTCAAATTCTCTCATGGGACTGAATTAACACATGAACAGTAGCCAGTAATTAATCTTGTAGAGTATCCTGTATGAGTAAAATTGAGTGTTAGCATCCTTTTACTGCTAGAAGGTGGCTAAATTGAGAATAACAAAGTTATGTAATATATATGTGTAGGATTATGTTCCTGAAGATATTGGAAGCATTTCTAGTTTTGAGCCTCCTCAATCACCAGAGTCGAGCTATGATAACTTACAGCTTAGTTCTGAAGATTATGCTAAGGAGCCACCGTTGGTTCCTCCACTCTTGCAAATGACACTGCTAAATGTGGCTGAAACAAATATGGAAATCCAACCTCCTTTGTCAAGACCTCAACATGGAGTGCTGAATCATCTTTACACGCAGAAAGGAAAGAGCAGTCCTACAGTTGTTGGTCTTGGTACAACTCATCGGTTTCTAGCCAAATATGTCACTGTGGTGCTGTACAAGTCCTTGTAAGGTAAACCATATACATAAATCATATGGAACACACTTTTAGCGCTTTCTATTATTTTATAGAGAATTTTGTTTAGGCATAGTTACAAGAGAGAAATGAAAAGCAACATAAGGATCACCACAGTCAAGATTGTATTATATATAATGCAACTGCTTGATGCTCAATCATCAAACAATTAAGTTTCAACTCTTAATTATTTGCTGCTGCTGTTCTCTAGGAATTTTGGTTGAGTGATTAAGAAGATAAAAATTTTATAAGAGGTTCTCATCACACGTTCATTTTCCGTTCCCAATTTTTATTTTCTAATTTTGCGTACTCTGATGGTTGAAATTGGTGCTCTATTATTCCGAGTGTGAAAATTTTTTAAGGGTATTTGCGATTCGTGTCCTTCTTTTTTGTCAGATGATCGCTTACTTTGAACTTGCTTCTGGTGGTATAACTGAGCTTCTTTTTTCTCCTTATCATGCTCGAGATAGAGTTCTTTAATATGTTGGGCACGTAGTTTTACACGTGCATTCATGTTTGCCTATAATGTCATGTTTTTATGGGATAGCGTTTATTGAAAGCTTAAATACGAATAAAACAGGATGCTCGCTACTTACTTTTCAATCTAAGAATTACTGGAAAGCTGTTTTGGAATTTGCTTGTTTGTGCTTGATATTTCATATTTTTGGAAAATAGTTTGCCACTGGAAATTGTAAAAAATGAATGAAGCCCATGGAAACTTCAAATGTGATTTCCAGATATGGATCCTCTCCTCTTCTAGATAGATGCAAGTTATTCTAATATTCAGACCTTTTTGTTTCAATTTTTTTTATTTGGGAGTTGAGATATTACTAAGGACAGGCAAAGTTGAATGATAATGGTCAAATCAAATCGAGTGGATTGAGTTACTAAGGGAAGGAAACAAAGCTAGCAAGCTAGCTAGTATTTAAAAGAGGGAATGAAATCTCTCCAACAATGGAATGAGTTACAACACCGCCACGACATCTTAATTGATGAGATTACAAGCATCTTGTTTTCTCTTTGGAATTGGATTCCAAGCCACTACTAAGCACGTCTCTCTTTCTTCTAAGCCCACAAAATTGCAACTCCATACATAAGGGTTTCTGAAGTGTGGAAAGATAGGTGCAGGTGAATTTTTTCAAGCCTTCAAAAGGCATTTGAACTCATACTTCGTTCCATTATCAAAAAAACCTCATCTATTATGAGACATATATAACAACACTGGTTAAGAACCTTAAACCCTCCACAATGATAACCATGTACAGAATTTTGCTAAGCAATTGGTTATTCCTTTCGCTTTCACCCTATATAGGTTATAGCTGAACTAAAAGCCTAGCTTTGTCCCCACCCCAAACAAACATAAAAGAAAAAAACTAAACTCATTGTTGTTGTTCTCTATTAGAATACTGGACACCCATCAACCACAATTCCTGGTGCAGTTGGGCAAGTGGCCAAGGGGCAATGGTCCATTTCACTTCCCCACCATTTGAGATTATGGCCAGCATTTTGCAGGGCAAAGAATATTAAAACACCCATGAAAGCTGTGCCTGCATCTAGTGCTGCAGATAGTACATAGTTGTACTTCTGCCACCAACGTTTGTTGTAGCGGAACACGAAGTAATTGAAGATCATTCCGGTCAATAGCCAACTTGCAATATTGGCAGGAGTTGCAGGTGGCATTCCAGCAAAACCATAGGATATGACAGGTATGTTTATGAGTGGTATCCATTTCTTGTCAGGGTAGATTTTGCTCAACACCCAAATAGGAACTGGCAACACTGCTCCAATCAGGAATAACCACACAAGGTTCCTGTATAGTCCACCAGGTCCAAAGAGTCGTTTTGGTCCAATTAGACCCCATATAACAGATGCATCAAAGGTCACTCTGTATTTGGGGCATGTCCAAGGACTGTCATGGTGAAGTTTATCATCGAGGCATATGTCCTTAATGCTATCCAACATCCACCAAGCCACTGCAAGATTCACTACTCCAGCAACCAGAGTTCCCACCAGCTGTTTGGAAGTTATAAGCCAAAAATGAATTAAGTAACTAGAAAATAAGAAAAAAAAATCTAGTATGATAGGAGTTGTTGGGTTAGGAGATTTGAAGGTGCACATACCTGAGCGGTATACATGCATCTTGGAGGAATTTTCATGTAGTGGCCTAGTTTGAGATCTGACAAGAAAGAGAGAGCATGCACGGTGCTGATTCTCCCGTAAATCTTGAAGAGCAAGTTTGCAATCGGTTTTCCTGGAAGGATATACCCAATAAAGAACTGTGCTATAATGTCATATCCAGGTTGCTGCCACATGATTCAGAAAACAAAGTAATGTTAAATCTCTATTGCTTCCAACTTTGCAATAGTGGAGGGGACAGAAATATTGGAGATAGTACCTGGTTGGTAGTTGCTTGAATGACACCAATTGGGAGGGTTACAACAAAAGCCAAACCAAAAGCAAGGAGCATACCCCACCATGGCAGTTGCACATCAGTTTTCCACACAAAGGCCATTAGCAGGGATAGTGCCATGCTCCCAAACAATATACTGAGGAACCACCATTCAGGTACTCGCTTATAAGCTTGCATAAGTCTACCATGGACATCCAATTTCGCACCACTCATCGCAGATTTACTCTGTCTCCAAATATCTCTGGCAAAAGGATACTATTTCAGTCTCAAACTATTCTACATGTTACCTTAAATAGAGAATATATGGATGAAAATTAAGAAGGATTAATAGTACTCAGAGCCTTCTGATTCATTTCCATATCTAACATGTACAAATATTAGAACATCATTCATTCATATATACAACTACCACTCAGAAGTGATTTAAAAGTGATCTGATATGGAAGTCACTTCATGCAATCAAGTTAGAAACAAATTCATGTTAAAAGCTTTGAAAGTAACCTACCTGCCATAAAACAGTGCCACGTGAGTGAGGGTAGCCGTAAATCTTGCAAAACCCGATCCAATTGATAATGCAAACAGAGGACTGAGGTATAACTTGCCGTATTTGTTGTATGCATCAATGTTAAGATCATACTCCTTGGTTAAGATCTTGGTAGTGTCATATTTATGTCCAGTGGTCGTGAACAACTGGTTAGAAAATATAGGAAACTTGCGGGCATCAAAAGTGTTGAACTTCCAGTAACACACAGGTACAATGATGTATATGAACATGATAAATCCGACTCCCACGTTAACAATGGAAGACCATGGTGAAACAAGAGGGCTCCCATGATAAGCTGAAATCCCTGCCCAATCAACTGTGAAGGCACCAATCCCAAGTCCATGATAACCTGATCCAACTTGCTGTGCAGTGATGCTATTCGGCCATGCCCAACAAACCCACGAGAAAAAGGTTAAGACCGTGAACAGATAGCCAGGGAGTGCATAATACAAGAAGCTTGCACCCATGGCAATGAGGAAAAACTGCATCCTCGTAAAACCTTTTGATTTCTCCTCCTTTTCGTGGAGTGCCCTGTAGCATAAGGTTATTGATGTAATCAAAGTAACATTAGGATATAATAAACGACTAATAGAAGAATCTTTGATAAAAAAAATGGTTCTGCTGTTGCGTAAGCTCTTTTGGAGAAGATACCCAATAATTGGCAATAGGTCAATTCTACAGTAGCCAATGCAACATTGACAACAACCTAGTGTTAATATATATTCTACTTTACCTTTTCAATTTCAATGTCATGCTCACTTGCAAAGGGAATATTACAACAATTTTGGTATTTTGGTTGTGCGCACTCCTTCATTCCAATTACAGGCTAGGAATTACTACTCGTTTATTCAATCAAATTACGAGTCAGTCAATTTAGTCAACGACAGACTTGATTCGATTTATCTTTACTGAGGTATAAATTCTTATGCAGCAAGACCACCACCCTTGTGTTTTACAGAATAAGAATATAAGTAAAATTCTGCATCTATTTTCCCTTCATTTGGTTGGACTGAACTTTTTAGTCACAAAATTTGTGTAAACGAACGGTTAAATAGTTCAATGGAAGGTTCCAATTGTGTAGTTAGCCTAGCATGGCACTTAGCACCAGGAAAAATGAAACATCACACATAATTAAACGGTTTAGTAAAACATAACATTGAAGAAAAGAAGAAAAAGAAGAAGAATGAACCTAAAGAGCGACACTTGAGCAAGGTTTGCAGGCCACCACATTTCAACGGGATCAACCAGATACCTCCTCAGAATCCCAGCCCATCCATACCCCAACATCTGCAACTCAATCATTCACAATAATAGTAAGTTTTAAAAGCAAATTTCAACAAACAGATTGAACAGAATATATGCTTCAAAGAAAAGAAAAACATATCAGAAGAAACAGATTTTAATATTAAAAATAAAGCATACCATGAGAGAAACCTTCAATCTTACAGATCTCAAAGACAGACTTCATTTTAATCTTTTAATAAATATACATTCAGAATGAATTATTTGTGTCCCATCCACCCATCACCCACAACCCACAACCCACAAATCTCTTTTTCAAAGAGAAGAGAAAAATAATAGTTGTCTTTAAAAGTTCTCTTAAGAAATAAATAAAAAAATTACCAAACCAAACACTTTCTAAAAGTTCCATCCTTCACTCAAAAGTAATGAATAAAAAGTAAAGATACAAAATTTGAAAGAGGTAAGCGAACCTGAGTGGTTAAGACGATGAAAAGGGCGCACAGAAAGCTCAAACTCTGTTTATAATAAGCTTTCATGACAGTAATGGCGCCAATGGAGTAAGCGTCACCCCCTCCAAAGGACACGCCACAGTTTGCAAAGATGGTGATGATGACGTGCTCCTTCATGTTGAAGGGCCCAGGGTTCAAGGTGAAGCGCCACCCCAGAAAGTTGTACTCTTTGGTGGGAAGCGTGGACGCCATGAACCTTCCTACGGGAAGAACGGCGATTTGCATGAGAATGGCAGAGATGGTGAGTGGCTGAGTCCTGAAAGTAAAGAACGTGTTCAGGAAGATTAAGAGCACGCATGATGCCAATCCCAGAAACCATGCCCGGAAAGTCATCACCGGAATCGATGGGTCGTCGGTTTCGGGCACCACCAGAGCCACCTCCTCCACCGGACAACGGTCCGGTGGAGAATCTCCGTTTTCGGCCTTCTCAGAGTCCATCGTTGTGGTCTTGGACGCCGCCATTGAGTGAAGGTTGGAAGGGAATGGGAGATGGATAGAGTGTAAGAAAAAACAGAGTGCTCTGTTTATCTGAGAGTGAGAGCTGCTCTGTTTGACAAAATGTCACTCTAGGCACCTCTTATAAAGGGATGTGAGATTTTATGTGATATTCCCAAAGTGTCCCCATTGTAATGCAGTAATTTTATGTTTTTTTTTTTCAGAACAACCTATTTTAATAATTAAGGAAATGTATCTTTTCTAAACCCTTGATAATTAATGTTTTCTTAAACCATCATAATTGATTTTTATCATACACAGAAAATAATCCTTTAACGCCTAAAAATAACTACTTCATAATCTCTCGTCTTAAAAGTATAAGTTTATTGGATATAAACATATAATTGTTAACTATATACCTAAGGAAAAAAAAAATTCTTACTCAAGTATTGTTCATGCATAGATAGTTATGCTAATATTTGACGGCTAAAATAACAATAATAATTTTGGGAAGACACGATTACAAAATTTTTGGGCAGGTAGTTACTTTACATTTTTTATCTATTGATATTTTAATTTCAAAATTTATTGACATATCATAATATTTTAATAAATAATCTTATAATTCATTTATGACTTCAGCAGCTCCTGAATTCCCACCGTTTCTATATTTATGCATTTCCCGAGAAGACTGTTTGACCTATGCAGACTTGTTTGCCATGCAAAACTGACATCTATTCTTATTTATTTTAGTCAAACCTAAAAAAAACTTTCGTAAATTTCGCATTCTAAGTTGAACAGTGGCTTGGAAAAAAAATTACGTTATCAATTAATTAAAAATTAATTCTGAAATAATGCTAAGATATTATTAATTATATGGTTAGAAATGAAACTAATGATAAATACAAACGTATTTCAAGCTCTCTCTCTTCCTTGCCTGCTCCAGCGTGTGAAAGACACGTTCCTAGAAGAGCGTCACACGCTTACTTTCCAATCTCCAGCCTAACGAAAACTACCACGTGAAGCGAGTAGGGCCCACGTGGCAGAGTAGGCGCCAACTCAGACGACAGGTGAAACGCCACGTCAGAAAAACGGTGGAAACCTCGTGCTGGTCTCATACTCTACACATGAAAGACGACGTTAAGGTTAGTGGAATCCACCTACCTGTTACGCATACATAAATAAATAAAATCAAAGTACTCTCTGTTTATTAATTTTTAATTTAATTAAGTTAACACTTTTTTAATTCTTGAAAAGGCAAAAATAATATTTATTAAAGAACCCAGGTGTTGGAAAGAACCCTTACATGAAAGCTATTAATGTGATTTGGGTTGACTCAAATATATTATGATATGAGGACTACGTACGGCTTATAAATACAAATACTATAAAGTTGTATTTATTTATTATTCTCTTGCATTTACATTTGGTCACTCTTTTGCATTTTATTTTAATTTATTGTTATAATAGGCTCATGATAAGGATTTGGGTTAGTGATAACTTTTTCTTAATTCTTGATTTTTATTATTTAAAATTATTTGGGGATGGCGAGGAAGTTTTCAAAATGGTTGCTTGTTTTTCGTGAACTTGTTTGTAAGAGTTACAAGTGTATGGTCATAAAACATAAAGTTTATAATGTTCCAATGATATGCTTTATATGTGCGGTGCCCTTCGACCTCTTCGTTTCGTCAAAAAGGTTATTGATATGATCATCTATTAAATTTATAAAAAAATATTATTACACACGACATCACAAAAATAAAAAATTTAATGGTATGGTAGAAAATTTATTATGTGAAACCATTTTTATTATAATTCTTCAATTTAAGCACTATTAACTATCATATATCACAATAACTTTTATTTATAATAAGATATTGTTGGGATATTTTACTAAAAAATTTATATCAATAAATTACTTAAGAATTATACATATATTAAAACAATAATTTTTTTTTATTTTACTCAATATTATATTTAAAATTTCATTGATCTAGATTTGGATTTATTAGAAGTTCAACATTGATTGAAGATATATATAAGTGAGTGCAAACCAATATGATTACGTAATATATAAGTGGATGCAAATATCACATTATAAGCCAATTTCGTGAAATTAAGTTAGGCTTAAAATTCACTTCTCAGTATAGTATAAGAGTCACGAGTTAAAGCTTTTTCTAGTGGTATTTGTTATTTGTTAGACATATTGTTCCACCCATTATTAGGCTTTCTTAACATGATATCAGAGCCATTAGTTAAAGTCTATTTTAGCGATATTTATTATTTGTTGAGCATATTGTTCCACACATTATTAGGTCATTATCGAACCATCTGTTAATGTTTAGTCTCACGAAACAGGTTTCACTATCTCATACTCATCTCCAGAGAAAAAATTCACCCCGATACATACAATTGGACCATATATTAATAATATTTAGTCTCACGGGACGGGAATGGATTTCGTTATCCCATACATATTTCTAGAAAAAAATTCACCCCCATATATAAAACCAACTGGATATCAAATTTGTGTTTCATCCTCGTACTCACCTTCTTATTGTTACGGTATTAATTAAATATTTTTTATAAAATAATAAAAAAATTACGATGAAAGTAATAATATTATCAAATATTGAATATTAAAATAAGAGTTATTTACTCAACATCAAATATTTAGAAATAAATTATAATTATATTCATTTCAAATTAAAAAACCAAATAAACTTTCATTAGAATAAAAAACATTTATTAAATTTTCAAACATTAAAGAAACATAATTGATAAAATTTAAAAATACTTAAAAAAATAGAAAAAAAAAACAAATATTTTAAATATTTTTTTATTTCAATTTTTTAAATTTTAATGAAATCTTTTTTTTTTCTATACACAAATAAAAGTTATAATAAATTTATTTATACACCTTAACCTTGTGTTTGCATAAAAAATTTCAACAGTTTATTTATTATGTAATCAAATTACTTTCAATTGAATTTTTTCAAATTTTTAAATAATTTATTTAAATGAAGTAATTAAAATATTTTAAATAAAAAATTGTTTGATAAAATAATTTAATTTTTATTTTATCACGACCCTACCTTCGAGTCTAGCTTATTATAACTTCACCTTCAATTATGTATCGCTTCATAATTAGGACTAGGCATAATTTACTAAACTATACTAAACTATAGTTAATTGTACTATATTAAACTAAAATATATTAAACTATTCATAATAATAATTGAATTGTATTATAAAATAGTTCAGTTTTAAGAAACTAAACTTATGTTAAGATAACTAAGTTAACTAAGTTAACTATTGAACTATAATAGATTGAAAGAGCAAAATACCTCAAATAAAATATTGGTATTAGGATAAGAATTTGACTTATGTGTTTTATGTCTTACGTTCTATTCTTTCTCTTTCATATTGAAATATTTATTTTATTTTGTCTTAATTTATTTCTTTACTCTTTCTTTGAGAAAAATATAAAATATTTATAATTAATTTATTAAAAAATTATAAATTAATTCAATATCTTATTTTATTTTGAATGAATTTTACTATGTAATGTTATTTTTATGTTATGATT